>JAABUK010000900.1_pt1 | contig 59824 bp, 48 predicted proteins | sample 5559141 | NCBI WGS metagenome assembly JAABUK01 (sample SAMN10711869, study PRJNA513367) | rock metagenome | isolation source: Antarctica rocks | place: Antarctica: Victoria Land, Pudding Butte nord | collected 2016-01-03
GCGTCAGTAGCAGCCCCGTCTCCACCGCCGAATGCCCCAGGACCGTCTGGAACAGGAACGGCAGCGACACGAAGGCCAGCCCCTGCGCCGCAAACGAGCACATCGAGGTCAGCGACGACAACGCAAAGATCGGCCGCCGATACAGGTCCAGCGGCAGCATCGGCGCCGTCAGCCTGCGCTGGCGCCGCACCAGCGCCGCCCCAGCCGCCACGGCGCCCGCCAGCACCAGCAGCACGACGAAGCGCGACGCACTATGTGCGATCTCCCCGACCCCGAACACCAGCAGCCCGAACGCCGCGGCATTGAGCACCCCGCTCGCCCAATCGAAGCGGCGCGCCGCCCGCGGCGTCTCCGGCAGCACCCGCAGCGCCAGGACGACCGCTACCAAGCCGAACGGCACGTTGACCGCAAACAGCAGCGGCCACGCCGCAACCGAAAGTATGCCGGCGGCCACCGTCGGCCCCAGCGCCGTCAGCACCGCGACGGTCATCGCGTTGATGCCCAGGCCGCGGCCCAGCATCCGTTTGGGAAAGATGAACCGGACCAACGCCGTGTTCACGCTCATCATCCCGCTGGCCCCCAGGCCCTGCAGCACCCGCGCCCCGGTCAGCGTCGGCAGCGACCAGCTCAGAGCGCACACCAGCGACGCCGCCGTGAACACCGCCAGCCCCACCGCATAAACCCGCCGGTAGCCGAAGATCTCCCCCAAGGCGCCGAACGGCAGCAGCGTCGCCACCAGAACAAGCTGGTAGGCGTTCACGATCCAGATGGACCCGGCAGGAGTGGCATGGACATCGGCTGCAATGCTGGGTAGGGCGGTGTTGGCGATGCTGGTATCCAGCGACGCCATGCCCACGCCGATCATCGTTGTCAGCACGGCCCACATGCGGCTTCCGGCTGGTAGGCCGTCGTGCGGGATGAATGCGGTCATGCGCTCCACCATCTCCGCCCTGCCTCACGGTGGCAACCGCCGACCGCCGCTCCTGCCCGCTCACACCCGGCCCGCAACGCCATGCAGCACGTCGCGCAGCCAACGATGGCCGACAACCCAAGTCAGGCTGGGACCGCCATCACGGGCGGAATGGACGATTCCCAGCCTCGCGCGTTGCACCTCCGCACCGGCACTTGCCGGAACCGGGAAGGGCGAGGGCGTGAGAAAACGGACGTGGTGCGCAATCGCCGTCGCGGCAGGCGTCGCGCTGCCAGCCGCCGCCATCGGCATCGCCGCCGCCGTCCTAGACCCGAACGACTTCAAGCAAACCCTCGTCGCCGCCGTCCAGGACAAGACCGGCCGGACCCTCAGCCTGAACGGCCCCATCCGCCTCAGCCAGTCGCTCTGGCCGACCATCGAGGTCAACGGCGTCACCCTCGCCAACCTGCCCGGCGGCACCCGCCCCGACATGGCGCACGCCGAGCGGATCGAGGCCCAGCTTTCCCTGCCAGCCCTCTTCCACCGCCGGATCGAGATCACCAAGCTGACTCTGATCGGCCCCAACATCCTGTTCGAGCAGGTGGGCAGCCAACCGAACTGGGTCTTCAGCCCGCCCACCCCATCAGGCGGTCCCCCATCAACCTCGCCCGGCACACCCTTCGAGCTTCGCATCCGCGCCGCCCACGTGCAGGACGGCATGGTCACCTGGCGCCTCCCGGCGCGCACCAAGGTCCTGGGCATCCGCTCGCTGGACTTGCGGCACCCGGCCGACGAGGGTCCGCTGAAGGTTAACGCCATAATGGTCTATGGCGACAACCAGCCCTTCAGCCTGAAAGCCTCGGCAACCCCCGCCGCCGGCATCACCGGACCCTGGAACACCCGCCTAGACTTCGCCGCCTTCGACGCAACCGCCGCGGCAACCGGCACGATGGACGTAGCCGGCCACTACGACCTGCAAATCGAGGCGCAGGCACCCGCCCTGGACCACCTGAACGCCCTGCTCCCAGAGATGCAGTTGCCGCCGCTGCACCAGGCAGTCTTGTCAGCGCACATCCTCAACGGCCCGCAGCCCGGCGACTTCCCGGTGGTCGGCCCAGCCCGGCTGCGCTTCGCCGGCGCCGATCTCGGCCCCCGCCTGGCCGGGCTGCATCTGGCCGCCACCTCGGTCTCCCTGGACCAGGCCGGCGGCCCCGCGACAATATCCACCTCAGGCTCATATGCCGGCCAGCCCTTCACCGCCACCGGCGTCGTGGGGATACCCATCCATCCCGACGCACGCAACGTCCTGCCGGTGGACGTCAAAATCCAGGGCGGCAAGCCAGCGTCCGGAACCCTGACCATCAAGGGCAGCCTCGGGATCAACAAGCTCGGCTTCGACGGCCTGGACGCCACGGCCACGCTGCGGACCCCCGCCTTGGCAGCTCTACGCCCTGTGCTGACCCCAGCCCTGCCCTCCCTGACAGCGGTCGCCCTGGACGGCCGCCTGACGGTCCCGGCCAACGTCGGCTCCATCCGGCTCAAGAACGCAGCGCTCCGGTCAGACCAGGGCGACATCGCCGGCGAAGCCACCCTAGGCCTCTCATCCCCCCGCTCGCTGGAGGCCCGGCTGCACTCCGGCACGCTGGACTTGGATGCGATGCTGCAAGCCTTCGGGATAACGCCCTTCCTCCCCGCCGCGCCGCCCGGCAAGGCCGGCCCCACCATCCCCGACGCCCCGCTGCCACTGGCAATGCTGCGCGGCCCCACCCTCGACATCGCCGGCAGCATCGGCACGCTCACGTTCCTGGACCAGGCCTGGCACGGGGTGGATGTCGCAGTGCAGCTCAAGGGCGGACTCCTGCACGCCGGCCCATTGCATCTGGCGATGCCAGGCGGTCCCGCGGCGCTGACCATCACCGCCGATGCGTCCAGCAGCACGATGCCGGTCAGCCTGCAGCTCCACGCCCCAGCAATCCCGCTCGCCCTGATCGCCCGCCAGGCCGGCCTGCCCGGCCCAGTGACCGGCGCCGCCCATATCGAGGCGCAGCTGCACGCCACCGGCCGCAGCCTGCACGCCCTGGCATCCACCCTCGACGGCCCCGTGTCGGTCACCTCCACCGGGGGCCGGATAACCAATGCAGCCTTCGTGCGATTGACTTCCGCCGCCCTGGACGCGCTCGGCATCAAGGTCCCAGCGCAAGGCGACACCGCGCTGCGCTGCCTCGGCGTGGCCGGCTCGTTCGACCACGGCGTGGCCCGGCTGCGCACCATCGCCTTGGAAACGACCTACCTGTCCCTGGCAGGCACCGGCCAGGTTGACCTCGGACAGGAAACGCTGGCGTTCCGGCTGAACCCGCTGGCGCAGGTGTCGGGGTCGCAAGTTTCCGTACCTGTGGTGGTGGACGGACCGTTCCACGCCATCTCCGGCCGCCTCGACGCCGACGCCTTCGACAAGCTTGGCTTGCTGTTCAGCGCATGGTTCGGCGGCGACCATCCCACGGCCTGTGCCGACGCCGGACTGCTGCCGGAGTCTCGTTCCCGTCAGTAATGGCTTCCTCCCAAGGCTCGCCCGGACGTCACCACGCCATGCCGCATGCCGGACTGGTGGGCATACGCAATCAACGGCCCACGTCTACCGCCTCGTTACCAAGACCCGGCGGCTCCCCGCGTGCGAACGGCGGTGTGCCATGGCCGGCCGGGACAACTACCCGTTTGTTTGCACTGGTCGGCAGATGCCGTATGAGGCTTGTCCCAACCCAGAAGGATCACAAATGGCCCGCAAGCCGAAGTCCGCCCCCAGCATCGAGCCGGAACTGTCCGTAAACGAGCCCCAGCCCAGCCCGGACGAGACGCCAGTTCCGGCGCGCCGGGGCCGGAAGAAGGCGCTAGCCGCCATCTCCGACCCGGCGCCGGCCGCCGCCGCCGCCCCGGCCCTTTCCATGACCGGCAGCCCCCCCGCCCAGCGCCGGAAGTCGCCAGGCCGGCGAAAGGCTGCGCCGCCATCCCTGCTCGATCAGGCGCTGAAGCAGCAGCCCGAGCCGGACATGGCCTCGTCCGGCCCTGCAGCAGAGCCGGCATCAGCCGGTGACGACACCATGATCGCCGAGATGGCCTACCCGGTCAGCACCGGCGACGCCAGCGCCGCCCCTTCAACCAAAGCAACGCCTCGGTCGCTCCCCCAGGACGCGTCGCGGGCGAAGCCCGCAGCCCAATGGGACCGCGCCACCGATACGGTGCAATTCGACTGGCCCGAGATCGAGCGCACGGCGTCGCAGGACGGCCCCAATCAGGTCATAGCCAAGCTCCTGGTCGCCGCCCGCGCCGAGGGCGCCAACTCGCGCTGGCCGCTGTAGCTTTCCCGCGCCCCTGGCGAACCATCGCGCGGCCAGCCAGGGGCGACGACCCACCTCAGAGCCTGTTTGAGTGGGCAGCGGCTGAGGTCCAACAAAGGATTTTGCGTGCCAGATAGAAAGGGCCGCAGCCGCGATGGTTTCGCGTCGGGGCAAGACCCTGACGCCTCCGGCGCGGAAAAGCACCGCTGGGCCGACCTGTAATCTACTTAAACAGGCTCTCACGCCGCCCCGCCAAACTGCACATCATGCAGCCGCCGGTAATGCCCACCCTGCGCCATCAGCGCCGCATGCGACCCTTGCTCGACGACCCCAGCAGGCGACAGCACCACAATCCGGTCCGCGCCCCGCACCGTCGCCAGCCGGTGCGCAATCACCAGCGTCGTCCGTCCCTCCGCCAACTCCGCCAGCGACCGCTGGATCATCTGCTCCGTCTCACTGTCCAGCGCCGACGTCGCCTCGTCCAAAATCAGGATCGGCGGGTTCTTGAGAAAAATCCGTGCGATAGCGATGCGCTGCTTCTGCCCGCCCGACAGCTTCGCCCCGCGCTCCCCCACCTCGGTGTCCAGCCCCTGCGGCAGCGAGGCCACCAGCTCCGCCAGCCTTGCCCGGCGGATCGCGTCCTGCACGTCCGCCTCCGCCGCACCCAGCCGCCCATACGCCACGTTGTCCCGGATGGACCCGGCAAACAGGAACACATCCTGCTCGACGATGCCGATCTGCCGGCGCAGGCTCGTGCGCGTCATCGCCCGCACATCCATCCCGTCAATGGTGATGCGCCCCGCATCCACGTCATAGAACCGCGGCAGTAGCGAGCACAGCGTTGTCTTCCCCGCCCCTGACGGCCCCACCACCGCCACCGTCTCACCCGCGCGCAGCACCAAATCCAGCCCGCGCAGCACCGGCCGCCCCGGCTCATAGCCGAACACCACCCGCTCGAACCGTATATCCCCGCGCAGCGTCGGCGCCTCAACCGCATCCTCCGCATCCCGCACATCCGGCTGCAGCGCCAGCAGCTCGCGGTAGCGTCCGAACCCCGCGATCCCCCGCGGATACGTCTCGATCATCGTCCCGATCTTATCCAACGGACGGTAGAACACCCCAACCAGGAGCAGGAAGGCCACGAAGTCGCCGATGCTCAGCCCCCCGCGCACGATCATCACCGTCCCCGCCAGCATCACCACGATCTGCACCAACCGCATGCCCAGGTAATTCAGCGTCAAGCTGGTCGCCATCAGCGCATAGGCCCCGGTCTTCTCCCGCCGGTAGGCCGCGTTCTCCACCGCGAACAGCGCACGCTCATGCGCCTCGTTGGCAAACGCCTGCACCACCCGAACCCCGCCCACGTTCTCCTCGATGCGGGCGTTGAACCGGGCCACCTGCCGGAACTGCGCACGCCAGCTCCGGTCCATGCGCGCCCCATAGTGCAGCGTCAGCCAAGTCGCCGCTGGCACCACCGCCGCGGCAACCAGAGCCAGCGACCAACTGACCCCCAGCATCAACACAAACGCGCCCAGGAACGTCAGCAGCGCCACCAGCAGGTCCTCCGGCCCGTGATGCGCCACCTCGCCGATATCGGCCAGGTCGGTCGTCACGCGGCCAACCAGGTGCCCGGTCTTCTGCCCGTCATAGAACCGCATCGAAAGCGCATGCAGGTGGTCGAACGCCCGCCGCCGCATCTCCGTCTCGATGCCGATGCCCAGCACGTGCCCCCAGTAGTTCACCACCGCCAGCAGCCCGGCATTCGCCAGATACAGCGCCAGGAGCGCCCCCACCGCCAGCAGGATCGGCCCCATCGCCCCCTGCGGCAGCAGCCGGTCAATGAACGCCCGCACCGCCATCGGAAACCCCAGCTCCAGCAGCCCCGACAAGGCGGAGCAGCCGAACACCACCATCAGCAGCCGCCGGTGCGGGCGGTAATAGGAACGGAACTCACGCCACACAGCTCAGGCCCTCGAACAATGGGAAATCATCGCCCCGGGCGGCGCCCAGCACGGATGCCACTCCCTTCTACGCGATCCCCGCTTGCAGGCCAGTGCAGCCAGGAGGGGATCGGCAAACCGGACACAGGCGCTCTATGCGACGGGGAACACCAAGGCGTCATAGTCCGGTCATGCCATCGGCAATTCGCTCCGACCCCGACGCAACTGCATCGTCATCGCGAGCCGCTTGCGGCGCGGCGATCCAGGAGCCGGCAAGACCGTCCTCGCAGCCACCCGATTGCCGCGGCCCTGCGCGCCTCGCAACGACGAGCGGCAGTCAAGGCAAACGACCGTTGGCGTGAGACATCCCCCGCAGGCGCCAGTCGGCGGCACCAGCGCATACAGCGCCACCCCTCAGGGCGCCGGCCTGATATCCTGCAACGGCAGCAGCCCGTTCGCCAGCAGCGTCACCCCCTGCACCTTGCGCGACACCCCCAGGATGTTCCGGATCGTCCACAGGTAGATCAGCGGCAGGTCCGTCTGCACCTGCGTCCAAAGCTGGCCATAAATCTCCCGCCGCTTCGCCGGGTCGCCCTCCGCCCGAGCCTGCTCCAGCAGCGCATCCGCCGTCGGATTCGAATACTTGGAAATGTTCAGCCCACTGCCGGTATGCAGGAATGCATACGAGTTGCTGTCCGGGTCCAGCAGCCCCGACCACCCGCCCAGCGTCACGTCGTACTCCCCCCGCATCGTCGCCGCCAGCACCGCGCCGAACTCCGCCGCGGTCACCCGCACGTCGAACCCGGCCTCAGCCGCCATCGCCTGGATCACCTCGCCGGCCTGAACGCTCTGCGGAGTATTATACACCAGCAGGTTCACCCGCAGCGGCGTCGCCACCCCGGCCTGCTGCAGCAGCGCCCGAGCCGCCGCCACGTCATGCGGCGGCATAGGCACGTCAGGCGCATAATACGGGCTGGACGCCGAGATCGCCTGCGCCACCGGCTCATACATCCCCGCGAACACCACCTGCGACAGCGCCGCCCGGTCCAGCGCCAACTGGAACGCCGCCCGCACCCGCTGGTCCCGCGCCATCGGCGTCGTCCCGGCCAGGTTCACCGTCAGCGCCCCATACCCCAGCCCGGCAACGTCCACGACCCCGAGCTTCGGGTCCGCCTTCGCCGCCTGCGTATCCAGCGGCGCCACCTCGGCAATATCCAGCGCCCCGGCCTTCAGGTTCGCCAGCCGTATGCTGCTATCCGGCATCACCCGGTAGGTCACCCGGTCATAATGGATGCGCCCAGCATCCCAATACCCCGGGAACCGCTCCAGCACGATCCGGTCCTGCGCCACCCGCTCCACAAACCGGAACGGCCCGGCGCACACGGGATGCAGCCCGAAATCCTTGCCCGCCGCCTCCGCCGCCTTCGGGCTGACCATCATGCCCGCACGGTCCGTCAGCACCGCGATGAACGGCGAGAACGGCTGCTTCAGCACCACCCGCACCGTCAGCGGGTCCACCACCTCCACCCGCTCCATCGCCCCGATCTCGTTGCGGCGGAAGCTGCCCGGCAGGTTCACATGCCGCTCCAGGCCATACTTCACCGCCGCCGCGTCGAACGGCTCGCCATCCCCGAACACCACGCCAGCGCGCAGGTGGATCAGCAGCGTGACCGGATCAACCTGCTCGTATCCCGTCGCCAGCACCGGCACGATCGCCTGCTTGGCGTCGAAATCGAACAGCTTGTCGCACATCGCCGTCATCACCAGCGTGCCGACATACGTCCGCGACAGCGTGGGATCGAGGATATCGGGATCATCGCGCATCCCGATCCGCAGCCCCGGCGCCTGGCCCTGAGCCTGGGCATAGGCCCCAAACCCCAGCATCATCAGCGTCAGCGTCAGCAACAAGCGCCGCATAACCATCCTCCGATCCCCCACCCCCCAATGCACGAACCTTGCCACCCGCAATGCAGAGCAGCAAACACCGCTGTCGCATGTGCCGAACCATGCCCCCCTGCTCCCTCTCCCTCCGGGAGAGGGTCGGGGTGAGGGGGTCGTCAGGCACAGTCCTTGCCCCAGAAAGACCAGGGTCCGGCTGACCGGCAATCCCCTGCCTGGCGGCCAAGCCCCCCTCACCCCAAGAGCCTACCGCAATACGGTCCGAACCTCTCCCGGAAAGAAAAAGCGCAGCGGCCCCAGAAGATAGACGCCCCCCACCCCACCTGGCACGTTTCCTGCTGTCCTCCCCCCACCCAGGAGAACCCACCCCAATGCCCCACCACGCCCTGTCCGCCACCCCCGAGACCGTCCGCATCGGCCAGTTCAACGCCGCCTACCCACCCGTCCTCACCATCCAATCCGGCGACACCGTCGCCATCGAGTGCGTCTCCGGCCGCGCCAGCATCCTCCCGCCCCCCGGCAGCGGCCTCCAAGTCCCCAACGCGCTCTCCGCCATCATCGCCGCCAACCCCTCTCCACCCCCCGGCCACATCATGACCGGCCCCATCGCCATCCAGGGCGCCCAACCCGGCGACACCCTGGAAATCCGCATCGAGTCCGTCGAACCCGGCGCCAACTGGGGCTACAACGTCATCCGCCCCCTAGCCGGCACCCTGCCGGAGGACTTCCACGACACCACCCTGATGCACATCCCCGTGGACCCCGCCGCCCGCACCTGCACCCTACCCTGGGGCACCGTCCTCCCGCTTGCCCCCTTCTTCGGCGTCATGGGCGTGGCACCGCCGCCCGCGATGGAAACCATCGGCTCCAAAGAACCGCGCCTGCACGGCGGCAACCTGGACAACAAGGAGCTTGTCGCCGGCAGCACCCTATTCCTGCCGGTCTGGGTGCCCGGCGCCAACTTCTCGGTCGGCGACGGCCACGGCGTCCAAGGCGACGGCGAAGTCTGCGTGACCGCTCTGGAAATGTGCCTGAACGGCCGCTTCACCTTCATCCTGCACCATCAGCAGCCCGGCGCCCCGCTCCGCTACCCCCGAGCTGAAACGCCCACCCACTTCATCAGCATGGGCATGAACGAAGACATGGACCAGGCGATGAAGACCGCATTGCGTGAGATGATCGCCTTCATCTGCACCCGCACGAATCTATCGCCCGAGCAGGCCTACGCTTTCTGCTCCCTCGCCGTGGACTTCCGGGTAACCCAAAGCGTAAACGGCGAAAAAGGCGTCCACGGCATGCTGCGCCGGGGCGTCCTGTTCTAAAACCAACCGCCATCCGCTCCGGCCGTTGTCCCGGTAATCCTCGTAGGGCGTATAAGCGAAGTGCCATACGCCACCCCACAGCATCGCATGGCATCACCCCCGCCCGCTCCGCCCCTCCCCCTCATCGCGAGGAGCACAGCAACAAAGCAACCCAGGGACCGCAGCACGCTCCTGCCGCCCCGACCCGCCAGGGCGATCGCATATGGCGGCAAGGACTGCCTTATTCCCTCTCCCTCCGGGAGAGGGTCAGGGTGAGGGGGTCTTGGCTGCGGAGCGGGGCACGGCCAGGGCAGCAGGACCACAGCCTGTCCACCCCGAGGATTGTGCTTGGCCCCCACCCTCAGCAAACGCAATGGCCCTGCACCCCCACGTAACCCTTGACACCCCCACACCCACAATGTTCTTTTTCCGTTTATGTCTGCACCAGCAACCCAGGCCACCCCGCAAGACGACGCCGGCCCGCACGCCGCCGATACGCGCGGCCATGGCGCGGCCCTGGACGGCCTCATAAACATCGGCGCCGAGTTTGCCCGCCTGCTGCTCGACCAGGCGACCGCTCAAGCCGCGCAGCAAGCCGCCGCCCTCGCGCTACAGGCAACTGACGGGCCGCCCGCGCCGCAGGCCACAGCAGCGCAGCCCGCCTCAGCCCCGGCCAAGACCCCAGCACCCGCAGCATCGCTGCAAGACCTCGCCGCCGCCTTCGACAGCACCGCCCGCACCGTCCGCCGCTGCATCATGCTCGCGCAAAGCCTGGACACCCCCAAGCAGCCCGCCCGCACCCCGGCCCCAAACCAAACCGCCGCCCCGGACCGCACCGCTGCCCGCAAGCGCATCCTGCGCGCCGTCGAGGACACCCTCGGGCGCCAGGACTACGACGATAGCTACCGCGTTTGCGACCCCACCGAGGCGCTCCACGCCGAACTGCTCGACCGCGTGGACGCCCCAGACCTCGACAGGGACATCGAGAGCCGCCCCATAGACGACATCATCAAGGACATCCTGCGCGACCTCGGCCTCGCAGCCTTGCCCGGCACCCGCCCCTGGAAGCGACGCACGCCCGCCGACATCGCCGAACTCAACGCCCGCGCCGCCACCCCAAGCCGCCCCGCAGGCAGCACGCCCCACGAACCCGGCCCCGGCCCGCAGCCGCCCAGCCCAGGCGCCGCGCAACTCTCCCCCGATCCCCAACCGGCCCAGCGCGAACCGGGCGAGCCAGCCGACCCAGCCGCAGCCGCCAGCGTGCAGCCCGGCCCGGTCCACTCCGGCCCCACTCACCCCCGCCCCGGCCTGCCCAAAGACCCGGCCGAAGCCGTCGCCTTCGTCCTACACCACGCGGCCGACCCCCGATGGCGCCCGCCTGAAGGCTGAGCAAACCGTCAAAGCTCCGGCGCGCAAACGATCATCAACCAGCCCCGCAAGCCCCACCCACGCCAGCAACGGCGCGCGCCGCAGGCTGCGCCAGCCCGCCTTGGGTCCATCCCCCCAGGCAATGCCGCAACTCCTGCAAGGGCCTGTTCACCCCTGCATGTGAGCCGCATCTCCCTAGCCCGCCGCGCAACCGCGACACCCCGGCGCACCCGGCGCGGCAACGGCCCGCCAGCCCGGCCCACACCCCCGCCTCAAGCAAACCCCCACTCGCCCGCTGTTCCCAACGGCCCGGCCAGCCTCCATGCTGGCCCCCTCGGCTGAACGGAGCACCCACCCATGACCCCCCGCCTAGCCTTCATCCTCGCCGCCGCCCTGCTGCCCCTCTCCGGCACCCAGGCCCGCGACGCCGTGACCATCGGCATCGCCGAGTTCCCGTCCAGCCTGCACCCCTCGATAGACCCGCTGCTCATCAAGACTTACGTGCTAGGCTTCGCCACCCGCACCGTCACCACCTACGGCCCCGGCAACCGCCTGATGTGCCTGCTCTGCACCGAGGTCTCCACCCTCGAAAACGGCCTAGCCCGCAAGGAAGGCGACGGCCTGGCCGTAACCCTAAAGCTGCGCCCCGACCTCCAATGGGGCGATGGCGAGCCAGTGACCGCACGCGACGTCGCCTTCACCTGGCGCGTCGGCCGCGACCCCAACGCCGGCTTCAGCAACCCCTACCCCTGGACCCGCGCCACCTCGGTGGACGTGGTGGACGACCACACCGCCGTCCTGCACCTGGACCGCCCCGTCGTCTCCTACGCCCAATGGGACCAGCTCCTGCCCGAGCACATCGAGGGTCCCATCTACGACCGCGCCAAGGCCCCAGGCGAATACATCAACACCACCGAATACAACCGCAACCCGGTGAACCCCGGCCTGTGGAACGGCCCCTTCATGGTCAGCGCCTACCAGTCCGGCGCCACCATCACCCTCGCCCCCAACCCGCACTGGGCCGGGCAAAAACCAAGCTTCAAGACCGTACAGATGCGCCTGGTCGCCGACACCGCCGCCCTGCAGGCCAACCTGCTGTCCGGCGACATAGACATAGACAACAACCTGACCCTCGATCAGGTGCTGGCACTGCAGAAGCAGCAACCCACCCGCTTCATCTACTCCTACGCCCCCAGCCTGACCTACCAGCACATAGACGCCAGCGGCACCAACCCGGTCCTGGCCGACGTGCGGGTCCGCCGCGCCCTGCTGCTGGCCATCAACCGCCAGGCCATCAACGACCGCCTCTTCGGCGGCAAGGTCTCGCTGGCCACCAGCTTCGTCAGCCAGAACAACCCCGAGTTCGACCCCAGCATCCCCGCCGTCCCCTACGACCCCGCCGCAGCCCGGCGCCTGCTCGACGACGCCGGCTGGACCCCCGGCCCCGACGGCATCCGCCGCAACGCCGCCGGCCAGCGCCTGACCCTGGAGTTCCTCGCCGGCGCCGGCTTCCGCGTCAACGAGCTGCTGCAGGCCGTGCTGCAAGACGCCTGGAAGGCCGTCGGCGTCGAGGCCACCCTTCGCACAGAACCATCGCGCACCCTGTTCGGCCAGACCACCAAGCACCGCGCCTTCCCAGGCCTGGTGATGTACACCTGGAGCAGCTCCGTCGGCGAAAGCCCCAGCCTCACCCTCGGCTCCGCAATGATCCCAGCCGAGGCCAACAACTGGAGCGGCGCCAACTTCACCGGCTTCAGCGACCCCGCATTCGACGCAGCCAGTACCGCCGCCGAAATCGAGCTTGACCTAACCCGGCGCCACGCCGCCTGGGCCACCATGCAGCGCATCTATGCCGAGCGCCTGCCCGCCCTGCCCCTGTTCATCACCGTCATCCCCCAAGCCTTGCCGGCATGGCTCCGCGGCTTCGAGCCTGACGGACGCGGACAGCCCTTCTCCCAAGGCGCCGAAGCCTGGCACAGCGAGCCATGACCCCCCTCGCCACCCTAGCCCTAACCCGCGGCATCACCCGCCTGCTCGAACGCTTCGACGGCGGACCCGGCGCCACCATCGGCATCGTGCAGGACGGCGCGCTCACCCTCCACCGCTCCGCCGGCCTAGCCAGCCTGGAGCTGGGCGTCCCAGTCGGGCCGGACACCACCTTCCGCGTCGCCTCCGTCACCAAGCAGTTCACCTGCGCCGCTATCCTGCTGCTCGCCGACGAGGGCCGCCTGCGCCTCGACGACGACGTCCGCATCCACCTGCCGGACCTCCCAGACATGGGCGCCCCCGTCACCGTCGCCCACCTGATGCACAACACCAGCGGCATCCGCGACATGCTCGGCATCCAGCGCATGGGCGGCGCCGACCTCGGCCAGCCGCTCCACCCGGACGACCTGATGGACGGCATCCTGCGCCAGCGCACCCTCAACTTTACCCCCGGCAGCCGCTTCCTCTACAGCAACTCCAACTTCCTGCTGCTGGGCCGCATCGTCGAGCGCCTGACCGGCAAATCCCTGGCCGCCGTGCTGGACCGCCGCCTGCTGACCCCCGCCGGCATGACCCGCAGCCGCCTGGTCGAGCAGGTCGCCGCCGTCGTCCCCGGCCTCGCCGCCGGCTATCTCCGGCGCGACGGCGCCTGGGTCCGCGCCCCCCACGCCTTCCCCCTCCACGGCGAGGGCGGCCTGGTCTCCTGCATCGAGGACCTGGCCCTCTGGAACCGCTGGCTAGACGCCACCCCAGCCCTGGCCGGCGCCCTGGCGCATGAAACCCCCTTCACCAACGGCCACCCCACCCTCTACGCCCGCGGCCAAGTCGTCCGCGACTACCGCGGCGTGCCCACCGTGGGCCACGGCGGCCTATGGCCAGGCTACCGCACCGAGTTCCTGCGCGTGCCCAACGAGGGCCTGGCCATAATCGCCATCAGCAACCGCGGCGACACCGACACCAGCCTATTGGCGCACCAGGTCTTCGACCTCATGCTCGACGGGCAGCCCGGCATTGCCCTGGCGCCCGCCAGCCCCGCCGCCACCGCCACGACGCCCCTGGCCGGCCGCTGGCTGGACCGAGCCACCGGCGCGACCCTCGACATCACGGTCAACGACGACGGCAACACGACCTTCACCACCTACGGCCTGCCGTTCGTCCCGTCGGTGCAGCCGGACGGCCGCCTCGGCACCATCCGCGGCATGACCCCTTTCGCCCTCCGGCCCATGAACCCCGGTACGCTGCAGGTGGAGATGGACGCCGGCCACACCGCAACCTACCACCGCGTGCCGGACGACACCCCCTTACCCGACGGCCTCCCCGGCGCCTACCGCAGCGATGAAATCGCAGCCACCTGGACCCTGGCCACCGGCGAAGCCGGCCTGCAAGTCACCGCCCGCGGCCCCGTGGTCTCCGGCGGCCCCTGGCAGATCGAGGCAATCGAGGGCGACGTGATCCGCATCCAAGTCCCCGACATCCTGTTCCCGTCCTGGCTGGACGTGCGCGTGCTGCGCGGCGCGACCAGCGGGGTCGAAGCCCTGTCCGTGTCAAGCGGCCGGGTCAAGCACGTCCTGTTCCGGCGCATGGCGGAACGGATCTCGACGTGACGTGTCGCCGCACCCCCGTTCCCGCATCCGATGGCATGATGCCAACAGCCCTTTGTTCCGGCCGCTCTCCACCGTCATTGCGGAAACAAGTCCGAAATCCGGCCTAACCCTGGTGGGCAGGCTTGCATTTTGGTCACAGTCACGCATCGGTCTCTGCCAACAACGAAATTACGTCGAAACATCTGATCGAGCAATGATTTTTGCGATAAACCAATGTTCATGACGACTCTGCAGACGCGCACCAACGTGACCACCCTGACAAAGCCCGAGTTGGCACGGCAACTAGCCGCGGCGATGAAGCGCGGCGCCTCTGCGCTGATTGCCAGCCCTGCCGCCACCGCGTCCCTGCTGGACGAAGCCGCGGCCCTGTTAGCTGCATCCCGCACCCGCGTCCTGCACGTCCGTCCCCCCTACAACTTGACCTCTTTCATGCAACAGATCGCGCCATCCGCCTCTGAGGAGGACGGCAGCCTTCTGGACAGCGCATACGATACCCTGACCGTCCTTGACCCATCCTGCGACCGGATCGCATTGCTGGCCGAGAGCGCCCACCTCATGCCAAAGGTGACGCTCCGCTACATCGAGTCACTGGTCTGCAAGCGGGCGCAACTTTGCGTTGCCCTCGCAGGCAAGCCCGAGCTTGCGGAGGCGCTCGCCGCGGACGACCTAAGCGACTTGCGGGAGGAGTTGTCACTGCACCTGGCGCTCTCCGAATCGGCGTCCGCGGCGTCTCTACCCGTCGCAGCGCCTCGGCCCATGACGGCGCCTGCGGCCCTGGCAGCTCCGTCACGCCGCCCATGGATCGTGGCCGGATTCTTTGGCGCCGTGTGCATCGGCTTGATTGTATCGCAGGTGCTGAACACCCTGCACTCCGACGGTCGCAAAACGGCAACGGTCCAGGCCGCCGACGCGCCTGCCGCCGCCCAGCCTAAGTTGGTCCAGAATGTGCCGCCGCCTGAGCCGCTGCCCCCCGTCCCAGAGGTGGCGTCCTCCCCCGCCGAACCAGCGGAGCCTAAGGTTGCGGCCCAGCCTCCGGCGGTCGCCCCCGCTCCACCTGCAGCCGTCGCTCCGCCTGCGGCCGTGTCTCCGCCGGCGGCCTCCATCGCCGCCCCCATCGTCGCCCTGGCGCAGCCCGCCGTTGCCGAAGTCGCGGTTGCGCCCGCAATCCTCGAACCGGCCATGCTGACCCTGCCCGGCGGCGAGTTCCGGATCGGCAGCAACGACGACCCGTCGGAGCGTCCGCCTCATGCTGCCCTGGTCGCCCCATTCCTGCTCGCCGAGAAGGCCACCACGGTGCGCGAGTGGCAGCAGTGCGAGGACGCCAAGGCGTGCCCTGCCATCTCCAAAGGCAAGCCCGACGAACCAGTGACGAACGTAAGCTGGGCGGACGCACGCCTGTTCGCGGCCTGGTTGTCGAAGACCACCGGGCAACCCTACCGCCTGCCCACCGAGGCCGAGTGGGAGTACGCCGCCCGGGCAGGGACAGAGACGCGCTACGCCTGGGGCAACGCGATCGTGCCTGGCAAGATAAGCTGCAAGGGATGCGCCGGGCCGGTCAGTCTGCAATACCCGCCGCGTGTGGATGCCTACCCGCCAAACGCATTCGGCCTCTATGGGATGGGCGGCGGCGTCAAGGAGTGGGTCGCCGATTGCTGGCACCGCAGCTACCAGGGCGCACCGCGCAGCGGGTCAATCCCCTGGGACGCCCCGGACTGCCGCGAGCGGGTGCTGCGCGGCGGGTCTTGGATGGACGACGCAGCGTCCATCCGCGTGTCCAGCCGTGAATACTACGACGCCTCTGTGCGCTACCCGACACACGGGTTCCGCGTCGCCAAATCCAACTAGGAGAGTCGAACCTTGAAGAAGAACGGCTTGCTGATCGGACGCAGGGCGGTCCTGCATATGCCCGCCGTGCTGGCGGTGGCAGCGTCGCCTGCGGCGTTCGCAGGGACCACGCCGGCTGCAAAGGACGCCAACCTCTACCTCATCACGCCGTATGACGGGCAGCGCCTGCGTGGCCCGTTCTGGTGCCGTTTCGGCCTGCGGAACATGGGGGTCGCCCCGGCAGGCGTCGTCACCCCGAATACCGGCCATCACCACCTGCTCATTGACGTTGACGAGCCGCTCAACACCGAGGTGGCCATCATGGCTGACAAGAAGCACGTGCACTTCGGCGCCGGACAGACCGAGACCCGCCTCGAGCTGCCACCCGGGCGGCACACGCTGCAGCTTGTCCTAGGCGATACCAGCCACGTGCCATTCGACCCGCCCGTCACCTCGCGCAGGATAACCATCACCGTCCTGTAGCATCATTCCGCCCGCAACTCGACGCCGCCCGGACACGGCCAGCCATAAGAAACCTCTGGAGGTCTGGCGCACAAATGAAAAACTAAGCAGGCTTATGCGGCCTGACATGGCCGCAGGCCATCTGTGTGACAGGCCGCGCAAGCCTAATTAGGTAAACCGCTTCACATAGAAAATCCGGTCATGCCCCGGCGGATACTCCGTAATTCGCCCGCACTCCGTAAAGCCAAGCTTCTGGTAGAACCCGGGTGCCTGGAACGTCCAGGTGTCCAGCCACATCCCCACCAGCCCGCGGCGCCGGGCCTCCGCCTCCGCCAAGGCCATCACCTCGCGCCCCATCCCCCCGCCCCGGGCCGGGCCGAGCGCCAGCAGTTCCACGAACACGAACCCATACCCGGTCCGCCCCCACATACCCCCCACGACCGCGCCCGCCGCATCCCGGACGGTGACGGCGAGCGTGGCCCAGCCGCCCGGCCCCGCAGCAGCATCGTTGTGCGCCGTCAACGGCTTCAGGATCTTCGCCCGGAGCGTAGGGTCAGGGTCCGTTTCCAGTACAACCGTCCACTCCGAACCCGCCATCCCACGCCTTCTCCTGTCCGCCCCTCTATGCCCCGGCGCCGGCGGCACTGTCACCTGCCGAACCCCCGTGCCGCCCCTTGCTACGGCCCGATAAGCTGCCCGCCATCCACCACGATGCTCTGCCCCGTCACCCAGCTTGCCCCCGGCGAGGCCAGGAACAGCACGACGCTCGCAATCTCCTCCGGCTTCCCCATCCGCCCGAATGGGATCTGCGCCAGCGTGGCGTTATACAGCCCTGGGTCCTCCGTCCGCCGCTGCTCCCAGGTGCCCCCCGGGAACTCGACCGACCCAGGCGCCACGCAGTTCACCCGGATGCCGCGCCCGGCCAGCATCTTCGCCTGGCTGGCCGTATAGTGCATCACCGCCGCCTTCACCGCGCCATACGGGGCCGAGCGCGACGTGGCACGCAGCGCCGAGATCGAAGCGATGTTGATGATGCTCCCGCCCGCGCCCAGCAGCGGGATCGCCGCATGGCTGCCGCGCACGACCGCCATCACATCCACCGCCAGCGACGCCGCCCACCCCGCCTCGTCATCCGTCTGCCCAAAGCCCGACGCATTGTTCACCAGCACATCCAGCCCGCCCAGCGCCGCCGCTGCCGCAGGCACATAGGCTGCAATGGCCTCGGCATCGGTCAGGTCCACCGGCGCGCTGTGGGCTGCGACGCCCAGCGCCGCAATCTCCCGCTGCGTCGCCTCAAGCGGCCCGGCGCCGCACGCGCAGATCGAAACCCCCGCGCCAGCCGCCGCAAACCCCAACGCGATGGAGCGACCGATACCGCGGCTGCCGCCCATGACGATGACGCGCTTGCCGGTAAAATCCATGAAGCCTCCTGGAAGATGTTGGGACGGCCCAGCGAAGCGGACCCTGGCGGACCCCCGGCAACGGCTTACAATGCCTGGACACCACGAGGAACCCGCATGCCCCACCCCGCCATCACGCCCGGCGCCGTCGCCGTCATCACCGGCGGCGCATCCGGGATCGGCCTCGCTGCGGCGATGCGCTTCGCCCGCATGGGCCTGCGCGTCTGCATCGCCGACCTCGGCGGCGAGTCCCTCGCAAACGCAGCCGACGCCCTCTCCGCCGCAGCCCCCGGCGGGGCCGCCGACATTATGGCCGCCTCCACCGACGTCAGTCGTGCCGAGGCTGTAGAGCACCTGGAGGCATCCGTCCGCGACCGCTTCGGCGGCACCGACGTGCTGATGAACAACGCCGGCATTCAGCCCGGCAGCGCCCTGTTCGGCCCCGCGGAAGCCTGGGTCCGCGTGATCGCCACCAACCTGTGGGGCATCATCCACGGCGCCCGCACCTTCGCACCGGGCATGATGGCCCGGAACCGTCCAGGCCTCATCATCAACACCGGCTCGAAGCAGGGCATCACCACCCCGCCCGGCGACCCCGCCTACAACGTAGCCAAGGCCGGCGTAAAGGCGTTCACCGAGGCCCTACAGCACGAGCTGCGCAGCACGCCAGGCTGCCAGGTCAGCGCCCACCTGCTGATTCCCGGCTTCGTGTTCACGCCGCTGACCGCCAAGGGCCGCACCGAGAAACCAGCCGCCGCCTGGACACCGGACCAAGTCGTGGACTTCATGCTGGACCGCCTCGACACCAGCGACTTCTACATCTTGTGCCCGGACAACGACGTGCCCCGCGCGCTCGACGAGCGCCGCATCCTATGGGCCGCCGGCGACATCGTCGAGAACCGCCCGCCTTTGTCCCGCTGGCACCCCGACTACGCCGACGCAGCAAAAGCCTTCATGGAGGACGCAGGCTGACCGGCATTGCCGGGCACTCCGCGCACTTTCTGCCGCTGGATTTGCACATGATGCGCCCGACCCCGCCTGCGCCAGGCCGCGGCTGAGAGGCCCGCAGCATGTTGCCAAATCCCTTCCGCACCTTCCGCGATCACCGCCTGTCCATCTTCCAGGCCGCGGCTGCCGATTCCCTGCGGCCAGCCAGCGCCGCCCCGATGCCGGACCTGCAGCGCGCCGCCGCCGCCGTCGCCTCGCTCGATGCGGCCGGCCTCGCCGTCCCGCCCGGCGGCCCTACGGACATCCGGCCGGAGGCATGGACCTGCGCACGCCTCGGCCTGGACCTGCTGCGGGCGGAGCTAGGCGGCAGCCCGGCGGATCGCGCCCGCCTAGAGGACGCCCTCGCCGGCAGCCGCTGCGACCCGCGCTGGGCCGGCACCCTGCTCAGCTACCTCGGCTACTTCGGCCGCGACGGCCAACGCCGCCGCATCCCCTACATCCCGCCCGAAGCAGCCGGACCCAACGTCATCGAGATCGCGGACAACGCCCGCATCGCGTTGCTGAGCGACTGGGGCACCGGACGCCGCACGGCCACCGCGGTGCTGCAGGACCTTGCCCGGCATCAGCCCGATATCGTCATCCACCTCGGCGACATCTACTACGCCGGCACCGCCGCCGAGTGCGAGGACAACTTCCGCCGTCCGATGGACCTGGCGCTGGACCGCGCGCGGCGGCAGGTCCCAGTTTACACCCTGTCCGGCAACCACGACATGTATAGCGGCGGCGAGGGCTACTACGGCCTGATCGGGCGCCTGAACGCCGGACCCTGGCGGCAGCGCGCCAGCTACTTCTGCCTACGCAGCGCCGGCCAACGTTGGCAGTTCATCGCAATGGACACGGGACTCCACGCCTACGACCCGTTCGAGCGGCATCCCCTGACCTTCCTGGAGCCCGCCGAGGAAAGCTGGGTGGCCGCCCGTATCGGCGAGTTCCCCGGCCAGACCGTGCTGCTGTCGCACCATCCCCTGTTCTCGGCCTCGGCCCGTATCGGCCCCGGCGGCCCGGACGGCTGGAACCCGCATCTGCTCGCCAGCTTCCGCCGCTTCGCAGCGGCGGGGCGGGTCGCAGCCTGGTTCTGGGGTCACGAGCACACCCTGGCGCTACACGCGCCGTTCGCCGGCCTGGCGCGAGGGCGTTGCATCGGCTGCGGCGCGATCCCGATGTTCGTGGCCGACCGGCCCTACGCGCCCCTGCCGGAATTGCACTCAGCGCCTGCGTTGCTGCCGCCCCGGCTGGGCGATGACGGCGTGACCTACGACCACGGCTACGCCATCGTCTCCTTGGACCCGGACGGCCCGGCACGGGCGGACTACTTCGGCGTCGGCAGCCAAACCGGCTTGCTGCATTCGGAGGCCCTGGAGACGGGGACATCAGCAATGGCCGCTGAACCGCTCATGAGGTCTCAACCCAGTTGAAGCTGCCGCAGGCTCTCCGCATGGCCAATCAGGCGACGGCAACTCCGGTCATTCCCCGGCGCTCATTCAGGGGACGCCCAGCCGCAACCGCAACACGCCCCGGCCCGGCAACAACGTGCGCCGCTAGCGGCAGCGGTCCCGCCCCATGCCATCCCGGAGGACGCCGTGCCCCTTAGCCGCCGCTCCCTGCTCACCGCGACCACCGCCCTGCCCGTCCTGCGATGGACCGCCGCATACGCGGCCGAACCCATCCTGGCCGGCGTCAGCGGCCCGCTCACCGGACAGAACGCCCAGTATGGCGCCCAATGGAAGCGCGGCTTCGACCTCGCGCTGGACGGCATCAACAGCCCAGGGGCCGGCGATGGCGGCAACAAGGCCCGGCCCCTCGCCTACGACTTCCAGGACAGCCAATCCGACCCGCGCCAGTCCGTCACCATCGCGGAGCATCTGGTGGCGAACCCGCAGGTCATCATCGAGTTCGGCGACTTCTCCTCCCCCGCCTCCATGGCAGCGTCGCCGGTCTATCAGCGTGCGGGGCTGGTGCAGTTCGGCTTCACCAACTCGCACCCCGACTTCACTGCAGGCGGAGACCGCATGTGGTCCAGCGCCCCCAGCCAGGCGCAGGAACAGCCGCAGCTTGCCGCCTACGCCGCCCAGCTCGGCTTCAAGCGCCCCGCGCTGCTGCACCGCAACACCGACTGGGGCCGCACCGCCAAGGACGCCTTCCTGCATGCCGCGCCCGCCCTGGGCATGGAGGTAGCGATGGCCGAGGGCTACTTGCCAGCCGAGCCGGACTTCCGCCCCACCCTGGCCCGCATCCGCGACAGCAAGCCGGACGGCCTGGTCCTGTTGTCCTACTACGCCGATGGCGCGCTGATCTGCAGCCAGGCCAAGGACGCCGGCTTGTCGTTCCCGATCCTCGCCGGCACCGGCAATCACCTGCCGGGATTCATCGAGCTGGGCGGCGCGGGCGTGGAAGGCGTCCATGTCATGACCACCTTCTTCCCCGGCGACCCCCGGCCGGAAGCGCAGGACTTCGTCCGCCGCTACCGCGCCAAGTACAGCCAGGAGCCGGACAGCTTCAGCGCCGGGGCATACGATGCGATGATGCTGTTCGCCGCCCTGTGCGACCAGTATGGGACCACGCGGCAGGCGATGCAGGAAGGGCTGCTCGCCATCAGGGACGTGCCCAGCGTGATCTACGGCACGGTCGCATTCGACCCGCGCACGAGGCGCGTGCCAAACCCGGCATACCGGCTGCTCACAGTAAAGGACGCCAAGTTCGCCCTCTTGGACGGGGCGCGGGCCACGACGGGATAACCGCCGCATGAAGTCGTGAGCAGTCCAGGGGTCAGCAGCGGCGCAGGAATAATGTAGGCTGCCTGGAATGAACAATCCTACCATCTCGGACGACCAGCCGCTGGAACCCTGCTTGACCCTATACCAACATCCATCTGCCTTGCCGCCCCCGCAACCGCACCGTCATTGCGAGCCGCCCTCGCGGCGTGGCAATCCAGGGGCCGGCAGCACCGTCCTCGGCGCACCTGGATTGCCGCGGCGTTGCGCTCCTCGCAATGACAGAAAAAACGGTCAGGGCGGATGGCCATTGGTTTTTGTCCCGCAGAGATCCCGCCCGCCCGTCGCGGCACTGCCGCAGGTCTGGACCAGCGCATGCTGACCAGCCCGCGGCTGCGGCGGCTGGTGCGGACCTAAAGGTGCGCAGCCTCCTTCTCGCCCGCCTGGCAGCTGCTTGCGTGCGCCGGGCCGGATGGGTCGCGCTGCTGGCGGTCGTGTTGGCTGCTGGCGCTGCCTGGTTGGCCGCGACACGGCTTGGCGTTTCGACTGACACTGGATCGCTGTTCTCCGCCAGCCTGCCCTGGCGGCAGGACGCGGTCATCATGTCGCAGGCTTTCCCGCAGAACGAGGACCTGCTGGTAGCCGTCGTTGACAGCGCCACACCCGAAGAGTCCGAATCAACCGCGGCGGCGCTGGCCGATGCGCTGAAGCTGGACACCCAGCACTTCAAGGAGGTCCGCCGCCCCGACGCCTCGCCTTACCTGGAGCGCAACGGCCTGCTGTTCCTGGACGCCGGGCCGCTCGGCACCCTGTTGGACCAGACCGTGGACGCCCAGCCCTTCCTGGGCCAGCTTGCCGCCGACCCCAGCCTGCGCGGCCTGCTCAGCGCCCTGGGCCTGATCGCCGAGGGCATCAAGGCCGGCCAAGCCAACCTGACCCCGTTCGAGCCATCGCTCAAAGGCTTTCACGCCGCCTTGTCCGAGGCCGCGGCAGGCCGCGCCAAGCCGATGTCCTGGGAGCGCCTGTTGGCCGGCTCGGTGGCGGACATGGGTGGCGCCTATCATTTCGTGCTGACCCAGCCGCGGCTGGACTACGGCGCGCTGCAGCCCGGCGCCGCGGCAACCCAGGCCATACGCGCCGCCGCCGCCAAGCTGGAGTTCGTCAGGGCCGGCAGCGCCCACGTGCGGCTGACCGGATCAGTCGCGCTGGAGGACGAGGAGTTCGCCACCATCGCCAACGGCGCGGTCACCGGCCTGCTCGGCAGCGCGGTGCTCGTGGGCGTGCTGCTGTGGCTGGCGGTGCGGACCTGGCGGCTCATCGTGCCGGTGCTGCTGACGCTAGTGCTGGGCCTGCTGCTGACCACCGGGTCCGCGGCGCTGGCGGTCGGCACGCTGAACCTGGTGTCGGTCGCCTTCGCCGTGCTGTTCGTCGGCATCGCCGTGGATTTCGGCATCCAGATCAGCGTGCGGTTCCGCGACGAACGGCTGCGCGCCTCAGGCACTCCTGCCGCGCTGGTAGCGACGGTCCGCCATGCCGGGCCGCAGGTGACAGTGGCGGCGGTTGCGAGTGCGGCGGGGTTCCTGGCCTTCACGCCGACCAGCTTCGTCGGCGTGGCACAGCTGGGGCTGATCGCCGGCGGCGGGATGCTGATTGCCTTCGCCTGCACGATGACGGTGCTGCCGGCGCTGATCACCCTGTTCCAGCCACCAGACGGCGTGACGGAGGCCGGGCTGCCGTGGCTAGCCCGGCTGGACCAGCCCATCGTACGGCAGCACCGGCAGGTGCTGGGCGTTTTCGTGGTGTTCGGCGTGGCAGGGCTGTTGTGGCTGCCGCTCCTGGCCTTCGACAGCGACCCGCTGAACACCAAGGACCAGACGACCGAGGCCGTCCGCACCCTGCACGACCTGATCGAGGACCCCGTCGCCAACCCTTACACGATAGACATCCTGGCCCCCTCCGCCGCCGATGCCGGCGCCTTGGCGGAGCGGCTGGGCCGCCTGTCCCTGGTGGACAGCGTGATCACCGCCAACAGCTTCGTGCCGGCGGACCAAGCGGCGAAGCTGCCGCTGGTCGCTGACGCCGCAACGCTGCTCGGCCCGACGCTGGCGGCGCGCCCGGCCGGCCCGCGCCCGGCAGCGCCGGAGCTGCGCCGGGCGGCGCAGGAGGCATCCGCGGCACTGCTGGCCGTGCGTGACCAAATTCCGCCGGGCAGCACGCTAGCGGCGATCAGTGGCGATTTGCAGGCCCTGGCCGCCGCGCCTGACCCGGTGCTGCTGGCCGCCGACGCCGCGCTGACACGCTTCCTGCCGCTGCAGCTCGACCGGTTGGGCGCGGTGCTGCAGGCAGCGCCGACCACGTTGGCCGACGTGCCGGCGGACATCCTTCGGGACTGGGTGCTGCCGGACGGACGGGCGAAGCTGCAGGTGGTGCCGAAGCGTGCGGCAATGAGCAGCACCGGGCTGCACGACTTCGTGGCGCAGGTGCGTACGTTGGCGCCGAACGCTGGCGGAGCGGCCGTCACGATCACGGAATCGGCCGACACGGTCGTAGGCGCATTCCGTACCGCCGCGGCGCTCGCGCTGGCAGCCATCGCTGTGATCCTCGTGGTCGCGCTCCGCCGGATCGTGGATGTGGCGCTGGTCATAGTTCCTCTGGTGCTGTCGTCCCTGCTCACGTTGCTGGCGGCGGTGCTGCTGCCGTTGCCGCTGAACTTCGCCAACATCATCGCCCTCCCCCTGCTGCTGGGCGTGGGCGTGTCGTTCAACATCTACTTCGTAATGAACTGGCGAGCCGGGCGAGAAGCGCCGCTGGGATCGGCGACGGCGCGGGCAGTGCTGTTCTCGGCGCTGACGACGGCGACGGCGTTCGGGTCGCTCGCGCTATCGCAACATCCTGGAACCGCCAGCATGGGGCGGCTGCTGCTGCTCAGCCTGGGCTGCACCCTGCTGACCACTTTGCTGTTCGTGCCGGCGCTGCTGGCGGCGCTGGGTCCGCCACGGAAGCGGTGACGCCGCCCGGTGCGGGTGGCGTCAGGCGAGCGGCATCGCGAGCGGGAGGGTGGCAGGCTGATCGGTGCGGTTGCTGAGCTGCCGGCCCTCGCCGCCGACAGTGCGGCAGGACTCCCAGCGGCGGAGCGCGACCTCATCCGCCCCGTTCGACAACGTCACCTCGCCCTCCAGCAAGATATGCCGCCGATGACCAGGGCAAACCGGCCTTGCAACTGTGCGTCCACCTACGGTGCCGAAGGAACCGACGGATTGGGGCGGTTGCCTCCATTCGCGTTTTTCAGGGACTGATGGTCCAGCCTCAGCCGGGGGGCAAACAATGTAGTTTCGCGGGATGGCAGAACACGCCTCCGGCGTTGGCGATGATACCGCCCAACGCAGATTGCTTCGTGCCGTCCAATGTCGCCTCCCGCTTACGTCCGCTGCCCGTCGTGCAGCCGGTTTCAGCCACGTTAAGCAACGGACGGCACAGGCCCAAATCAACACGTCCAGGTGCTGCAGCCAGCGATGCCGCCGGTAGACACGCACAACGCGTCCTCACCGTTAGCCCGCAGCCCGTCCCCGCCCGACAATCGCCGTGGGATCAATGAAGCGCAGCGCCACCACGAGCCAGAACAGCGTGACCGCCATATAGACCACCGCCATCGCATCCACCGACTGGCCCGCCCGTATCCCAGGCGCGAAGGCCGCATAATACAGCGCCACCACCAGCGTCTGGCTGTCCGGCCCGGCGGTCAGGAACGTCAGCTCGAACATGCCGATCGTCCGCACCAGCACGAGCAGCGACGCCGCCAGGATGCCCGGCGCCAGCATCGGCACCAGGATGTGCCGGAACAGGCTTGGGGTGCGTGCGCCGAACACCCGCGCCGCAGCCTCCAGCCGGGGGTCGAGCTGCTCGATGAACGGCGTCATTGTCAGGATCACGAACGGCACCGACGGTACCAAGTTGGCCAGGATGACGCCCCACAGGGTGCCGCCCAGGCCCGATTGATACAGCACCGTCGCCAGCGGGATGCCGTAGGTGATGGACGGCACGATCAGCGGCAGCAGGAACAGCAGCACCACTGCGGACTTGCCGGGGAAGTTATGCCGCGCCAGGACATACGCCGCCGGCACGCCAATCGCGGCGGAGATCAGCACGACGGCGAACACCACCTCCATCGTGGTCAGCAGCACGTCCGGCAGCGCGAACTCGTCCCACGCGCCGGCATACCACCGGGTCGTCAGCCCCGCCGGGAACCAGGTGCCGAACCAGCGCGTGCCCAGCGAGTTGACCACCACCGCCGCGATCAGCGCGGCGATGTTCAGCAGCACGAAACCCATGACCAGCCAGATGGCCGTGCCCCAGATGCGGGCGCGCAGGTCCCTCATCCCTTGCCGCCCCCGGCGGGTCCGCGATACGCCAAGCCCCGCAGTCCCAGCACCGCGCCGACCACCGCCAACTGCACCAGCCCCATGATGAGCGCGATCGTGCTGCCGAGCGAGGCGTCGAACTGCTCGAACGCCGCCTCATAGGCCGCGATCGAGATCACGTAGGTCTGCCCCGACGGCGCCCCCACCAGCACTGCGGACGGAAACACCGCAAAGGCCTGCACGAAGCAAAGCGCGAAGGTCATCGCCAGCCCCGGCGTCAGCAACGGTAGGGCGATGTGGCGGAACTGCGCGCTGGGTGGCGCCCCCAGGGTCGCAGCCGCCCGCGCCAGCGAAGGGTCAATGCCGGTGACGAACGACAGCAGCAGCAGGAAGGCGAAGGGGAAACCGACGATCACCAGGGACATCAGCACGCCCCAATAGTTATGCACCAGCCGCACCGGCGCCGACACGAGATGCAGCGACAGCAGCACCCGGTTGAACCAGCCCTGCGGCCCCAGGTAGGACAGCAGCCCGTCCGCCACCAGCACGGTGCCCAGCGTGATCGGCACCACCAGGATCGTCGTCAGCAGCCGCCGGTGCCGCCACGGGTTGCGCAGCCGGTAGGCGACCGGCAGCGCCAGCCCGACGTTGATGAGCGTCGCAGGCAGCGCGATGCCGAGCGTCGTCAAGATGGTACCGAACAGCCGAGGCGTGGTGAAGAAGTGCTGGTAATTGCTCCACATCCCGCCCTGCATCGGCCGGAACGATAGCACGAGGCCATAGAAGGCGGGATACAGGAACAGCAGGGCCACCAGCAGGACGCCGGGCGCCAGCAGCAGCGGCGCCGCCCCCAGGCGAATGCGCGGCGCGCTCGCGGCGGCAGGACTGGCGGCCGCGACGGTTGCGGACATCCTGCTATTCCGCTGCCAAAGCGGCGGGCTGCGCAACCGACGCCCCGGCATAGGCCAGCACCCGGTCGGGCGGCAGCACCAGGCGCAGGGTCTCGCCGATCCGGACCGGCTGATGCACGGCGGCGTGCAGCAGGCCGAAGGCGGTATCCACGTCCACCAAGTAGTCGGCGCCGCAGTACTCGGCTTCTGTCACCCGGCCCTCGATGCCGTTCTGCCCATCGCCGGCCCCGATGTCGTTCGGGCGTATCGCAACCGTCACCGGCCCTACGGAGGCGCCGGCCTGCAAGGTGGCCAGGATGGACGTCCCGCCCCGGTGCAGCCGCACCAACCCGCCCTGCGCCGGAACGGCGGCGTCGAAGTGCAGGATGTTGCGGTAGCCCATGAAGCGCGCCACGTTCAGGTTCAGCGGCCGGGCATACAGCTCCTGCGGCGTGCCGACCTGCTGCACCAGGCCGTCCTGCATCACCACGATGCGGTCGGCGAGCGCCAGCGCCTCCTCCTGGTCATGGGTGACGTAGATCGTGCTGCGGCGGACCTGGTGGTGGATGCGGCGTATCTCGTGCCGCATCTCCAGCCGCAGCTTGGCGTCCAGGTTGGACAAGGGTTCGTCCATCAGGATCAGCGGCGGGTTGACCGCGACAGCACGGGCGATGGCGACCCGCTGCTGCTGCCCGCCCGAAAGCTGCCCCGGCAGCTTGTCGCCGTGCGCCTGCAGCTGCACCAGCGCCAGCGCCTGCTCCACCTCCGCCCGTATGGTGGCCTTGGGCAGCCCGCGCATCAGCAGGCCGAAGCCGATGTTGCGGCGGACCGTCATGTGCGGGAACAGCGCATAGTTCTGGAACACCATGCCGAAGCCGCGCGCCTCCGGCGGCAAGGTGTCTATGCGCCGGTCGTCCAGCCTGATCTCGCCCGACGACAGCGGCAGCAGCCCGGCGATGCAGTTCAGCGCGGTGGACTTGCCGCAGCCCGACGGTCCCAGCAGCGCGATGAACTCGCCGCGGCGGACGGTGAGATTCAGGCCGTCAAGCGCCGTGTGGTTGTAGAAGCGCCGGGTCAGCCGGTCCAGATGCAGCGCTTCGAAGTCGTTTGCGCCTGCCATGCGCACCCCTCCCCTGCCCCGGCTGTTGCTCCGGGCGTTTGCAGCATGACGCCGGGACGGAGCGGATTTGTCAACTATCATGACAGGATGCGTACCAGGGGCAACGACTCCCTTTCCCTCCGGGAGAGGGTTGGGGTGAGGGGGCGGGCAAGCGCGGCGTTCGCCAACTCGGGGTGTGGCGCCCGATGCACCGGCGGGTTCCGGACGGGCACGCAAGACCCCCTCACCCCGGCCCTCTCCCGCAGGGAGAGGGGGAAGGATCAAGGGGTTTGGGTGCGGTCCATTACGCGGCGGCGAGCTTGGCCGACGTGGACCTGCATCGCCAATCCCGCCATCTCGGCGTCACCCAGCCGGATCGCCTCCAGAATCTGCGCGTGCTCCTGCACTACGACCGCTGCCCGGTCCTTGCTGCCGGTCCGGTTCAGGCCGAGCGCCACGCCCATGAAACGCAGCAGCACGCCGTGCAGCCCGTGCAGCAAGGCCGGGAAGTACTCGTTGCCGCTGGCCGCGGCGACCGCGCCGTGGAAGGCATAATCAGCATCCGGCGTCATGCCGCCCGCCTCCGCCACGGTGGCGAAGGCGTCGTGCGCCGCTGCGATCCGGTCCAACTGTTCCGGCGTGCGGCGCTCCGCGGCCAGGCGGGCGGCGGCGGCCTCCAACGGCAGCCGCGCCTCGATGCAGCGCATCAGGGCCGGCACGTCGCCGCTGCTGGCAAATGCGCCAAGCCGCTCGGATGGGCGGGCGAGCACGTAGGTGCCTGCACCCCGACGCGTGCGCAGCAGCCCGTCCACGTTCAGCCGCGTCAATGCCTGCCGCACCACCGGGCGGGACACGCCGAACATGCCCGACAGCTCCTGTTCCGGCGGCAGCCGGCTGCCCTCCGGCAGCCGTCCGGACAGAATATGGTCCAGGATCTGGCCGTAAAGCTGGTCCCCCAGCCGCTGCCGGCGGCCCGGCACCAGGACCAGCTCGCCGCCGGCCAGGTAGGCGCCGGCCAGGGAAGCGCCGGGCTGGGAGGTGTCCGGCAGGGAGGCGTCGGCCATACGGAGGCGCCGGGCTATTTGCTGGCTTTGGCGCCGACCTGCTCGTCCCAGCGGCGGAACGCCTGCACCATCGGACCTGCCTCCAGCGGCGTCTCGTTCGGGGTGTCGGCGATCAGCTTGTCATAGAAGTCGCGGCCGAACTCGCGCAGCGTGTCCTGGCTTTCCTGTGTCGCCATGCCGACCAGCACATCGCGGACTGCCGGGCCGGGATAGAAGTAGCCGGCGTCGTAGGTAAAGGCCTGCGGTTCTTTGCTCAAAAGAAATGCCATCAGGTCCAGCAGCACATCCTGCCGCTCCGCCGCCAGCCCCTTGGGCAGCGCCATGTAGTGCGCATCGTTGACGAAGTGAAAACCCTTGAGGGTCCCGACCATCGCCGCCTTCGGCACCGTCCCGAGGGCACGGGGATTGATGTCCCAGCCGGTGATGGTGACGGTCATGTCGCGGCTGCCCTCGCCGAACTCCTTCATCGTGGCGCCGGTGCCGCTGGGATAGTATTCGATGTTCTCGCCCAGGGCGGTCAGGTAGGCCCAGGTCTTGTCCCAGCCCTTCACCGGGTCCTTCGGATTGGCGTCCCCCAGGATGTAGGGCAGGCCCATCAGGAAGGCGCGTCCAGGGCCGGAGTTGGCCGGGCGGGCGTAGATGAACCGTCCGGGGTTGGCGCGGGTGTAGGCCAGCAGCTCCTCCGCCGTGGTGGGGACCTGCTTCACGCGGTCCGGCAGGTATTCCAGCAGCGGCCCGGCGGGGCAGTATGAGCAGATGATGGCCTGGTCCTGCGCCAGGCCCTGCATCGCCAAGGCGCCCGGCAGCAGGGTGGATTTGAGGCCGGGCAACTTGGCGATATGCGGCGCCATGCCCTCCCACACGCCGGTCTGCATCCCGGCTGCCAGGGCGTCGGTGCCGGTCAGCACCATGTCCACGTCCACCCGCCCTGCCGCCTGCTGCGCCCTCAGCTTGCCCGGCAGTTCCGGCGCCGGGGCTTGGCTATAGACGATGCGCCCGACCAGCTTGGGGTTCTTGCGGCGGTAGGCCTCGAACGCCGGGCGGGTCAGGGCAAGGTTGCCGGCCACGTCCACGACGCTGAGGGTCAGCGGCGATGCCGGCGTGCCCTGGGCGCGGGCCGCGCTGCCCGCCAGGGCCGCTGCGCCCATCCCGCCGATCACCTGCCGACGCGTGCCGAGTATGGCCATGGACTGATCCCTCCTGCTTCGTGCATGCCGCACGGCTTGTTGTTGCTATGGATCGAAGCATCCAATATGTAAACCGACCTGACAAGTGCGGCGATGCCAGCCCCCAAGCGCCGAGCTTGCGGCCGCCGGCAGATCGGCAGCCGGAACACGTGTTATGCCTGCCGCTCCACAGGCGACCGCCCCGACAACTCATCGCCCGCATCCAGCGCCAGCCGGGTGCAGGTGGGCGAGGCCAGCAGCGACACGCAGGCCACCACCAGGAACGCAACGCTGTAATCCGCCACCTGCGCCGTGGCATGGCCGGTCACCAGCACCGATCCGGCCAGCGCCCCCGCCGCCACGCAGATGCCCAGCGTCAGGTTGACCTGCTGGAACGTCGTGTAGAAGCTGGTCGCAGCGCTCATGCGGTCCCGCGGAATGTCGGCGTAGGCGATGGTGTTGTAGGCGGTGAACTGCAGCGACTGGAAGAACCCGCCCACCATCAGCAGCCCCAGGATGGCCGCAGGCGGCCAGCCCGGCCGCATCAGCGCCAGCGATGCCAGCAGGCCCGAGGCGATCAGCCCGTTCCAGATCATCGTGTTGCGGAACCCCCAGCGGTGCAGCACCGGACGCGCCACGAAGCGCATCAGCATGGACCCCAGACTGCCGCCGAAGGTGATCAGGCCGCTCGCCGCCGCCGACATGCCGAAACCGAGCTGCAGCATCAGCGGCAGCAGGAAGGGAATAGCCCCAGCCGCCACCCGGCTGAGACCGCCGCCGATCACCGACAGCGCAAACGTCGGCACCCGCATCAGCCGCAGGTCCAGCACCGGCGACGGATGCCGCCGGGCGTGCAGGACATACAGAGTCCCGGCCGCGATGCCCGCCGCAAGCACTCCCCCCCCGAGGGCCAGCGACGCCCCACCGCGGCTGATGGCCTCCAGCCCGGCGACCAGGCAGGCCAGCGAGATGCCGGACAGCACCAGCCCCGGCAGGTCGAAGTTGACCCGTCCCGGCTCTCGCACATTGGCGATGAAGCGCAGGGCGAGCAGGATGCCCAGCACTCCGATGGGCACGTTGATGTAGAAGATCCAGCGCCAGGACAGGTAGGTCACCAGGAACCCGCCGACCGGTGGTCCCAGCAGCGGGCCGAGCTGCGCCGGGATCATCAGCCAGGTCATGGCGACGACCATCTCGGCCTTCGTCACCGAGCGCAGCAGCACCAGCCGTCCTACCGGCACCATCATGGCGCCGCCGATCCCCTGCAGGATGCGCGCCGCCACCAGCGTCGTCATCCCATTGGCCTGCCCGCACAGGATGGACCCCAGCGTGAACAGCGCAATGGCGCCGCAGAACACGGTGCGGGAGCCGAACCGGTCGGCCACCTTGCCGCTCGCGGGGATGAACACCGCCAAAGCCAGCAGGTAGGAGGTCAGCGCCACGTTCAGCCGCACCGCCTCCGTCCCGAAGGAGCGCGCCATTTCCGGCAACGCCGTCGCCAGCACCGTGCCGTCGAGCTGTTCCATGAACAAGGCGCTGGCGACGATCAGCGCCGTGGTGCGCGGGCTGATGCCGGGTTCACGGCGCCGCTCATAGCGTGCCCGCGCCCGGCGGCGGATGCGGCGGCGGATCAGGGCATTGATCGCGGCCGTGGCGGACTGACGGAGGGGCATCCCATAACGTCGCCCAAACTCGCCGGGGCGTGAAGGCCGGACGGCGCAAACCGGCCCTATATCCATTGCAGCTCTGCATTGGACTAAGCGGGCCGGCACCGCTGTATAAGTATTTGTAGTCGTTTGTTCACAGGCGACGTTTCAAAGGGCTGCTTAGCAGTTCGTATGCTACCTTTGCGCGTAAGAGCTGGGGCGGACGGCGCGGAACCCGTGGATTGACCGTCCGGTGCCGCCGCCCCAAGCTTGGCGCAGCGCAGCATAGGACGCACCATGGACCTGCCCACCCCGCCGCCGCTGCAGGCAACGAATGAGCAAAAGCCCGCGCCCCGCGCGATCGTGCTCACGTCGCATCCGCGCAACGTGCGGGGCGTCCGGCCCTTGGTGTGGGGCGTTGGCGACGCCAAGGCACGTGGCCCGGTGGTGGCGACCCTTCACGCCGCCCCGGGCCGCAACGCAATCGGCACCCATGCCGGCGCGTATTCGCTGTATCGCGCGCTGGCGGTGGCGGCCGGGCAGTTGGACCCCGCGCACCGTCCCGACCTGACCAACACCGCGCCGGCCGTGCCCATCGGGCCGTTTCCGCAATGGGCCGGGGACGCGATCGTGTCGCTCGACCCCTGGGGGCATATGCCGGCAAAGGTCTTCGCCGAAGAGATCGCCGCCGGACAAGACGTGCGGCCCAGCATCGCCGTAACGCGAGCCCACATCAACATGCCCGAGATCACCGACGCCATGCGCGCCGGGCGCCTGGTCCCGGACGGCGACGTGCTGACCGCGGCCGGCGACGTGCGCGTGACCAAGATCGCCATCGAGCCGGTCTGGCATTTGCCCGGCGTCGCCCGGCGCTTCGGCATCCCGCTCCCCGACCTGCGCCGCGCGCTGTTCGAGCACACCGGCGGCATGTTCCCCGAGCTGGTGACCCGCCCGGACCTGAACGTGTTCCTGCCGCCCATCGGCGGCACCACCGTTTACCTGATGGGCGACCCGGCGCGGCTGGGCCGGCCCGAAACGCGCATCGCCTGCCGCATCCATGACGAGTGCAACGGCTCCGACGTGTTCGGCTCGGACATCTGCACCTGCCGGCCCTACCTGGCGCAGGGGGTCGAGGTCGCCGTCGAGATGGCCCAAGCCGGCGGCGTCGGCGTCGTCGTTTACAATCGCAAGGAAGGCCGCGCCCTAGGCGAAGTGACCAAGTTCCTGGTTTACAACGCCCGCAAGCGTCAGCCCGGCGGCGACCGCGCCGACGCCTACTTCGAGCGCACGGAGTGCGTCGCAGGCGTGCAGGACATGCGATGCCAGGAGCTGATGCCGGACGTGCTGCACTGGCTCGGCATCACCCGGATTGACCGGCTGGTGTCCATGAGCAACCTGAAATACGCGCCGATCACCGCGAGCGGCATCGAGGTCGTGCAGCGCGTGCCGATCCCGGACTGGCTGATTCCCGCCGATGCCAGCGTCGAGATGGACGCCAAGAAGGCCGCCGGATACTTCACGGCGGCGGTGCCGGACGCGGCCGAGCTGCATTTGGCAAAGGGCCGCGGCCTGGATGGATGACGCTGCCCTGGCGGCGTGGCTGTGCAGCGCCGCTGCGGTGCGGGAGCGGTGCACCGGACTGCTGGACGTGGCGCTCGGCGCCGGGCTGCCGAATATGGAAGTGGACCTCAGGCGGCTGCCGGCTTGTGCCGACTACACCGCGGCGGTGATCCGGCGGAACTATCCCACGCTCGACATCCCGCACCATGCGCGCTGGCGCCACTTCGCGGCGGGCGGGGTGGACCGCTGGGGCGTGCTGCGGGCTGAGTTGGGCGAGCTGGATGCGGCGGCGCTGGCCCGCACGCGGATAGACCTGTGCGTCATCAGCGTATTGCTGGACGCGGGCGCCGGGCCGGAATGGCAGTATCACGAGGCGGATACGGGGCAGGCACTGGCCCGGTCGGAGGGGCTTGCGGTGGCAAGCCTCGCGGCGTTCCGGGCCGGGCTGTTCTCGGCGGAGGGGCTGCCGCAGGCCGACGCGGTAGGGATGATGGCAGTTGACGCGGCGGCGCTGGGCCAGGCGTTCCAGGTCGCCGAAGGGAACGCGCTTGCTGGGCTGGAAGGTCGGGCGGCGCTGATGCGGCACCTGGGCGCGGCGGTGCTGGCCCGGCCGGACCTGTTCCCGGGCGGCCGGATCGGCGGGCTGTATGACGTCCTCGCGCCGTCCGGCACGGTCAGGGCGGCAGCGCTGCTGGTGGTGCTGCTGGATGGGTTGGGACCAGCCTGGCCGTCCCGTATCGTGATGGCTGGGCGCTCATTGGGGGATGTGTGGCCGCATCCGGCCGCGCCCGCCGATGGTCTGGTGCCGTTCCACAAGCTGTCGCAGTGGCTGGCCTACTCGCTGATCGAGGTGTTCGAGGACGCCGGGGTGCCCATCACCGGCATCGCGGAGCTGACGGGACTGCCGGAATACCGGAACGGCGGCCTGCTGCTGGACCTCGGCGTGCTCCGGCTGCGCGACCCGGCGCTGGCGCAGGCGCCGTTGCCAGCGGGCCATCCGGCGGTCGTCGAATGGCGGGCGCTGACGGTGGCGCTGCTGGACCGGCTGGCGCCGATGATCCGTGAGCGCCTGGACCGCAACGAGGCATCGCTGCCGCTGTCGCGCATCCTGGAAGGCGGTACCTGGGCCGCCGGCCGCGCGGTGGCCGCCGAACGCCGCCCCGGCAACGGCCCGCCATTGCAGGTCATCAGCGACGGGACAGTGTTCTGAAGGGTATGACTTCCTTCCCCCTCTCCCTCCGGGAGAGGGTTGGGGTGAGGGGGTCGTCGGGCACAGCGCTTGGTCGGAGAGGGTCTCGGTCCGATGGAACCGGCCGTCTCCCATGCCCAGCCAAGACTCCCTCACCCCGGCCCTCTCCCGAAGGGAGAGGGAGCAGCACGCGGACGTCCTAGAGGTGCAGACCATGTCCAACGTCACCGTCGTCACGCATCCGCTCGTGCAGCACAAGCTGACGCTGCTGCGGCAGAAGGACACGGCAACAGCCGACTTTCGCCAGATCGCCCGCGAGATCAGCCTGCTGATGGCCTACGAAGTCACGCGCGACCTGCCGCTGGAGAACATCACCATCGAAACACCGCTGGAAACGATGGAGGCGCCGTCCCTGGCCGGCAAGAAGATCTGCTTCGTGCCGATCCTGCGCGCTGGCACCGGCATCCTTGATGGGATGCTGGACCTGATCCCTTCTGCCCGCGTCGGCCATATCGGACTATATCGTGATCCCACGACGCTCGTGCCGGTCGAATATTACCTCAAGCTGCCGGATGACCTGCCGGATCGCATGGTGGTGTTGGTGGACCCGATGCTGGCGACCGGCCACTCTGCCGCGGCGGCGCTGTCTCGGCTGCGCCAGGCTGGGGCGGCGCAGTTGCGTTTCGTATGCCTGCTAGCCGCGCCGGAGGGCCTGGCCGTGCTGGCGCACGAACATCCCGACGTCCCCGTTTACACCGCGGCGGTGGACAGGCAGCTTGATGAGCACGGCTATATCCGCCCGGGCCTAGGTGACGCCGGGGACCGGCTGTACGGGACGAAGTAGCGGGGCGGAGACTACCGCGGCCCGTCACTGTCTCATAGGCCAGCCTATGCCGCGGAGTCGTCCCGCCCGTGTACCGCGGCCGGAGGCGTCGTCGCCTCGACGGCGGTGAAGGCTTCCAGGATCTTGTAGCTGTGCTCGGCGCCGCGCGGTACGATCCAGGAATCGCCGGGGTTGAGCAGGATCACCTGCCCCTCAGTGTGCAGCTCCGCCCGGCCACTGATGGCATAGCCGGCGCAGTCGTACTCCCGGCGCACCGGCGCTTCCTCCGTGCCAGGCGCCACATCCCGCCACATCCGCATCGCGATGTTCTTGCCGGTTGCGAGATACACCTGTCCACCTGGCCCCTTCGGCGAATGGCTGCTGTCCACCTTGATCACCGTTGTGTCGCCCATGCCGGCCTCCCCTGATTGCCACGCCCGAACGCCGCGGCACGGAGATGGGTTGCAGCATCGTCCAGCAGATCAGGTGATGCGCCGACGGCCGTCCCGCGTGCAGGAGGCCAATCAGCCCCGCACCGGCCGAGCGCCCAGCCGGCGGATCGTCAGCAGCGTCGCCAGGATCGCCACCAGTGAAATCCCGGTCGTCGCCGCCCCCAGCGCATACAGCACCGGCGAGGTGACGTTCGTCGTCATGCCGTAGATCTCCAGCGGCAGCGTATTGTCGCTGCCGGCAGTCAGCAGGGTGCGCGGGAACTCGTCCCAGCTCAGGGTGAAGCCGAACAGGCCGATGCCGACGATGCTCGGCGCCAGGATCGGCAGCATCACCAGGCGGAACACCTGCCAGGGTGTCGCGCCCAGGTCGCGCGCCGCCTCCTCCCACGACCGGTCGAAGCGGTTCAGCACGGCGAAGGTGATCAGCAGCCCGAACGGCAGGGTCCAGGTCAGTTGCGCGCCGAATGCGGAACTCCACCACGCCGTGTCCAGCCCGGCCTGGCTGAACACCAGGCCCACGCCGAGGCTGACCAGGATGGACGGCACGATCAGGCTGGACAGCGCCAGCACGAACAGCGCGCTGCTGCCGCGGAACGGACGGCGGAACGCCAGCCCGGCGGCCAGCGCCGCGCAGACCGTGACAACCGTGACCATCACCGCCAGCCCCGCCGTCCGCCGCAGCGCCGCGCCCAGGTCGCCCACCGCCTGGGTCGCCAGCAACTGCTGGAACCAGTGCAGCGACACGCCGCGCATCGGAAAGGTCAGCCCGCTGTCCGGGCCGCCGAATGCCAGCACCACGATTGTCAGGATCGGCCCATACAGGAACAGCACAAAGGCTAGGAACAGCAGCGTCAGCAGCGCCCGCGCCATCCCTATAGCTCCCGCCGCACGCCGGACAGGCGCAGGATCGCGCCCACCATCAGCAGCACGACCGCCAGCAGCACGACGGCGTTGGCGCAGGCCGCCGGGTATTGCAGCAGGCCGATCTGGTTGGAGATCATCAGCCCGACCGACGCCCGCTGCCCCCCGCCCATCAGCCGCACGGTGATGAAGTCGCCCATCACCAGCGTGACCACGAACACCGATCCGATGCCGAGGCCGGGCCGGCACAGCGGGACGACGACGTTCCAGACGACCTGTGCGCCCGTGGCTCCGGCGTCCCGCGCCGCCTCCAGCAGGCGCCGGTCAATCCGCATCATGGAGTTGAACACGGGCACCACCATGAACAGCGCATACAGGTGGACGAAGGCCAGCACGACCGCGAAGTCGGAGAACAGCAGCGCCTCCAGCGGACGGTCCACCAGCCCCATGCCCATCAGCGCCCCGTTGACCAGCCCGTTGCGGCCGAGGAACGGCACCCAGGAGATCATGCGGATGATGTTGCTGGTCAGGAACGGCACCGTGCACACCAGGAACAGCGCTGTCTGCATCGCCGTCGTGTGGACGTGGAACGCCAGGAAGTAGGCGATGCCGAACCCCAGCGGCAGAGTAATGGCCCAGACCAGCGCGGCATACTTCAGGGTGTTGCCGTAGGTCCGCCAGGTCACTGCCGAACCCAGCACATCCCGGTAGTTGTCCAGCATGAAGGCGGGGATGACCCGCACGCTGTCGTAGTCCCAGAAGCTGACGACCAGGATCGCCAACAGCGGCAGCACCAGGAAGCCGAGCAGGACGGCGGCGAGCGGCAACGCTTGGAGGTAGGACCGCATGCGCCCGGCCATCATCGAGGACTACACGTCGCACAGTGGTCCGGGGACAGGTAGCGCCACCCGCTGCTCCCTCTCCCTCCGGGAGAGGGTCGGGGTGAGGGAAGCCCAGCAGAACAATATTGGCCCAACCAAGTGCCAACCTGTCCCCAGGAAAAGCGCCTTGCGCTAGCGGCCTCTCCCTCACCCCAACCCTCTCCCGGAGGAAGAGGGAGCAGGAAGCCATCCGCCGCAGGACGGGGTTCAGCCAACGGACAGCAAGGCTCCCGCCTCACGCCGCCACGAACTCGTTCCATTTCTGGACCATGTAGCGGTCCTGGTCCATCACCGAGTTCCAGCACGCCACCTTGCCCATCCGCTCCTCGAACGAGCCGCCGTCCCGCTTGGCGCCGGCCTTGTCGATCACCTTGCCGTCGGGGCTTACGATGTCGGCGGCGGCGGCCTTGCCCTCCATCCAGTAGCCCCACTCGTCCGCGCTCATGTTCTGCTTGGCAGTATCCAGCACGGCACTGTAGTAGCCCTGCCGGTTGAGGTAGGCGCCGACCCAGCCCGACAGATACCAATTAATGTATTCATAGGCCGCATCCAGCTCCAGCCCGCTCAGGTGCTTGGCGATGCCCAGGCCGCCGCCCCAGCCGCGGTAGCCCTCCGCCAGCGGCTGATAGGTGCAGGCGATGCCGCGGGACCGAACGGCGGTGACGGCCGGCGACCACATGGATTGTATGACGACCTCGCCGGCCGCCATCAGGTTCACGCTCTCGTCGAAGCTCTTCCAGAAGGCGCGGAACTGCCCGGCGCGCTTGGTCTCGATCAGGAAGGCGACGGTCTTGTCGATCTCCTCCTTGGTCATGTTGCCCTTGTCGGCGTATTTCATCTGGCCCAGGCTCTCCATGACCATGGCCGCGTCCATGATGCCGATGCCGGGAATGTTGAGGATGCTGGCACGGCCCTTGAACGCCGGGTCCACCAGGTCCTTCCACTGCGTGATCGGGCGGCCGACCAGGTCCGGGCGTATGCCCAGCGTGTCGGCGTTGTAGATGGTGGGGATCAGCGTCATCCAGCCGCTGGGCGTCTGGGTGAACTTGGTGGACCCGGCGCCCTCCACGAAGCCGACGGTGTGCGGCGACGTTCCCTGACCCACGGTGCTGGTGGGCGTCAGCTTGCCGGTGGTGAAGATCGGCACAATATGGTCGTACTGCTTGATCCGCTTCACGTCCATCGCCTGCAGCACGCCGGTGGGGAAGACCTTCTTGCACAGGAAATACTCGATGTCGGCCACGTCGTAGCTGCGTGGCTGCGTCACCGCCTTTTGCGCCACGGCGTCGGTGTCCAGCGCGGTCATCTGCAGGGTGAAGCCCAGGTCCTGCTTCACCTTCTCCGCGATCGGGTTCAGCGCCGACACGCCGGTGCCGAATTGGCGCAGGGTCACGTTCTTGATGTTCTGCGCCCAGATCGTCGGGAACCCCGTGGGGAACGCGGCGGCGACGCCGGCAGCGGCGGAGGCGGCTTTCAGCAGGCGGCGGCGGGTCGTGCTCATGGCAGGGCGCTCCTTCTCTGGGGTTTTGGTCTTGAGTTCAGGCGATGGCATGGGCGTCGCAGGCAGACCAGCCTAGCGCGGCCCGGTCGCCGATTGCGATGGGTGCGGCATGGAACTCGGCATCGGGCACGAGGGCGACGGCCTCGTCCGCATCGCCCAGACGGACCACCACGCGCACGGCGGCGCCCTGATACTCGACGGCGAGGACCGGGCCAGTGACGTGGCCGCCGTCATTGGGCTGCCCACCGATGCGGCACTTGTCGGCACGCACCGCCACTGCGCCATGCGGGCCGGGCAACACGTTGTGGCCACCGATGAACCGGGCGACGAAGGCGGTGGCCGGGCGCTCGAACACCTCGCGCGGGGATGCGGCCTGCACGATGCGCCCGGCCTCCATCACCACCATCACGTCGGACAGCGCCATCGCCTCCTCCTGGCTATGGGTCACGTGAACGAAGGTCATGCCGAGGTCGCGCTGCAGCCGCTTCAGCTCCTCCCGCATGCGGATGCGAAGCTCGGGGTCGAGCGCCGACAGCGGCTCGTCCAGCAGCAGCACCCGCGGGTTGGTCATCAGCGCCCGGGCCAGCGCCACCCGCTGCTGCTGCCCTCCGCTAAGCTGGGACGGTAGGCGCCCGGCGTAGCGGTCCATCTGCACCCGCTCCAGCATCTCGGCAGCCCGGGTCCGCCGGGCCGCCTTTGCCTCGCCGCGCAGCTTCAGGCTGAAAGCGACGTTGTCCAGGCAGGTCAGATGCGGGAACAGGGCATAGCTTTGGAACATCATCGCCGTGCCCCGCCGACCGGGAGGCGCCGCGGTCACATCCTCGGCTCCGACCCGGACCGTGCCGCCGGTCGCGATCTCATGCCCGGCAATGATCCGCAGCGTCGTCGTCTTACCGCAACCGGACGGGCCGAGCAGGCAGCAGTAGGCGCCTGCCGCCACGCGCAACGAGATGCCGTCCACCGCCACGGCGGGGCCGTAGCGCTTGGTGATGCCGATTAGCTCGACAGTGCCGGGGTCAACCATCAAGCAGCGAATAAGCAAGTCATGTGCCGCCCGTCAGGCGGCGGCTCAGCGTCCAATGCATGCCGAAGCGGTCGCAAACTGCATCACGGGCCTCCCTGGCGCGGCTGGCGCACGTGCAGCCTACACCAGCCCGATCCCGATTGATGATGCCGTTTGCCTGCCATATGGTCCCGCGGACGCACGAGCGTCCCGGGCCGCCGCGCCGGGACGGCATGGGAAGGAAAAGCGATGCTGCGACTGCCTGCTGCCCTGCTGACTGCCACCCTCTCCTTAAGCACGCTATTCCCAGGCGCCGCGCGAGCAGCCGAGATCACCCCCGCCATCGTGTTCGACATGGGCGGCAAGTTCGACAAATCGTTCAACGAAAGCGTCCACGACGGGGCCGAGGCGTTCACCAAGGCGACCGGCATCGCCGTCAGCGAGTTCGAGGTGCTGAACGCTACCCAGCGCGAGCAGGCGCTGCGCAACTTCGCCCGCCGCGGCCAGGACCCGATCATCGCCGTCGGCTTTGGCCACGCCACGGCGGTCAAGGCCGTCGCCGCCGAGTTCCCGAAGCTGCACTTCATCATCATGGACGCCGTCGTGGACGCGCCCAACGTCCAGTCCATCGTATTCCGGGAAGAGCAGGGCAGCTATCTCGCCGGCATGCTCGCGGCACTGCGCAGCGGCACCGGCAAGATCGGCTTCGTCGGCGGCATGGACGTGCCGCTGATCCGCAAGTTCGCCTGCGGCTACGTGCAGGGCGCCCGCGCCGCCGACCCGAAGGTAGAGGTGCTGCAGAACATGACCGGCTCCACCCCCGCCGCCTGGGCGGACCCGGTGCGCGGGGCGGAGCTGGCGCGCTCGCAGATCGAGCGTGGGGCGGACGTGGTGTTCCATGCCGCGGGCGCCACCGGGGTGGGCGTGCTGCAGGCGGCGGCGGATGCCGGGAAGTACGGCATCGGCGTGGACAGCAACCAGAACGCGCTGCATCCAGGCCGGGTGCTGACCAGCATGGTCAAGGAGTTGGACGTGGCGACGAAGACGACGCTGGAGGCCGCCCGCGCCGGCACCTGGCATCCCGGCACGCTCGTGCTCGGCCTGCCGGAGAACGGCGTCGGGCTGGCGTTCGACAGCAACAACGCCCAGGCGGTGACGGCTGACATGCGGAGCCGGGTGGATGCCGCACGGGCCGACATTGTCGCCGGCCGCGTGACCGTGCACGACTACACCAGCGACAACGCCTGCCCGAATTAGGCCCGAATCAGAAGCGTGACCGCATCGCCCCCGCCGGCCATCGAGCTGCGCGGGATCGGCAAACGGTTCGGTCCCATCCACGCCAACCGCGACGTGGACCTGCAGGTGCAGCCCGGCAGCATACACGGCATCATCGGCGAGAACGGCGCCGGCAAGTCCACCCTGATGGCAATCCTGCACGGTTACCACCAGGCCGACGCCGGCACGATCCTGGTGGACGGGCAGCCCGTCACGATCCGCGACAGCCGCGACGCGATCCGGCTGGGCATCGGCATGGTCTATCAGCACTTCATGCTGGTTGACGGCTTCACGGTGCTGGAGAACGTGATGCTCGGGGCCGAAGGTGGGCGCCGGCTCGCGGCCGGCGCGGCACAGGCGCGTGCCGGGCTGGCCCGGCTGGGGGACGAGTATGGCCTCCGCGTGGACCCGGACGCGCGCGTGGGCGACCTGCCTGTGGGCGGGCAGCAGCGGGTGGAAATCCTGCGCGCCCTGTATCGCGGCGCCCGCGTGCTGATCCTGGACGAGCCGACCGGAGTACTGACGCCGCAGGAGGCGGATGACCTGTTCCGGGTGCTGCGTTCGCTCCGCGGCCAGGGCTGCGCGGTGCTGCTGGTGACGCATAAGCTGCGGGAGGTCATGGCCGCCACCGACCGGGTGTCGGTAATGCGCGGGGGCGAGATGGTGGCCCACCGCGAAACCGCCGCGACGACGCGGGCGGAGCTTGGCGAGCTGATGATCGGCCGCCGCCCCGCTCCGCACCAGCCCCGTGCGACGCAGCCGCCCGGCCCGGCGCTGCTGGAGGTGCGTGGCCTGTCTGTGCGCGACGACGCCGGGGCGGAGCGGGTGCGCGGCGTTGGTTTCCAGGTGTGTGGCGGGGAGATCGTCGCCGTTGCAGGGATCGCCGGCAACGGCCAAGGCGAGCTGCTGGAAGCGCTGGCTGGAATGCGCCGGCCCTCCGCGGGTGAGATACGCCTATGTGGCCACACCGTGTTCCCCGGGCCGCGCTTCGACGCTGCCGCGCTGCGGAGGCAGGGGCTGGGCCACGTGCCGGAGGACCGGCTGCGCGACGGCCTGCTGGTGCAGGCGACCGCCGCCGACACCGCCATCCTGGGCTATCAGAAAGACGGAGCCTACCGCGGCCGCCTGGGCCTGCTGTCCCCGGGCCAGATCGGGCGGCACGGCGCGGCGCTGATGCGGGAGTTCGACGTGCGGCCACCCGATCCCCGGCTGCGCGCCGGGCAGCTTTCCGGCGGCAACCAGCAGAAGCTGGTGCTGGGGCGCGAGATCGGGCGTGACCCGGCGGTGCTGCTGGTCGGCCAGCCCACCCGCGGCGTGGACATCGGCGGGATCGAGGCGATCCACGCTCGCCTGCTGGACTGCCGTGCCGCGGGCAAGGCGGTGCTGGTGGTCTCGGTCGAACTGGACGAAATCCTGGCCCTTGCCGACCGCGTCCTGGTGATGTGCGACGGGCGCTTCGTTGGCGAGGTGCCGGCGGCGGAGGCGACGGGGGAACGCCTAGGCTTAATGATGGCCGGCGTCGGACAGGAACAGGCGGCGTGACCGCCCTGCCCCGCTGGGCCGAGATCGCGCTGCTGCCCTTGCTGAACCTGCTGCTGGCGCTGCTGGTCACGGCGCTGCTGGTGCTGGCGACCGGCAACGATCCCGTGGTGGCGCTGCGGGCGCTGGCGGTGGGCAGCCTCGGCTCGGCAGATGCGGTCGGCTACACCCTGTACTACGCCACCGACATGGCCTTCGCCGGGTTGGCGGTCGCGGTGGCGTTCCAGGGCGGGCTGTTCAACATCGGCGCGGAGGGCCAGGCGGCGCTGGCCGGGCTAGGCGTGACGGCGGTGGCGCTGTACGGCGACGCCCTGCCCGCCGTGGTGCTGGCGCCGCTGGCCATCCTCGGCGGCGCGGCGCTGGGGGCGGTGTGGGCCGCCATCCCCGGCTGGCTGCAGGCCCAGCGCGGCAGCCACATCGTCATCACGACGATCATGTTCAACTTCATCGCCGCGTCCCTGACGGTCTGGCTGGTGGTCAACGTGCTGACGATGCCCGGCTCCATGTCGCCGGAAAGCCGTGCCTTCCCGAGATCCGCCGCATTGCCCGTGCTGGGTGCGCCCGGTGGCGCGCCGGTCAACCTGGCCCTGGTCCTGGCGCTGGCCGCAGCGTTGGGGGTTTGGCTTCTGGTGTGGCGCACGCCCTGGGGCTACGGCCTGCGGGTCATGGGCGGCAGCGCGCGGGTGGCCCGGTATGCCGGCATCCCCTCGGGACGGCTGACGGTCATGGTCATGGCACTATCGGGCGCGTTGGCGGGCGGCATCGCCGTCAACGAGCTGCTGGGCGCGCAGCACCGGCTGCAGCTTGGCTTCACCGGCGGCTACGGCTTTACTGGCATTGCGGTGGCGCTGATGGGGCGCAACCACCCGGCAGGAGTGCTGCTGGCGGCGCTGCTGTTCGGCGCGCTGACCCAGGGCGGCGCCGAGCTGGCCTTTGCCATGCCGGAGGTGCCGTCGGAGGTCGTGGTGCTGATCCAGGGCCTGGTGATCCTGTTTGCAGGCGCCCTGGGCAACATGCTGCGGCCCGGCCTGTCGCGCGTGCTGGGCCGGGCCTGATGATCGAAACCCTGGACGCCGCCCTGTCGGTACTGGCCGCGACGCTGCGCCTGGCCGTGCCGCTGCTGCTGGCGGCTCTGGCCGGGCTGTTCTCGGAACGGTCGGGGATCGTGGACGTGGGGCTGGAGGGCAAGATGCTGGCCGGCGCCTTTGCGGCCGGGGCGGTGGCGGCGGTGACGGGACAGGCCATGCCGGGGCTGCTGGCGGGGATCGCAGCGGCATGCCTGCTTGGGCTGGTCCACGCCTATGCCTCCGTCAGCTTGCGGGGCAGCCAGGTCGTGTCCGGCATGGCGATCAACATCGTCGCGTCGGGGCTGACGGCGACCTTGGCGCTGTCGTGGTTCCATATCGGCGGACAAACGCCGCCGCTGCCGGCGTCGGGCCGGTTCGGGCCTGTCATGCTGCCGGGGACGGCGGCGCTGGCGGAGGTGCCGGTTCTCGGGCGCATCTATGGCTCGATCCTGGGCGGGCAGACCGTCCTGGCCTACCTGGCCTTTGCGCTGGTGCCCGTCAGCGCTTGGGTGCTTGGCCGGACCCGCTTCGGCCTGCGGCTGCGGGCCTGCGGGGAGCACCCGGCGGCGGTGGACGCGGCAGGAATTTCGGTGGCCCGGATGCGTTATGCCGGGGTGATGATCGCCTCCGTGCTTTGCGGCGTTGCCGGGACGTATGTCGCCATCGCGCAGGGGGCCGGGTTCGCCCGGGACATGGTGGCTGGGCGGGGATTCATTGCGCTCGCGGCGCTGATCCTGGGGGGCTGGCGGCCCTGGCCGGTGCTGCTGGCGTGCCTGCTGTTCGGCGGGCTGGATGCGGCGGCGATCCGCCTGCAAGGCATGGTGCTGCCGGGCATCGGGGAGTTCCCGGTGGAGGCGGTGCAGGCTCTGCCGTATGTCTTGACGGTGGTGCTGCTGGCGGGCTTCGTCGGCCGCGCCACGCCGCCGCCCGCCAGCGGCATCCCCTATGTGAAGGAGCGCTGAGCATGGCCGACCCCTTGGCCGACGCCGCCCTGGCCGCACGGACACGGGCCTATGCGCCGTATTCCCGCTTCGCCGTGGGCGCCGCGGTGCGGACGGATGCGGGCGCCATCCACTCCGGCTGCAACGTGGAGAACGCAGCCTATCCCGAGGGCACCTGCGCCGAGGCCGGGGCGATCGCCGCGATGGTGCTGGCCGGCGGGCGACGCATCGCCGAGCTGGTGGTGGCGGGGGCCGGCCTCTGCACCCCCTGCGGCGGCTGCCGGCAGAAGCTGCGGGAGTTCGGCGTCGCCGGAACCCACGTCCGCGTCGTGGACCCGGCCGGAGCCGTGCTGCTGCGCACGACGCTGGCGGAGCTGCTGCCCCATTCCTTCGGCCCCGAGACCCTGGCTGGGCCGGGCTGATGCCCCGCGCCTACCTGGCCGGACCCGACGTGTTCCTGCCCGACGCCGCCGCGCAAGCACAACGCAAGCTGGCCATCTGCGCCCGGCACGGTATCGAGGGCCTGTCCCCGCTCAACGAGGACGTGACGAGCCTGCACGGCATGGGCGATGAGGAGGCCTGGACCACCATCTACCGCAAGGACATCGCCATGATGGAAGCGTCGGACCTAGTGATTGCCAACCTGACCCCATTCCGCGGCGTGTCCGCCGACAGCGGCACGCTGATCGAAGTCGGCTGGTTCCTCGGCCGTGGCCTGCCGGTGTTCGGCTATTCTAACAGCGCCGTGCCGTTCACCGAGCGCACCCGGGCGCACCTGGCCGCACTGCCGGACGCGATGCCGGGCCTGAGCGTCGAAGGCTTCGGCCTGCCCGACAACCTCATGATCCCCGGCGCGGTGCTCCAGGGCGGCGGCCATCCCATCGTTGTGCCTGGGGATGGATGGGACCGGCCGTTCGACTCGCTTGAGATGTTCGAAGCCTGCGTGGCGCTGGCCGCTCGCGCCCTGCGGGGGAAGTAGCGGATGCCGCGCAAGATCATCATAGATACCGACCCCGGCAAGGACGATGCCGTCGCCATCCTGCTGGCCCTCGCATCGCCTGCGGAGCTGGAGGTGCTCGCCTTGGTGGCGGTGGCCGGCAACGTGCCGGTCACGCGGACGGAGGGTAACGCCCGGCGCCTGGCGGAGCTAGCTGGGCGGCCGGACCTACCGGTCTATGCGGGCTGCGCCCGTCCGCTGCTGCGCACGCCGATCACCGCCGAGCATGTCCACGGCGACACCGGCCTGCGCGGGCTGGACCTGCCGGAGCCGCAGACGCCTCTCCGCCCGGGGCATGGCGTGGACTACCTGGTGGACACCCTGCGCGCGGCGGCGCCGGGCGAGGTGACGCTGTGCCTGCTCGGACCCGCGACCAACCTGGCGGTTGCGCTGGTGAAGGCGCCGGAGATCGCGGAGCGCATCGCGGAGGTCGTCTGGATGGCTGGCGCCCGCAGCGAAGGCGGCAACGTCACCCCGGCAGCCGAATTCAACGTCCACGCCGACCCGGACGCGGCGCGGGTGGTGCTGGGCAGCGGCGTCTCGCTCACGCTGCTGCCGCTGGACCTGACGCACCAGGTGCGCCTGACCCCGGACCGGATGGCCCGGTTGCGCGAGGTCGGCACGGCTGCGGCGCGGGCGGTGGCGGCGCTGTTTACCGGGGACGGTGGACCGGTGCGGGAGCGGGGCGGCAGCCCGCTGCATGATCCCTGCGTGATCGCGCACCTGCTGCGGCCGGGGTTGTTTACCGGGCAGCGGATCAACGTGGTGGTGGAGACCGGCAGCCCGCTGACCCTGGGGATGACGGTGGCCGACCGCTACGGCGTTACAGGACGCGCGCCCAATGCGATGTGGCTGGACCGGGCGGACGCGGACGGGTTCTTCGACCTCCTGTTCGAACGGCTGGCGCGGCTGCCGTGATATCCTGCGTTCACTGACCGGCGCAAAGGATTGTTTGTAGGGCGGAAAACCGCAGCGCCTTCCTTCGGGGGCGGCGCTACGATTTGGCGGGCGGCGCTGCGCTTGCCCGCCCTACGATGGAATTGGCAACGGTCGCTCAGGCTCTCACCGGTGTGGGCGGGGGCGCGGCCACGCTTGAGGACGTTTGCTGGCAGCGCTGCGACGGGTGCAATATGACATCCACGCTGACCCCGCCGGAGCCCGCCCATGTCTGCCCTCGATCACATCCGCCGCAACCACGCCGCGCTGACCGCCATCCGCCATGACCTGCACGCCCACCCCGAGCTTGGCATGGCCGAGCACCGCACCGCCGCCCTGGTCGCGGACCACCTGCGGGGCTGGGGCATCGAGGTGCATACGGGCGTCGGCGGCACCGGCGTGGTCGGCGTGCTGCGCGCAGGCTCCGGCAACCGCGCGGTCGGCCTGCGCGCCGACATGGACGCGCTGCCGATGCAGGAGGCAACGGAGCTGCCGTTCCGCTCCACCGTGCCCGGCATCATGCACGCCTGCGGCCATGACGGGCACACCACCATGCTGCTGGGCGCCGCCAAGTATCTGGCCGAAACCCGCAACTTCGACGGCACCGTCCACCTGATCTTCCAGCCGGGCGAGGAGGGCTGTGGCGGCGCCCTCGCGATGCTGGGGGACGGGCTGTTCCAGCGCTTTCCGTGCGACGCGATCTACGGAATGCACAACCGCACCGGCATGGACGTCGGCAGCTTTGCCGTGCGGGAGGGCGCGGTGATGGCCGGCGGCGCGTTCTTCGACATCACGGTGTCCGGCAAGGGGGCGCACGCCGCTCGTCCCGAGCAGAGCGTGGACCCCGTGCTGACTGCCTGCCACATTGCGACGGCGCTGCAGTCCATCGTGTCGCGCAACCTGTCGCCGCGCGACGCCGCCGTCGTGAGCTTGACGAAGGTGGTGGGCAGCGACGCCTATAACATCATCCCGCAGGCGGCTACCGTGTCCGGCACCGCCCGGTTCTTTACCCGGGACATCGGCAGCACGATCGAGGCGGCGCTGCGGCGGTTGGCCGAGGGCGTTGCATCCGGGTTCGGCGCGACGGCTGAGGTGGAGTGGCGCCTGATCTTCGCCCCGACCGTGAACGCGGCCGAACCGGTCGAGCTGATCAAGCAGGTCGCCACGGAACTGGCCGGGGCGGAGCGGCTGTTCGGGGACAAGCCGCCGGTGATGGCATCGGAAGACTTCTCGTTCATGCTGGAGCAGGTGCCCGGCGCTTTCCTGAACGTCGGAATCGGGCCGGGCTTCTCGCCGCACCATCCTGGGTATGCGTTCAATGATGAAGCGATCCCTTATGGGGCGGGGATGTATGCGGGGATCGTGGAGTTGGGCTTGCCCGTTACGAGGGACGGCTAGACCCGGGGTGCTTCCGAGGCTGGACCCAGCCCCGCCGATATCATGACCTCAGTCACCCACGGCCGCTTATGATGGAAACCACGAGTGCAGCACCGCTGTTCCCGTGACCCGCCGCTGCCGAAACATTTTTCTGAGAAAGCCATGCACGGACGCGCTCCCGGCCCGCACCGCTCAAGACGACCGCTCCGGACCCCACGCAGCCGGGCGTGGGACACCGGAAATCCTATAACGGGGTCACGCCGTAGAACGGGCAGGACAGCACGGCAGGTGGGGTGGACTGGGAACATCATGTGCCAGCACATGGCTGCTCATCTCGGTGTTCATTCGTCGTATTCGATCACGTCGCAGTAGCTGAGGCCACTCGCTGTCCTGGCTGCCAGCTCAGGCGCAACTTGTAGAACTGATGACTCGATGATCTGGCCAGTGGGGACGAAGTCAGCCCCAAGTTCGAGGAAGCACATCGTGTCGAACGGGTCCTGAAGCGTTCCTAGTTTTCGAAATACGAGGCGCTCGCCACGCAATCTTGCCGCGCAATCTGTTATGAAGCTCAGGTCGGCATAGCTCTGGTGCGTGATGCCATACTTGGGCAGAGGACGAAGCGGAGACGGTCGAGCATTTTCTACGACGCTTTCCACAATGGAAGTAAAGAGTGCCCGCTCAATGGTCTCCCAGGGATCATAGACTTCCGGCCCTTGCCAAGCGATCCGCGCACGCTCGGCAACCGGTATCAAAGCGACAAGGCTTGCACGGAAAATCACCATGAGCTCGGCCATCGCGAAGGTTGCTTCCATTTTTGTCTCAGCAGCGCTGGCGGAAGGAACATTGCGGCTTAACGATACATAAGCATGTATCAGGAAAGTTGCAAACCCAGAATGAACGGGTTAACATTCTCAGGTTCGCGCCGCCGGGCGTAGCGATCAACCTGACGATGCCCGGCGGCCTGAGCCAATACCCATATCAGGCGAGGGAGTTACGTCATGACAGACCGTATGCTATGTCTCTCAAGCGCAACGACGGCCACGTTGAACGTCGGGTGTCTGATGGTCCTGCTGTGCCCACTGGGCGCCCGAGCCGCGGACTTTCCGAGCAAGGGCGACTTCCGCATCACCTACACAGCGGTCAACTCGTCGCCCACGAAGCCCGTCCCGATCGGCGACAACCGCACCGTCGCGGTCAACGTGTCGACGATGACCGCGGTCAACTAGGCGGGCAGCGGTTTGCTGCACAACATGGCCGGGCGCTGCGCCAGCATGGCCACGACCGACGCCGGAGCCAAGACCTTCGAGAACCACGGATATTGCGACTACGCCGACGCGGATGGCGACCACGTATACGAGCGGTTCGACTACCCCGTCCAGCAACCGGCTGCGACGCCGCAGGCGACGGGCGAGTGGCTCGGCGGCACCGGCAAGTTCTTGGGGATCGGCGGCAAGTTCGACATCCGCAGCACGCGGCTGACGTCGCTCACGGACGGCGCGTCCCAGTTCGTGGGCGAGAAGGTGGGCAGCTACACGGTCGAGAGAAGCTCGGCGTCGAAGTAGCTTGGCCAACTTCATCTCTGAGCCAAGCGTTCCGAACTCCCTGGTGCGGCCGAGCGTGCCAGGGAGGCGGCAGAGAAGGCATGGCCACGTACGACGACCGTGCCTTGACCGTAGGCTCCAAACGCCCGTCCCGCTGCTCGTCAGGCGATTGGCGAACTGATCACGGAGCGGGCTTGCCCGTTCGCATGTGGTGCGTAGGACCGCTTATCCGCCCTGCTCCGTCCGAAGCAACATAACGATAAAGACGTTTGCCGCCTGCCGTTACCGGTCCTTCGCCGGAGCCGGCCGACGATGGCATTGCCGGTGGCGAACGCGGCGGAGTAGCTGCTCCGTACACCGGCCTCCGCCGCCCCTCGCGCCGTCCTGCGAGGCGTGCTGCAATGCCGGCCAGCGACTGGGGCACGGTGGTGCAGCGCCGGGCCAGCAAGGAGCCGGTGGAGCGCGGCGGCTGGAGCATCTTCTGCACGGGCTGGGAGGGGCTGAACACCGCTGACCCCGGCGGGCACTACCCCATCCTGGGCAACGGCGCCAATGCCTGGTTCGGCTGGCCGACCAGCCCGCGCATCGAGGGCCTGCGGACCGACTGGTTCGAGGCTCCGGACGACGCAGCGCGTAAGCGGGCGACGGACGCGATCCAGGTGGCGGTGTGGGACGAGGTGCCCTATGTCCCGCTCGGCCAATTCTTCCAGCCCGCTGCGATGCGGGACAACGTGACAGGGGTGCTGGACAGCCCGTTCCCGATCTTCTGGAACGCCAGGAAGGCTTAATCCCTTGTGGCCCCCGAGGGCTGGGTCAAACGCGGGGTCTCATGTGAAACGGGGCAGGCGCTGACCCGGCAGGAGGTCGTAGGGAGCCTGCCAGCCCGGCAGCGCCGCGATCCGGCCCAGCCACGCATGGACCTGCGGGTGGCTGGCGCCGAGGTCGTATCCCGTCTCGTCCGACGGGAACGACAGGTATGCGCACATGGACAGGTCGGCGATGGTCGGGCGATCCCCGATTACGAACGGACGCGTGGCCATGCGCTCCTCGACGATGCCGAGGAAGTCGTCCACCCGGCTGCGCATGAACGCCAGCACCGCGGGATCGGAGTCACGCATGAAGGCGCGCCGGAACCGATAGGCCGCCATGAAGCCTGACAGCTTCTGGTTGTCCCAAAATAGCCAGCGGAGCACCTCGAAGCGCTCGGCGTCGTCGGCGCCTCCGAACTGGACATATTTCTCTGCAAGGTGGAGCAGGATGGGACCGGTCTGCGTCAGCTTGACGCTGTTTTCCTCAAGCACCGGGATTTCCCCCATGGGATTTACGGTCCGCCTCCACTCCGGGGTCCAGGTCACCCGGGCTGCGAAGTCGGTCCAGACGGGCTCAAATGTCTGCCCGCAGAAGGTCAGCATCAGGGCCAGCTTGTAGCTGTTGCCGGACTCCGGAAAGTAGTGGAGACGGTAGCTGTCCACCTGCGTACTCCTGGCGATGTAAAGACGCGCACATTCCAACTTGGGTTCATCAGTGTCCAGCCGGCTTCATGAGGGCCGGAACCCGCCCTATGCTTGGGCCTGGCCAGCCGAGGCCGCCATCGCAGCGCGTGCGGCGAGGCCTGGCTGCGATGCACCGGGCGCCCTTCCTTGCCCGCAACCCCTCGCGCCGTCCGGCGAAGCGTGCTGCACTGGCCGCCAGCGGCGCCCAGGGCCCGGCGGGGAGGAGCGTTGGAATGGACACAGGCGCATTCCTGATGGGTTGCGGTGCCGGGTTCTCCGGTGACCGGACGGACGCGCCGGGACCGGTGGTGGACGCCATCACCCGCTCCGGACGGCCCGGCGCCATCATGTTCGAGACCCTGGCCGAGCGCACCTTGGCCCTGGGCCACGTCGCCCGCCGGGCCGACCCCGGCGCCGGCTACGAGCCGCTGCTGGCCGAGCTGGTTGGGCCGGTGCTCCCGGCCTGCCTGCGTGCCGGCATCCCCATCGTGGGCAACTTCGGCGCGGCCAACCCACCCGCCGCGGCCCGCCTGCTGCAGCAACTGGCCGCGGAGGCCGGGCTGCCGCCGCCGCGCATCGCGGTCGTGCACGGGGACGACATACGCGACGCCGTTGCAGCCGGAGACCTCGACGGGATGCAGGTGTGGGAGGGCGATGCCGGATTGGCTGGCGATACGGCGGAGCTGATTGCCGCCAACGTTTATCTCGGCGCCCGGCCCATTGCCGACGCGCTGCTCGCCGGGGCGGAGATCGTGGTGACGGGCCGGGTCGCCGACCCGGCGCTGGCGCTCGGCCCGCTCGTGGCGCATTTCGGCTGGGACTGGGACGATTGGGACCGGCTGGCGGCGGGGACGCTGGTCGGGCACCTGCTGGAATGCGGGTCGCAGGTGACGGGCGGCTACTTCGCTGACCCTGGGTTCAAGGACGTGCCGCGGCCGGAGGTCATCGGCTTCCCCATCGCGGAGGTGGCGGCCGATGGCAGCGCGGTCATCACCAAGCCAGCCGGCACCGGCGGCTGCGTCACATGCCGGACCGTAACCGAGCAAGTGCTGTACGAGGTTCACGATCCCGCCGCCTACCTGACGCCCGACGTAAGCCTCGACGTGACCGGCATCCGGTTGGCGCAGGATGGCCCGGACCGCGTCGCGGTGTCCGGCGCACGCGGGCACCCAGCGCCGCCGAGCCTGAAGGCAACGATGTCGTTCACCGGCGACTGGATCGGCGAGGCCGAAATCTCCTATGCCGGGCCGAACGCCCTGGCACGGGCGCGGCTGGCGGCTGACGTGATCGGCAAGCGGCTGGACCTGCGCGGCCTCCATTTGCGCCGCCGGCTGGACCTGATCGGCGCATTGAGCGTGTTCGACGGCGACGCCGGCACCCTGGCCGCCGCGGCGGCGCCTGACCTGGAGGAGGTGCGGGTGCGCCTGGCGGTCTCCGGCGGGGAGCGCCGCCCGGTGGACCAGGCGATGCAGGAGGTGCTGGCCCTGCTGTGCTGCGGTCCGGCCGGCGGCGGCGGGATGCGGTCGCAGGTGCGCAACCGTGTCCGCACGGTGTCCTACCTGGTGCCGCGCAACCGGGTCAGCCCGGGGTTCAGCTTCGTATGAACGTCCCGCTGCACGACATCGCCCACGCCCGCGCCGGCGACAAGGGCAACCGGCTGAACGTCGCCGTGGTGGCCTACCACCCCGAGCTGTGGCCGCTGCTGCTGGCGCAGGTCACGGCCGAGCGGGTCCACGCCCTGTTCCGCCATCGCGGCGCCACGGCCGTCGTGCGGCATGAGCTGCCGAACCTGCACGCGCTCAACTTCGTCATAGACGAGGTGCTGGAGGGCGGAGTGAACGCCAGCCTCAACCTCGACATCCACGGCAAGACCAACTCCTACCGCGTGCTCGGCCTCTCCGTGGACGTGCCGGATGCGCTGGCCGCACGCCTTCCCGCCCTCCGGAGCACCTCATGACCCGCATCGCCCGGCTGATCCTGGCCACCCTGCTATGCGGCGCGGCGCTGGCGCCGGGCCGGGCGCGGGCCGAGATGACGGAGATCACCGTCGCCGAGCAGTATGGCGTCAGCATCCTGCCGCTGATGGTCATGGAGCGAATGGGCCTGGCCGAGAAGCACGCCCGCGCGGCGGGGATCGAGGGGCTGAAGGTGAATTGGGTGCAGGTTGCCGGCCCCAGCGTGATGAACGACGGCCTGGTCTCCGGCGCGGTGCAGTTCGCCGCCCAGGGCGCGCCGTCGCTGATTACGCTTTGGGATAAGACCCGGCGCAACGTCGGCGTGAAGGCCGCCGCCGCCATTACGACCTATCCGCTGTATCTCATCACCCGCAACCCGGCCGTCCACTCCATCCGGGACTTCACCGAGGCGGACAAGATCGCCGTGCCGTCAGTGAAAATCTCCACCCAGGCCATCATGCTGCAGATGGCCGCGGCGGAGGCGTTCGGAGAGGGGCAGCATGGGCGGCTGGACCCGCTCACCATTTCCCTGTCCCACCCGGACGCGCTGGCGGCGTTCAGCAGCGGCGCCGCGGGGGTGAACGCGCATTTCAGCTCGTCGCCGTTCTACGAGCAGGAGATCAAGGTGCCTGGGGCGCACCTGCTCCTGACCAACTACGACATCCTCGGCGGCCCGGCGACGGCGCTGACCCTCCTGGCCAGCACCCGGTTCCGCGAGGCGAACCCACGGGTGTTCCGCGCCTTCTACGACGGGCTGGCCGAGGCCATCGAGACGATCAACGCCGACAAGCCCGCGGCTGCCCGGCTTTACCTGGAAATGGCTGGGGACCGGCGCAGTACGGCGGCCGACATCCTCGCGATCATCGGCGACAAGGACTACGCCTACACGCTGCGCCCAGCCAAGGTGCTGCGAACGGCGCAGTTCATGGCGCGCATCGGCTCGATCCGGCAGGCGCCGGCGAGCCTGGAGGAGATGTTCTTCCCCGAGGCGGCGGGACTGGGCGGGGATTGAACGCAAGCGTCCCGCCGCGCTGGCCGGTTAGGGCAGGATCGCCACCGCCCGGGTCCAGCCGGCGGAGCCGGATTTAACCTTCACCGGGAAGCACGCGACCTCGAACCCGCTGTCGGGCAGAGCCTCCAGGTTGTGCAGCTTTTCCAGGTGGCAGTAGCCGATCTCCCGCCCGGCGCGGTGCCCTTCCCAGATCAGCCCGGCGTCGCCGGTTTCCACCACCCGGCGCTTGGTGTGGCTGAACGGCGCATCCCAGCTCCAGCCATCGGTGCCGGCCAACCGCACCCCCTGCTCCAGCAGCCACAGCGTCGCCGCCTTGCCCATGCCGCAGCCGCTGTCCAGATAGTCGGCCTCGCCGTAGCGCGACCCGGCGCGCGTGTTCACCACCACGATCTCCAGGGGACGCAGGGTATGGCCGATGCGGGCCAGCTCGGCTTCGACCTCCGCAGGCTGGACCACGTGGCCGTCCGGCTTGGCGCGGAAGTCCAGCTTGACGCCGGGCTGGAAACACCAGTCGAGCGGAACCTCGTCAATCCGCAGGGACGGGCGCCCGCCGGGCACGAGGGCGTGGTCCATGCTGGAAAAGAAGTGGTAGGGCGCGTCCAGGTGGGTGCCGTTGTGGGTGGACAGGCTGACCTGCTCGATTGCGGCATACTCGCCGTCCGGCAGGGCGCTGACCGGCACGCCGAAGAAGGCGGCGAGGTCCGGCGCAGTCGCATGGTGGTCCAGATACTTGATGCTCGGCAGCATGTGCGGCGGGTCGCTGGCGATGCCGGCCATGAGCGGGACCGAGATGTCTATGATGCGGCGGGACATGCCGATTTCCTCCTAGAGTGGGGGGTCGGGGACTGCGGGAAAAGACTTGGTCGGGCGTCGCAGGGCTACTTGGCGATGGCCGGGCAGGCGCTTTCGCTGAGCGGACGGAACGCCTGGTCGGCCGGTACTGTGCCAATCAGGTCATACAGGTCCCATTCCCCCTTGGACTCCGCCGGGGTCTTGACCCGGAACACATAGGTGTCGTGCACCAGGCGGCCGTCCGGACGCAGGGTGGCATGGCGGACCACGTCGTCTCCAACCGGCAGTTCGTGCATCTTGGCGATGACGGTCTTGGCCTCGACGCTTTTCGCGGCTGCGACCGCCTTGAGGTAGTGCAGCACAGCCGAGTAGTTGCCGGCATGGGACGGTGCCGGCACTGTTCCGTTCAGGGCGCGGAAGCGTTCGGAGAAGGCGCGGGTGCGGTCGTCCAGGTCCCAGTAGAACGCCTCGGTCAGCACGGTCCCTTGCGCCACCTCCAGCCCGATGCCGCGCACGTCCATCGCGGTCAGGAAAAACGCCGCCACCTGCTGCTTACCGCCCAGGATGCCGAAGTCATGCGCGGCCTTGATGCTGTTGACCGTGTCGCCGCCCGCGTTCGCCAGGGCGATCACGTCGGCCCCCGACGCCTGTGCCATCAGGAGTTGCGACGACAGGTCGGTGGCCGGGAACGGGTGCCGGGCGGAACCAATCACCGTGCCGCCCTTCGTTGTGACGAGCGTCTTCGCGTCCGCCTCGAACTGATGGCCGAAGGCGTAGTCCGCGGTGACGAGGAACCACTTGGTGCCGGGCTTGGTCAGTTGATCGGCGACGCCCGCGACCTGGCCGTAGGTGTCCCACATCCACTGCACGACGTGGCTGGGCATGCAGGCGTCGCCCGTCAGCCGGGCGGTGCCGCCTGGGAACAGCCCGACCCGGTTCTTGTCCCGCAGCAGGGTTGGCATCGCGAGCTGGATGGATGCGTTGCCCATGTCGGCCAGGGCGTCCACCCCCTGCTTGTCTATCCACTCCCGCGCAATCGCCAACGCCACGTCGGCCTTATTCTGGTGGTCGGCGGACAGGACCTCGATCTTCATGCCGGCGCATTCGGCGCGCAGGCAGTCCTCGACCGCCATGCGGGTCGCGATCACTGCGCCCTTGCCGGCGATGCTGGAATATACCCCAGACATGTCGGCCAGCACGCCAATGCGGACCACCCCATCCGAGGTCTCGGCCATAGCGAACCCGGCAGGACATAGCCCGAACAGGGCAGCGGCAGCCAGCCTGGCAATGCTTCTCATGACGCTCTCCCGGTGATGGGCCGTGCTGAAGGCGCCGGCGGCACGCATCCTGTCACGCCGGGCGGGATTGTCGAGGCGGGAGGCAACGAGCGCCGCAAGCGCCCGCAGCGAGGGCAGGTCATGCCGGCCGGTCGTAAGCCTATTTTATAGTCCCGATCAGGCTATGCCTGGTTCACGGCGGGTTCATGCTGGGGTTATCTTGTTGCGATGGATTGACGCTGTATCGTCTTTCCCGGGGGTTGGGCATGGCGCGCACACCGAACATCCTGATCCTGATGGCGGACCAGATGACCGCCGGGGCGCTGCCGGCCTATGGGAACCGGGTCGCGCTCACGCCGCACATGGACCGCCTGGCCGAGCAGGGCGTGGTGTTCAAGGCCGCCTATTGCAACAGCCCGCTCTGCGCGCCGTCGCGCGCCGTGTTCATGTCCGCCCGGCTGCCGTCCGAGACCGGCGCCTACGACAACGCCGCCGAGTTCAGCTCGCAGGTGCCGACCTTCGCCCATTACCTGCGCCGGGCGGGGTATCTCACCGTGCTGACGGGCAAGATGCACTTCTGCGGGCCGGACCAGCTGCATGGGTTCGAGGAGCGGCTGACCACCGACATCTACCCGGCCGATTACGGCTGGACCCCGGACTGGCAACAGCCGGAGGTGCGTCCGGACTGGTATCATAACATGGACAGCGTGGCCTTCGCCGGACAATGCGTGCGGACCAACCAGATAGACTTCGACGAGGAGGTGGTGTTCAGCGCCCGGCAGCGCCTGTTCGACATCGCCCGGGGCAGCGACAAGCGGCCGTTCCTGATGGTCGTCTCGCTGAGCCATCCGCACGACCCCTTCACCATCCCCGACCCCTGGTGGAGCCGCTACGACGGCGCCGCAGTGGACATGCCGCGCGTCCGCCGCGGCGACGTGGCCGACGACCCGCACACCCGGCGCGTACGCCACGTCTGCGCGACCGAGGCGCAGCCGGTGACGGAGGCCCAGGTGCTGGCGGCGCGCCGGGCTTATTACGGCGCGTGCTCGTTCGTGGACGACCAGGTCGGCACGCTGCTTGCAACATTACGGGACACCGGCATGGAGCGGGACACCGTCGTGATCCTGCTGGCCGACCACGGCGAGATGCTGGGGGAGCGCGGGCTATGGTACAAGATGAGCTTCTTCGAGCCGGCTTGCCGCGTGCCCCTCGTCGTGCATGCGCCGGGCCTGTTCGCCGCGGGACGGCGGGCTGAGCCGGTGTCTCTGGCCGACATCCTGCCGACTCTTGCGGAGATCGCCGGGGATGGGCGGGCGCCGGATTATGCGACCCCGCTGGACGGCCATTCCCTGCTGCCGTCGCTGTCGGGCGCTGGGATGGAGCACGACGTGCTGGGCGAGTATCTCGCCGAGGGCGCCGTGGCCCCGGTCGTGATGCTGCGGTGCGGGATGCACAAGTTCGTCCACTCGCCGGGCGACCCTGACCAGCTTTACGACCTACAAGCGGACCCGGACGAGCTGGTCAACCGTGCCGCCGACCCGGCGCTGCACGGCGTCACGGCAAGTCTCCGCGCCGGGGTGGCGCGACGCTGGGACCTGGCGCGGCTGCATGCGGACGTGCTCGCCAGCCAGCGCCGCCGGCGCCTCGTGGCCGACGCATTGCGGCACGGCGCGCAGACGTCCTGGGACCACCAGCCCGTCCGCGACGCCAGCCGGCTGTATATGCGGAATCACACGAAGCTCGACGACCTGGAGGCGGCGGCACGCTTCCCCCGGGTCGGCGCGTCCACAGTCTGAACTCCCCGGAGGACCCTACGATGCGTATCCTGAAAACGTTCATTCTGGTTGCGGCGGCCATGGCGCCCTACGCCGCGGCGCAGTCGGCCGAGGCGCCGTCCTGCGCCACGGTCCGCATGGCCGACCCGGGCTGGAGCGATATCACCTCCACCAACGGCATCGCGGGCACGCTGCTCAAGGGGCTGGGCTACAAGCAGACGGTCAACACGCTGTCGGTGCCGATCATCTTCCAGGCGCTGTCCACCGGGCAGCTCGATGTGTTCTTGGGCAACTGGATGCCGGCGCAGACCAATTTCGTGGAGCCGCTGCTGAAGGCCGACAAGATGGTGCTGGTCGAGCACAACCTGCAGAATGCCAAGTTCACCTTGGCGGTGCCGGGCTACGTCGCGGCGGAGGGGGTGCATACCACCGCCGACCTGGCGCATCATGCCGACAAGTTCGGCTCCCGCATCTATGGCATCGAGCCCGGCGCGCCCGCCAACCAGAACATCCAGCGCATGTTGACCGCGGGCGAGGACGGGCTGAAGGGCTGGAAGCTGATCGAGTCCAGCGAGCAGGGGATGCTCGGCGAGGTCGAGCGGGCGGTGCGCGACAAGAAGTGGATCGCCTTCCTGGCCTGGGAGCCGCACCCGATGAACGAACGGTTCCCGATCACCTACCTGTCCGGCGCCGAGCAGTATTTCGGGCCGAACTACGGCAGCACGACCGTCAACACGATGGCCCGCACCGGCTATGCCACGCAGTGCCCGAATGCCGACCGGCTGTTCCACCAGCTCAGCTTTACCGTGCCGATGGAGAACGCGATCATGGCGGCGATCGCCACCCAGAAGCAGGACGGCGCCGTGGCGGCGCGGAATTGGGTGAAGGCCAACCCGGACAAGCTCGCGGCCTGGCTGGACGGGGTGACGACGATAGACGGGAAGGACGGCCTGGCAGCGGTGAGGGCGTCGCTGGGATTGTAGAAAATCGCGGGGCATATAGAAGGACGGCTACCTGCTCCCTCTCCCTCCGGGAGAGGGTTGGGGTGAGGGAAGCAGCCTGAGCTAACATTGTTGATGCTGGAACCGGGCGAGTGCTGGATCGTGCGGTGCTTGCGGCCTCCCTCACCCCGGCCCTCTCCCGGAGGGAGAGGGAGAGAGAAGCGTCACGACTTCCCTGACGGGCGGTCTCAGGCCGTTGCGGACGGCTATTCCACCCGTTCCAGCTTCGGCGACACCGCCATAGCGTCCAGCCCGTGCGTCCCGCACAGCGCCTTTAGGATGTCATCCCCGTCGCACACGCCCGCGAACCGGTCATCCGACGCCAGCAGCACCGGATGCCCGCTGACCTGGCGCAGGTGCATTGTCAGACGCAGTGGGAAGCTGTGTGGCACCACCAGCAATCCCCGCGGCACCACCGACTGCGATCCGTCGAAGTGGTCCATCGGCGTGACCGGCAGCCGCTCGCCATCGTGGAACGCTTCGGCCGGCCGCCCCTCCTTGTCCAGCGTCAGGCGGTAGGAGCGGCGGTCGTCCAGCCACACGCCCGCTCCCTCCCGCGGCAGGTCGCCGTGACGGCGCATCACTGTCCCCGCCCTCAGCACCGTCAG
>JAABUK010000901.1_pt1 | contig 59799 bp, 43 predicted proteins | sample 5559141 | NCBI WGS metagenome assembly JAABUK01 (sample SAMN10711869, study PRJNA513367) | rock metagenome | isolation source: Antarctica rocks | place: Antarctica: Victoria Land, Pudding Butte nord | collected 2016-01-03
TGAAGCGGATGCTGAAGCGGATGCTGAAGCGGATGCTGAAGCGGATGCTGAAGCGGATGCTGAAGCGGATGCTGAAGCGGATGCTGAAGCGGATGCTGAAGCGGATGCTGAAGCGGATGCTGAAGCGCGCCGTGATGCAACCGCAAGTACTTGGCGGCGCGGCGATGGGGCGCCGAGCACTTCATCGCGCCATTCCCAGCCTGAGGCGCGCCGGGGTGCCGGCGGGCGCGGGGTTCGTGTTGGCGAGGGCTGAGGTCTGGTGGCTCAGCCTGGCGAGCATCGCGGCGGCGGTGGGAGCCAGCAGCGGGCTGAAGTCCGGGTTCAGGCTGATGGCGCGGTACAAGTACTTCTGGGCGTCGGTGGCCTCGCCCGAGGCCGCGTAGATCATGCCCGCGTGATACAAAATGCGCGCGTCCGAGGTCTTCTGGCGCAACGCGCGGCGGATGGCGGCCTTCGCCTGCTCGGGCTGGTTGTTCTTGTAGTAGCACCAGGCCAGGGTGTCTTGCTCGAAGACGTTCCTGGTCAGCTTGCGCGCCTCAGCTAAGCGCAGGGCCTCGACCAAATTGCGGTCGTGGTCGGCGTAGAACTGCGCCATCGGGAAGTTGTGCGTGGTGTCGCTGGCGGCGTGGCTTCGCCGGTGCAGCGCCTCGACCTCGGCGTATTCCTTTTCGGCCTCGGCCTTGTGGCCTGTCAAAGCATACAAGTCGCCGAGTGCGCTGAGCGTGTCGTGCTCGGGGGCGACGGCGATGGCTTTTTTGTAAAAGGTGATGGCTGCAGGGAAGTCGTGGCGGGCCGCCTTGACCTTGCCCATGGCGGCCAGCACCTGGCGATTGCGGGGTGTTTTGGTGAGGGCGTCGGCCAGCACCATCTCGGCGGCGGGCACGTTGCCGTCCCTGAAGTAGATGAGTGCGAGCTGAGCGCGGCACCAGGCGGTGTTTTCGCCGAAGGCGGCTCCGCTGTCGATGGCCTTGCGCATCAGCCAGGCGGCGTGGTCGAAGAGCAGGGTGACTTTGGGCCGCGCGGTGGAGGCGTACACTCCCACTCCGCGCTGCACGGGCGCGCCGAAGAAGACGGGGTTGGGGACAGTGTTGTAGGGGATGCTGGGTAGGTCGCTGAGGGGAATCTGGATCGCGTACACCAGCACGTTGTAGCCGCGAAAGCCATCGGTGCCCGCGCTGGGCGTGCCGGGCGGCGTCTCGCCCTGCGGGTTGCCGCCCGAGCCCAGCGCGCCCTGCAGGATGCGCGGGTCCAGCAGGTTGAAGACGCCGGGAATGTCCGAGTAGAAGCCGTCTTCGCGGTGGCCGGACCACACCGTCTCGCCCGAGGGCAGGTCGAAGATCGTCTGCTGGGTGTAGCGATCCAGGTCGGCTCTGGTGGCGGCGCCCGAGCGAGCGCGGCCCGCCTGATCGTTGTAGAACGGCGTGACGCGGTTGCCCACGTTGGGCGGGGGCGTCAGCAACCCGCGCGCCAGTACTTGAGAGCGGTTGGGATCGACGCGGGTCAGGGTGTAGGTCTGGGTGTAGTTGTGGTTGGCGTCGTTGACGTTGAGGATCTGCCCGCCCGCCCCCAGCGGCGCCAGCGCCTGCCCGTAGGAGAGGATCGTGTTGGTGCGCTTGTAGCCCGAGGTGACGGGCGAATACTGGAAGTCGTAGCGCCGCAGCAGGTCGCCCGTGGCCGGGTTGGTGATGTTGATGCTGTAGCGCACTTCGGGCGAGAAGCGGTCGAAGATCGCGCCGTCGCCCGGCTCCGAGAAGGGCCGCACCTGCACCACCACGTTGAGCACCCGGACGTTGGGGTCGTTGGACTTGGTGCCCACGAAGGTGTACACGTCGGTCAGGTTGGCCTGCGGATCCAGCTTGATCAGCGGGGCGTCGCTGTGGTTGGCGGCCCGCGCCGCCGTGCCGCCCGCGAGCGCCAGCACTGCGGCGGCCACAGCGGTCGAGGCCAGCTTGCGCTTGAGGAAAGTTGGCTTCTTGCGCTCGACCGGCTCGGTGGCCTGAGCGGTTCGAGCGGTTCGAGCGGTTCGAGCGGTTCGAGTGGCTGGCGAGGTTCGAGCGGCTGGCGCCGGTGGCGCGAGCGTGCTGGCGGGGTGCATCGGCTTGTTCTTCATCGTTCTCCTTTTGCCCGGAGCGAAATGAGGTGCTTTTCGCTTTCCGCCCCTGCTTGTCCGAGAGCCGCGTCCCGCCGCCATCACACGAAAGTTGTTTTTCAATCACTTTTCCATCACGAACCACCTCGCCAACGCCTCACGAGAAGCCGGCCCTTGCAGCGGCGACGCTCGCGAGCAGCTCACTTGCCGAGGCCAATCGCGGTGGCTTTGCTGCGCTACACTGCGCGATAGCTGACCACAAGCGGAGGTTCACGATTATGGGCGACAAGTCCCCCAAGGCCAACAAGAAGCAGGCGACGCAGAAGCAGACCAAGACCAGCACCGCCGAGACCAAGAAGAAAAGCGACGCGGCTGCCAAGCAGGTCGATAAACCCAAGAAGTAAAGGCGCGCCCTTTCGATTCGAGGCGAGCCGACCCCATTTGCAGCCCCTCGCCCAGGCAGGCGACCGAAGCAGCGCCTTGAGCTTGATCTCAAGCTCAAGCTCGGAACCGAGAAGCCAAGCCGAAGGCGCGTGTGCAAGTACTTGCAGGTACTTCACACGCGCCTTCGGCTTAGCTCAGCGTGCCCCTCAAGACCCTGACGCCTCGCAGCCCGCAGCAGTCACGCAGGCGAGCTCAAGGCAGGCAGAAGCCATAGAAATCATGCACAACGACAACAACGACAACAACGACAGCTTGAGCCGCCGCGACCTGCTGCGCTCCGCCGCCGTGCTGGGAGCAGCGGGCGCCACCGGCTTGAGCGGCCTCAGCCAGGCCCAGGCCCGCAAGCAGCAGCCGATGAGCAGCCCCCGCATGAGCGGCGCCATGAGCCCGGCGATGCCGGCTCAGACGCCGCCGCTGCCTGCGGAGGCGATGGCGGCCCTGGACGCGGCTCTGGGCAAGAAGGGCGTCTACGTCGAGGCCGAAGCGACTTACACGACGCCTCTGCCGCGCAACGACCTCAAGATCACGGTTCAGGGCGACGCGGTGCCGATTCCGTTTGGCTTTGGCGGCTGGGTCTCGCTCAAGCGCACCCTGGACGGGCGCTCGGCGGTCTTGATGAGCGACACCGTCCTGCTGGAGGAGGAGGTCAACCCGCTGATGTCGGCGGCCATCGCCAACGGGCTGGAGATCGGCGCGATCCACAACCACTTCTTCTACGAGCAGCCGCGCATTTTTTATATGCACATCCACGGCATGGGCGAGCCCGCCGACCTCGCCCGCCGCTACGGAGCCGCTCTGAGCGCGACCAGGCTCTTCCCGGCCAACCAGCCGCCGGCCAACCAGCCTGCGGTTGGCTCGCCCCCGGCGCGCACCGGCAAGGACATCTTCGACCTGCCCGCGCTGGACGCCATCGTGGGCAGCGTGGGCAAGGTGAACGGCCCGACCTACAAATACACCATCGGGCGCAGCGACCTGCGCGTGATCGATATGGGCGCTCACATGACGGCGGCCATCGGGCTCAACACCTGGGCGGCCTTCGCGGGCACGGCGGAGGCGGCTCACATCGCGGGCGATGTGGCGATGCTGCAGCACGAGGTCAACCCCGTCATCCGCGCGCTGCGGGCCCACAACCTCGAAGTCGTCGCCCTCCACAACCATATGCTGGGCGAGCAGCCGCGCATCATGTTCCTGCACTACCTCGGGCGCGGCCCGGCCACCACGCTGGCCCAGGGCTTCCGCGCCGCGCTCAACGAGCTGGGCCGCCCCCAGCCGGCCATGACCGGCATGGCGATGTAAATCCGGGGCCGGGGATCAGAACTCGGCCTGTAACAAACGAGCGCCGCTGCAAGTACTTGCAGCGGCGCTTCGTGTTGAGCTCAAGGCGTTTTGCCAGCGTAGTGATCGAGGTCGGGGCGAGGTTGGCTCGCTCAGCCGCCGCTTCCCAGGCGCAACACGGGCGACAGTACCTCGCCCCTGCAGTGCGCTCCCACGGAATGCAGGCCCACAGAGCAGCGTTCCCGGACTTCGCTTCAGCTTGGGGCTGAGCTTGGCGGGGCTTGGCGTAGCAGGGCTTCGAGGTCCAGGGCTCTGGTGAACATGGCGACGCCGCCTTCAGGTGAGCGCGGCCACTCTTCGCGCGGCAGATCCCAATACAGCTCCAGCCCGTTGCCGTCGGGGTCGCGGGGGTACAGCGCGTGGCTGACGCCGTGGTCGCTCGCGCCATCGAGAGGCACGCTTGCTTCGAGCAGGCGGCGCAGAGCGTCGGCAAGTACTTGGCGCGTGGGATACAAAATCGCGAAGTGATAGAGGCCTGTGGTGCCCGGCGCGGGAGGGCTGCCACCCGCGCTTTCCCAGGTGTTGAGCCCGATGTGGTGGTGGTAGCCGCCAGCTGAGACGAAGGCGGCCTGCGCCCCGAGGCGCTGCATCAGCTCGAAGCCGAGCACGCCGCAGTAGAAGTCAAGCGAACGTTGCAAGTCGGCCACCTTCAGGTGCAGGTGGCCGATGCGGACTTGCGAGTCAATCGGTGTCGCGGCTGGGTTCATGGCTGGGCTTAGCTCTGGGTTGGGCTCAGGCGCTTGGAATCTGGCCGGGCGCCCACAGGCTGCGCACGTCCTCGCCGCGCCCGTCGCGCTCGCGCAGGTCGCGCAGGAACTCGATGAAGCCCACGCGCGGCTTCCAGTCCAGCAGGCGCGCCGCCTCGCTCAGGTCGTGCTGCTCGACGTGAGACGGCAGCTCCAGCGCATATTTCTCGATCAGGGCGCGCGAGCCGGGCACCTGCTCCTCGCACCAGGCGGGGCCAAGATCGCGGAAGTTCTCGACGGCTGCGGGCGGCAGTCCGTGCGCGGTGTGCACGATGGTTCGGAACAGGCCGATGCGCCCGGCCAGCGCCGCCTTGACCGAGGCCACGGTCGCCGAGGCCACGTCGCGGCGGTCCACGCCGTTGCGCAGCAGCTTGACGCCGAAATCCAGATACGGCTTGGGCACGAAGTCGTGGTAGCGCAGCATGGCCACGCTGGCGCCGCTCGATTCGTGGTAGCTGCGGCACAGATCTTCGCCCACGACCTTGCTCACCGAGTAGATGCCGCCCCAGCCGAAGGCCATCGAGGAGGCGTAGGCCACCGCCTTCACCTGAGCCGCGCGGCACGCCTGGAAGATGTTGAAGGTGCCGTCCACGTTGACGGCCCAGATCGTCTCGTCGCTGACGGGCGGGTTGTGCGCGCAGTGCCAGGCCGCCAGGTGCGCCACGGCCTGGCAGCCCTCGGCGGCGCGGCGGCAGTCCTCGGGCGTGCGGGTGTCGCAGCGCATGAACTCGCCGCCACGCTCGCGCAGCAGCTCGCGCAGGTCGGGCTGGGGCGGCGCGACATCGGCGGCGCGCACGCGGAAGCCTTCTTCGAGCAGCAAGCGGCACACCGCGTCGCCGCCAATGCCAGCCGCTCCCGTCACCAGAACCAGCGTCTCTTGAGGTGTCATCATAAAAAGTTAGTAGGCACAGCGCATCTCGCGCACCGACGCGGCCCCGCCCCCGGCCTCGGCTGCCCTCAGCTCGTCCAAGAAGGTGCCGAAGTGACGGCGCGGCGCGTAGCCGACGCGAGTGGCCCCTTCGCCCAACTCGCTCAGCTCAGGGCGGCGCGCGATGTCGATCTGATGCTTCTCGATCAGCTCGCGCGAGCCTGGGAAAATCGACTCGCAAGTACTTGCAGGCGCGGCCTCCCAGCCTTCGAGCTGCTCGCTCGTGAAGGCGTTGGGGCGCACCGCGTTCACCACGACCCCAGGCGCTTCGCCGCCCGCAGGCGCTTCGCCGCCCGGCTCGCGAGCCAGGAACTCAACCGAACGCTCAATCGAGTCGAGCACGTCCTCGCGGTCAACGCCGCCGTACAGCAGGCGCGCGCCGTAGCCGGGAAACGAGCCCCAGGGCGTGAAGTCGGCGGGCCGGATCGCGACGAAGCCGATGCCGTGGCTGCGCCTGAAGTACTCGCACAGCTCCTCGCCGACGCGCTTGGTGAAGCCGTATTTGTCGTAGTGCCCGTGCCACGCCTGCGACGACAAAAACACCACGCGCCGGATGCCCGCGGCCACCGCCGCCTGGAACATCCAGAAGGTGCCGTCCACGTTGAGCCGCCAGAAGTCGGCCTCGGTCTTGGCGCGCCAGTGCACGCCGTGCCAGGCCGGGGTGTGCAGGATCAAGTCGCAGCCCGCAGCCGCGCGCTCGAAGCCGATGCCCGCCTGCGCGTCGCCCTGCACGAAGGGCACGCCCGCGAACGGCTCGGCCTCGGGCAGGCGGTTGATGTCGTGCAAAACAAGCTGGTGCCCGGCTTCGATGAGGCGAGCCGTCATGCCGCGCCCGACGTTGCCACCGGCTCCCGTGAGGAGGATTTTCATTGCAAGTACTTGCGAGAATCAAAAGTCACGCCGTTAAGAATTTACGTGCAGCGGGTCTGTCGCCGCCTTCCAATGCGGCTTAGCCCGGCTGGAAGAACGCGACGGGCTGGCCTGGCATTGGCGCTCGGCCTCAAGAATTTAAGCGCGTGAGGCTTTAGCTCAGCGGCTTGGCTGAACGCTTTAGCTCAGCGTCGCAGCGCCTGGCGCACGAAATCGACATCTTCAGCCGACAGCGGGCGGCCCGCAGCCTGCGCGTTGACCTCGACCTGCTCGGCGTTCTTGAAGCCCGGAATCACGCACGCCAGCGGCGAGGTGGCGAGCGCGAACTGCAGGGCCACGCGCGCCAGCTCGGGCACCGAGCCGCCGAAGCGGGCTTTGATGGGAGCCAGCCGCTCGCGCATCTTGAGCAGCCCCTCGCGCGTGAAGCCGCCGCCGCCCTTGCGGATGTCGCCCTCGCCTCGCTGCGGTGGGTTGTCAGGGTCGAACTTGTCCAGCAGCGTGCCCTGGCCCAGCGGCCCGAACAGCACCAGGCCCAGGTTGTGCTCCGTGGAGTAGGCGAAGATGTCGCTCTGGGGCTTCTCGAAGTCGTTGCCGGGAGCGGTGTAGGGCAGCTGCAGCACGTCGGGCCGCGTGATGGGGCACACGCGCATGAAGTCGCCATACGAATACGCCGACTGCCCGATGACGCGCACCTTGCCCTCTTGCTGGAACTGCCGCATGGTGTCGGCGGCCTCTTCGAGGTAGCGGCTGTCGGGCCCGAAGTCGCCGTGGTGGAAGTAGTGCAAATCCACGTAGTCGGTGCCCAGGTTCGAGAGCGTCTGCTCCAGCTGGTGACGGATGTGCAGCGGCTGCATCGCGTGCGGAGCGGTGCCGCGAAACCAGCCGACTTTGGAGGCCACGATAATTTTGTCGCGCGGCACTTCCTTCAAAAACTGGCCGATGATGCGCTCGGAGTGGCCGTCGCCGTACACATCGGCGGAGTCCAGGTGGTTGATGCCCAGCTCGAAGCCGCGCCTCAAGCCCGCTAACGACTGGCTGTCGTCGTTGCCGCTCCAGCCGACCGCGCTGCCGCCGCGCCACGAGGGGCCGCCGATGGCCCAGCAGCCCAGGCTGATCTCGCTCACGCGCAGGCCGGAGCGTCCCAACACTCGGTATTCCATTGAGATTCCTTTCTGTAGATTGTTAAGGGCCGCCTGCCCTCGCCCGTGCCGCGCTTCAGCAGCAACGCAGGGGCAAAAGGAGCTTGCCTTTGCCTCGATTGCAGCAGCTTCAGCCCTGGGCGGCGCTCAGGCGCTGCTTGGCCTGCTGGTAAGTACTTGCGGGCAGCACGCCGCGCGCGGCGGCCTCGACGTTCTCGCGCAGGTGCTCGGGGCTCTTGGTGCCCACGATGTTGGTGCTCATGCCGGGGTGCGAGTTGGTGAAGCGCAGCAGGAAGCTGGTGCGCGACTCGCCCGCTTCGAGCAGCTCGTCCAGCTTGGCCTTCTCCCACACCGCCCAGCGATCCTGGCTGCCCAGGCCCGCGCCGGGCTCGCCGCGAGCCACGCCGCCACGCACGATGACGCCCGCTCCAGCCTCGGCTGCGGTCTGGATCAGCTCCTCGTGCTCGCGCTCCAGAGCCGAGTAGGGAATCTGGAAGACATCGAAGACGCCCATCTCGATGTAGGCCTGCAAGTGCGGCGTGGTCGAGGAAATCCCGATCCAGCGCACCTTGCCTGCGGCCTTCATCTCCTGCAGCGCCTCGACCAGGCGGCCTTCCTGAACCTGCTCGACGCTGGGGTTGTGCAGCTGCATCACGTCCACGTAATCGGTCTTCATCCGCTGCAGCGATTCGTTCAGGCCGCGAAACAAGTTGTCGCGCGTCCAGACGTGGGGCGTGTCGTCGGTGTGCTCGTCCTTGTGCACCACGGTGCAGCCGCACTTGGTCGCCAAAATGTACTCGTCGCGCCGCCCCGCCAGGTACTTGCCGATGAATTCCTCGGAGCGCCCGTAGTCGTTGGCGGTGTCGATGAAGGTGATGCCGCTGTCCAGCACGGCGTTCAGGATCGCTTGGGCCTCGCTCTCCTCGACGGGCCGCCCGCCCCAGATGCGCGGCCCGCGCACTTCCATCGCGCCGTAGCCCAGCCTGCTGACTTCCAGTCCGGTGCGTCCCAGAGTCGCCGTCGGTAGGTTCGTCTTGATCATTTTTCTTTCTCCTTGCGCCCCAATCGCTCACGGCTTCGAGGGCTTCTGTGCTCGGCGCAGATGCGCCTGGCGGTGGTCGCAGCAAATGTCGCTGCAAGTACTTGTGGCCGGGCCGGCTTCAACTCAGCTCAGCCCAACACAACGCTGCTGAGCTGAGTTGGGCTAAGGCGGCGGGCCGGTCGTCTTGCGCTCGATGAAGACGGGGCGCAGGCGGTGCGTGACGGCTGCTGCGCTCTGGCTGGAGGCCAGGCGCTCCAGGGTGACGCGCGCGGCGGCCTCGCCCAGGGCCTCGGTCGGGCGCTCGATGGTCGAGAGCCCGGCCAGCAGCGCGGCGGGGTCGTTGTCGAAGCCGACCAGCGAGAAGTCGCGCGGAGCCTGCAGCCCGTGCGCGCGCGCGGCCCGCAGCAGCCCCAGAGCCACCACGTCATTGGCCGCGACGATGCCGCTTGGACGCTGCGACGCGGGCAGCCCCAGCCACTGCTCCAGGGCCAGAGCGCCGTCCTGAGCCGAGGGCAGCCGCTCGGTCGGCTCGGGCGTCCAGACCCAGCGCGCGCCCGGCTCGACCTCGGCTGCGCCCAGCGCCTGCTCGTAGCCCGCGATGCGCTCGCGCACCCACTCGTGCCCCGCAGGAGCGCCCGCGAAGCCGATGCGCCAGTGCCCAAGCTCCAGCAGGTGCCGCGTCGCGAGGTAAGCGCCCCAGCCCGAGTCGAAGTAGACCTGGCTCGCCAAACCAGGGTAAGTGCGCGCCGAAACCACCACCGGATGCACGCCCAGGTCGTGCAGCAAGGCCAGCGCGCACGAAATCTTCTCGCGGCTCCCCAGAGGATGCAGCAGCACCACGGCCTTTGCCTCATCCTGAACCGCCTGGCGCACCAGCCCCTTGAGCGCGCACGGATCCCCAGCGTGCGGCGCCTGATCGACAAGCTCAAGGCGCGCGCCCCACGGAGCAGCCACCCGCTCGAAGGCCGAGACCACGTGGTGCAGCCACAGCGCGTCGGTTTCACGCACCGCCTCGCCTGTCTCGCCAAAGGGCGCGATCAGCACGATCTTGGTCTTGTGCGGCGCGGGAGGAGGAACCACGCGCAGAAAAGTGCCCGCCTGCGGCCTGCGCTCGATGACGCCCTCAACTTCCAGAACGTCCAGCACGGGCCGCAAAGCCGTCCGCCCCACGCCCAGACGCAGCGACAGCTCGCGCTCGCCAGGCAGCCGGTCGCCAGGGCGCAGGCCGCAGCCACGCAGGTGCTCGCGCAGCCGCGCGCTCAAGTTGTGCTTCCTGGATTCGCCCATAAAACTTCGTCCTGGTTTGCAGCTGGGTTACTTTAGACCAGCGAGGAAGCCGCTGTCAAGCGGAAGCGCAATTTTCCCCGCCGCGAAATGGCGCGTTGAAGCCGAGGCGGTGCAAGTACTTGCGCCTGTCTTTCGGGCCTGCGGGCTTCAGTTGGGCTCAGTGGGGGCGGGGTTCTGTGGGGGCGGGGCGTTTTGGCTCAGGGTGCGGCCATGCACCTGCTGCTGGTGGCTCAGCTCAGCCTGGAAGGGCTCGGAGTGCAGCGTGACCTCGGTGTGGGGTAGCACGTCGCGGATCATGTCCTCGACGGCCTCGGTGAGGGCGTGCGCTTCGACGAGGGGCATCGAGTCTTCGAGCAGGATGTGGGCGTCGACGTGGCGCACCGAGCCCGAGTTGCGCGTGCGCAGCTTGTGGAAGCCCAGCACGCCCGGCGCCTCGCGCAGGATGCGCTGCACGGCCTCGACTTCGTGGTGCGGCAGCGGGGTGTCCATGAGCAGCGCGACGGCGTCGCGCCCGAGGCCCCAGGCCGAGTGGAAGATCAGGGCGGCCACGGCCAGCGCGAGCAGCGAGTCGAAGACGCCGCGCCCGGTCAGGCGCACCAGAACCAGGCCCAGCAGCACGCCCGAGGCCGCGTAGATGTCGGCCAGGTGGTCGCGGCTGACGGCTTCGAGGGCGAGCGAGCCGGTGTCGCGGGCCACGCGCCTCACCGCGCGCGCCACGAACACATTGGCCAGCGCGGACGCTCCCATCACGGCCAGGCCCCACCCCACGCGCGGCGGCGGCGCGTGCCACAGCAGCCGGTGCACCGACTCGGACACGATGGCAGCCGCCACCACGCCCAGCAGAGCGCCCTGCAGCAGCGTCGAGATGCCCTCGACCTTGCCGTGCCCATAAGGGTGCGACTCGTCAGGCGGCAAGTCCACCAGGCGAACCGAAAAGAGCGTCAGGGCTGAGGCGATCAGGTCGCTGGCCGAGTGCGCCGCCTCCGAAAGCACGCTCACCGAGCCCGACACCACGCCAACCGCGAGCTTGAGCACCAGCAGCAGCAGGTTCGAGCCCAGCGAAAGGCGCGCCGCCGCTCGCCGCCGCCGGCCAGCCGTCGCCCGTTCCTGCTGAGCGGAAGGGTGGTGCGTGGTTGTCATCCCAGGAGCGTTCCAAAGCAAGGTGCGCGCGGGCGCAAGTCTACCCTGCCACTCCCGGCTTCTTCTTCTTGCTCCGGCGCGATGGCAAGGCGTGCAAGTACTTGCACCGCCCGCGCGAGCCGCCCACCTTCGCGGACCAACAGCCTCGCCCGGCGAAAAAGCCAAGCCAGCCGCCGCGTGCCGCCAAGCCAGCGCCTCCACGCTTACTGCTGTGGCGCGAGAGGCGACGGCGCATCGAGCTGCCCAACCGAGCGCAGCAGGCGATCTTGCTCGACGTTGAAGCCGAACATCGCCTGCACCAGGTTGCTCTGGGCGCGGGTGCGGGCGGCCAGAGCGTCCAGCACCTCGACCACGATGCTGCGGCCCGCCTGGTAGCGCACCAGAGCGACGCGGTAGTCTTCCTGAGCCGAGCGCAGGGCGGCCCGCGCGGTGAGGATGTTCTGCTCTGCGGCGCGCAGGTTAAGGTAAGCCGCGTTGACTTCCTGGGCGACCTGCAGCGCGACGCGCTCGCGCTCGTGCTGCTGGCGGCGGCTCTGGGCCCGCGCGGTCTGCAGGGCCGCGCTCTTGCGCCCGCCGGTGAAGAGCGGAACCGAAGCCGCCACGCCGAACGTGGTGCCCGCCGAGGCGCGCTGGCTCTGCGACCTGGCGATGTCGCCCATCACGAAGGCGTTCACCTGCGGGCGGTAAGCCGCGCCGATCGCCTCCGCTTCGGCCTGCGAGCTCGTGACGCGCAGACCCGCCGCCCGCAGCTCGGTGCGCTGGCGCTGAGCCAGGCGCAGCAGAGAAGTCAGCTCAGCCGGAAGCCCCGCAGCCGGAAGCCCCGCAGCCGGAAGCCCCGCAGCCGCACGAGCCGAACCGTTAGCCGAAGAGCCCGAGCCGTTACCTGAAGGGCTTGCTGCGAGCGGAGGAACGGCTGAGCCGCTGGCCGGCGCGGGTGTTTCGGGAGCCGTCGCGTCCGGCACGGTGCCGGGAGGCGAAGAGGGCAGGGCCGTCGCGCCGGGGACTTCGCTTCCAAGAGCCGCTGCGCCGGGCGCTGTGGAGCCGGTTGGCGGAGCTGAAGCGCCTGAGCTTGCGGTGCCGGGCGCTGCGCTTGCTGCCGCTGCGGAATCGGGCGGCATCGAGCGAGGCATCGCGGAAGCGCCGGTTGGAGCCGCGCCGGTCAGGCGCGCGAAAAAATCGGCGCTGGGCTGGTATTCGAGGGCTCCCGCCACGCTGATGTTGGAGGCGGGGTGGACGCCCATCACCGTCTTGAGCTGCAGCAGCGCGAGCTCCACGTCGCGCTCCGCGTTGGTGACTTCCTGCCGGCTGGACGCGGCTTCGGCCTCGTCGCGCAGCACGGTGAAGGCCGGGATTTGCTCCTGCTGGAGCCGCGCCCGGTCCACGCGCAGCCGCTCCTCGTCCTCGCGCAGCCGGGCCTGCTGCACCTCGACCAGAGCGCGCCTCGCCTGCGCCTCGCGAAACGCCAGGCGAGCCAGGAGCGCGACTTCCTGGCGCTGGCCTTCGAGCTCGGCCTGCGCCGCATCGCGCGCCGCCGCTGCCTGGCGCACCAGAGTTTGCAAGCGACCGCCGGTGCTGAGCGGCATCATCAGCATCAGGTTCTGGTCGAAGTAGCCGCCGCGCGGCAGGTTCATGATCATGCGAGAGATGGGTAGGACCGGGCTCTCGACGATGTTGGCGATGCTGCCCCCGGACAAAAAAGTGTTGGCCGAGAGCATGGGCCGGCGCTCGGCCCGAGCCGCGTTGAGCTGCCCCAGCGCGGCCTCGACCTCCTCGCTCGCGCCACGCACGACCGGGCTCTCGCGCAGCGCGATGGCAACCGCGCGCTCGGGCGTCAGCGCCTCGTTCACGACCGGGCGATCCGCCAGAAGCTGCTCCAGCTCAGTTGAGCCGGCCTCGACGCCCGGAGCCTGCACGCCCGGAGCCTGCACGCCCGGCGTCTGCGCGCCCAGCGGCGCGGCCACAGCCAGCAGCAGCGCGGCGCAAAATTGTGTCTTCATAGATTTCAAGTCCGTAAACTGTCAGGGATTTCGAGGCTGTGGCGGCGTCGCGAAGCGCCGCGCCCAGGCATCTTCGGCGCGCCGGCGCTGCGAGGCTGCAAGTACTTGAGCCGCCTCCTGCCACCAGGCGCTTCGAGCCCCGGCGAGCTGGCGCGACAGCTCGGAAACCGGAGCCGCGCGCTCCTGAAGCTGCTGCAGCGTGAGCCGGTGCCCGCCTGCCGGGGCCGCGCCACGCACGTCGCGATCGAACTCAGCCGAGGCCAGGGCGAGGTCGCCGCGCAGCTGGCGCGTGTCGCGCTGCCAGCGGGCGCGCAGCTGCGTGAGCCTCTTCACCTGAGCTGAGCTCAGGCGCAGCGTGCCGCGCCGGGCAAGCAGCCAGGCCGGTTCGGGCGCGCTGAGCGGCCCGGCTGAAGAGCCTTCGGAAGAGGCTGGGGTTGGCCTGCTCCCGCTGCGCGGCGCGTTGCCCGCCCGCAGCACGCCGGGCGGCAGCCGTCGCCAGGCCAGCACGCTCAGCGCGGCAGCCAGCAGCAGGCCCGGCCCCAGGCGCAGCCAGGCTCGCCTCCAAGTACTTGCGGGCGGCCTCTGGCGCGCGGGCTTGGCCTCGGGCTTGGCTTCGGGCTTGGCCTTCATCGCTTGGCTCCCGCCGCTTGAGCTTGCGGCGCTTGAGCTTGCGGCGCGGTTGAGGTCAAAGCGGCTGCGGGCAACGCCGCGCCGTTCGAGCCGCGCGCAGTCTCTTCGGGGTCGATTTCCTCGTCTTCTGCGGCGGGCATTGGCCACTGCCAGTCGCGGTTGAGGAAGGTCTTGTTGAGCCAGCGGATGAAGTCGTCCACGAAGGTGTGCATGATCGGGATGTCGAGCAGGCTGAGCACGGTGCCCACGAGCAGGCCGCCGCAGACCGCCGTGGCCAGCGGCTGGTAGGCATCGAGCCCGGTCTTGGGCGCCAGGGCGACCGGCAGCAGCACGATCAGGCTGATCATCGAGGTCATCAAGATCGGGCGCAGGCGCTCGGGGCAGGCCAGGCGGATCGCCTCGTCGCGCGGCACGCCGCGGTCGCGGGTACGCCCGATCTGGTCCAGCATCAGCACAGCCGTCGTGATGTCCATTCCTGTCAGGACGATGATGCCCAGGATCGAGACCGTCGAGAAGGCTTGCCCGGCCAGCCACAGCGCGGTGAAGACGCCGGCCAGCTCCAGGGGCAGCGAGGCGATCATCTGCAGCGGCTGCAAGAAGCTGCGGAACTGAGCCACCAAGACCAGATACATGAAGACCAGAGCCAGCAGCAGGCCGTTGAAGAGGCGGCGGAACGACTCCATCATCTGCGTCATGTCGCCGCGCATTTCGAGCCCGTAGCCCGGCGGGAAGTTGACGGCCCGGATGCCCAGCCTGCCGTTGCCGCCGTAAGCGTTCGCCACCAGGTTCATCACCACGTCCATCGAAGGCAGGCCGCCCTTGCGGTAATAACCCGTCACCCCGACAACGCGCTGCAGCATATCGTGCTCGATGACGGTTGGCGCGAGGTGCTGCTCGACTGTGGCGACCGACTTGAGCGGAATCTGGCGGCCCTCGGGGGTTGTCAGGTACAGGTTCTCCAGGTCTTGGGGGCCGCGCCGCGACTGCTGCTCGTAGCGCACCAGAATGGTGTCCTGGCGAATGTTGGGCTGGCGGTAGAACTCGTTGGTGAGGCCGCCGCGCAGGGCGTAGTAGGCTTGCTGCGAGATGCTTTCGGGCGACAGGCCGACTTCCTGGGCGCGCTGCGGGTCCACGCGGATTTGGTAGTCGGGCACGCCCATCGAGGAGGTCGTCGAGGGCTGGAACATCTCGGGCATGCGGCGCGCGACGCCAAGTACTTGGGTGCCCAGGGTGTCGAGCACGTTGAGGTCGGGGCCGTAGATGTTGACGTGGATGGGGGCGGCGGCGGTGGCCATGACGTCCGAGCCCATCTCCTTGATTTGCAGGCGGCGGATGCCGGGGATGGTGCGCATCGCCTCGGCCTGGATGGAGTCGAGGGCCTGCCAGATGGTGGTGCGGCGGCGGTCTTTGTCCGAAAAAGTCAGCATCATCGAAGCGCCGGTGACCTGTGGCATCTGGTAGCCGGTGTAGAAAGGCGTGAAGCTCTCGAACATCGACTCAGCGCCGAGCTCAACCGAGGCTTTTTCGAGCTCGGGGTGCTTGAGCATGATCTTTTCGAGGCGGCCCACGGCGCGCTCGGTGGCCGAGAACGAGGTGCCGGGCGCCATCTCCATGAAGCCGTTGGCCTGGCCCACGTCGGCCAGCGGCATCATCTCGCTGCCCAGGAAGTAGTAGAAGGCCGAGCCTGCCATCAGCACCACCAGCACGCGCGAGAAGTTGACGAAGCGGTGCTTGAGCATCCAGTCGATGAGCCGCCCGTAAGCCGCTTCGAGCCGGGCCAAGCCGCGCTGGAAGGGGTCCAGCAGCACATACAAGTACTTGAGCAGCGGGTGCTTGCGGTCGGCCTGGCGCGCCTCCTCGTGGCGCAGGAAGTTGGCGCACAAAAGAGCCGTCAGCGTGAACGAAACCAGCATCGAGGCCAGCAGCCCGAAGATGATCGGCCACACCAGCTCAACGAACATCAGCTGCACGATGCCTCCGGCCACCAGCAGCGGAACCAGAGCCAGCACCATCATAAGCGTCGAGGACAGCACAGCCAGACGCACCTCGGCGATGCCGTCGATGGTGGCGGTCTTGGCGTCCTTGCCCAGGCGCAAATGGCGCTCGACGGCGTGGATGTCGATGATCGAGTCGTCCACCAGCCGCCCGATGGACAGCAGCAGGCCGATGAGGGTGCCCGAGTTGAAGGTCATGCCCAGCGGCATCATCATCAAGACAGCGAGGGCGAGCGAGGTCGGCAGCGTGATCATGGCGATCACGGTGCCGCGCCACTCGCCCAGGAAGAAGAGGACGGCCAGAGCCGTGAGCAGAACCGCCACCGCCAGCTCGTGCCACACGTTGTCGAAGAGGATGTCCACGAAGTGCGCGTTGTCGTAGGCCGTCTCGAAGGTGAGGCCGGGGTTCTCGCCCTCCAGCTCGCGCACGACCTTCATCACCGCCGGCACCACCTGAGCCGAGGAGCCGCCGGGGTCCTGGATGACCGAAATCGAAATCGAAGGGATGACCTGGCCGCCCTTGCCGCCTTGCTGCTTGAGGTAATGGTAGGCGCTGCGCCGCTCCCAGTGCGAGTCCAGCACCCGCGCCACGTCGCGCACGTAAACCACGCGCGGCGAAGCCCAGGCCCGCGAAGCACGTGAAGTACTTGCGCCGCTCGCTGAAGCCGGAGCCGCACCGTTTGCCGGGCCGCCCATGCCGCCGCCCATGCCGCTTGCGCTTCCGCTTGCGCTCGCGGCGCTGGCTGGCGCGACTGCGGGCGCGGAGCTGTTGGGCACGGCGCTTTTGATGGGGTAGTCGAGGATGTCGCTCGCGCTGCGGGCCAGGGCATCGACGCGCACGATGCCTTCCTGCGCGCCCTGGGTCAGGATTCCCGCCGGGCGGCTCACGTTGAAGCGGTCGATGGCGTTGCGCACGTCCAGGATCGACAGCCCGTAGGCGGCGGCCCTGTTGCGATCGACAAGTACTTGCATCTGCCGCCGGTAGCCGCCAAAGGGCACCACCGCGTACACGCTGGGCACGCCCTTGAGCCGGTTGACGACGGTGTTGTCGGCGAACTCGCGCACCTTGACCGGGTCCCAGCCCCGGCTGGGGTCGCCGCGCAAGCTGAGGGTGAGCACAGGCAGGTTCAGGGGGTCGATGGGCACCACGAACGAGGGCTTGAGGTTGGCTCCGGTCACCGGCAGGTTGGCCTGCGTGACGTTCAAGAGCGACTGCACGCCGGCCTGCGCGCGCTGCATATCGGTGCCGTAGGGGAACTCAAGGGTGACAATGGAAAAGCCGTCCTGCGAGTTCGAGCGCACGGTGCGCAGCCCCTGCACGTTGACCAGCTGCTCCTCGATCGGCTTGGAGATATACAGCTCCATCTCCTGAGCCGAGAGGCCCGGCATCATGGTCACGACGCCCAGCAGCGGGCTCTGCACGTAGGGCGCGAAGCGGCGCGGAATCTGGCGCGAAACGCCCATCCACGCCATCGCGACGACCGCGACGTAAAACGCGATCACGACATACGGATGCTCGATGCTCCACCTGTGGATCAGGTGCAGCGGGTTCAGCTTGTGAGCGCCCAGGCTGGCCGCGCGCCCGCCCTGGCCGTGCCTTCGGTTGAGTCCGGGCTTGCTCATGGCAGCAGCTCCTTGACCGCCTTGACCGCCTTGTTGACCTCGCCTAAGCAGCAGGCGCCGCTGGGATTGTTGACATCGCAGCCACAGCGCCCGGCCTTGATGTGAGCCGTGATGCTCGCGGGCGCGCGGGAACTCCCCGTCCGCTCGATCTCCTCGCGCACGCTGCCGCGCGTGTGCCCGAAGCAGTAGCACAGCGGAACCGGCTCCTCGGTTTCCTTGAGCCCAACACGCACCTGCAGCTCTTGCTTGCGGTAAACGCTCACTCCTTCAGCCGCGAAATACACCACCGGGCAGGCGGGGCAGGCGCAAAAGAGGTAAGCCGTCCCGACTTCGAGCCGCGCCAGAGCCTCGGGCCGCAGCAGCGCCTTGAGCGTCTGCGTCTCGACCGCGCGGCCCCTGAGCTTGCACTCGGGGCAGAGCGAACCGTCGTTGATTTCTGATTTCATCAGCGCACCACCAGCTGGCCCTTGAGCATATTCATGCCGCAGGCGTAAGAAATAGCGCCGGTGCGGCCCGGCGTGAACTCGACCGTCACCGGCTCGTTGAGCGGCAGCGCCTTGCGGATGTTGAAGTCGGGCAGCACGACCTCCTTGGCGCACGTCGCGTCCGTCTTGCGCGTGAAGGTCAGGCGGGCCACAGCGCCCGCCTTCAGCGTCACGATCTGCGGCTCAAAGCCGCGCTCCGTCACCGAAATGCTCGCCCCTTGAGCCGCACCCGAGCCGCCCGAGCCGCCCGAGCCGCCTGAGCCGCCTGAGCCGCCCGAACTCATGCCGCTCATGCCGCTCATGCCGCTCATGCCGCTCATGCCGCTCGAAGCGCCACTGGCCGCCACCGCCCTTCCCCTTGCCTCGCCTCGGCTCATGCCGCTCATGTCTGGCATCGGCTGCATCGCATCGTTGGAATTCACGTTCGAATCCGTGCTCGAATCCGTGCTCGTGCTCGCGCTGAGGGCCGGCTCGGTCGAGACCGTGGCGCCTGCCTTGAGGTATTGGTAGCCCGCCGTGACCACGCGCTGGCCCTCTCGCAGGCCGGAGAGAATCTCGGTGGTGGAGCCGTCGCTGACGCCGGTTCGCACCGCGACTTGGCGCACCGTGAACTGGCTCGCCTGCCCCGCAACCGGCTCGGCGACCCACACCGACTGCGCCTCAAGTACTTGCCCCGAGCCGCCGCGCTGCTGCACGGCAACCGAAGGGATTTGAAGGCCGCCGCTGCTTTGCCCGGTCTGGATTTCGAGCACCACGTAGGCGCCGGGCAAAAAGCTGCGCTCCGTGTTGGGCACGATGACCTCAACCAAGCCGGTGCGCGTTTGAGGATCGACCTCAGCCGCGACTGAAGTGACGTGTGCAATGAGAGGCTGGCCCTGGCCGCCCTTGCCCTGCGCCCGCACCGTGACGGGGCTGCCGACGCGCACGCGCTTGAGGTCGTCCTCGGCGACGTTGGCCTGCAGCCGGATCGGGCTGATCTGGGCTACGCGCAAAATCGCCTGGCCCGGACTCACCAGCGTTCCTGGACTAACGATGCGTTGCAGCACGACTCCGTCGGTCTGGGCACGAATCTGGGTGTAGCCGAGCGTGGCCTGAGCTCCGCTCGCCTGAGCCTGCGCGCCCTGCGCCCCGGCCTGAGCCTGCGCGATGCGCTGCCTCGAAGCCTGAGCCGCGGCCTGCATCTGCTCGACGTGGGCGTGGTGCGCTTCAAGCTCGGAAGACGCCTGGCGCACGCGGGCCTGGGCCGCGCCGGCCTCCTGCTGGGCGCCGCGCACGGCCTCTTGCATCTGCTGGATGCGCGCTCCTGCGCTGCCGATGTCGGCTCCGGCTCCTGACACTTGGGCGCGCGCCTGTTCGAGGCGAGCATCTGAGGTGAAGATGTCGGCGCGCGCCTGCTCGATGCGCGACTGGCTGCCCTCGGCGGCGGCCTGGGCCTGCTGAGCCTTGGCCTGCGCGCTGCGGATCATGGCCTGGGCGCGCCGCGTGCTCGACTGCGCGCCCTGCACCTGGGCCCGCACCTGCTTGAGGCGCGCCTGGGCCTCAAGTACTTTGGCGTCGGCGTTTTTGGCCTGCGCCCTGTCGCGCTGGAACTCCTCGCCCGAGACAGCGCCCTCCTTGAGCAGGGCGGCTGTGCGCGCGATCTGAGCCTTCCAATATTCCTGATCCGCCAGCGCCCCTTGAAGCTGCGCCTGGGCATCCCCGACCTGGCTCTGGGCGGCTGAGGCCCCGGCTTCAGCGCCCGAACGCTCCTCCTGAGCCGCCGCCAGGTCGCTCTGCGCCTGGGCCAGAGCGCCGCGCGCCGCCTTCAAAGCCGACTGCGCCTCGGGCAGGCTCGCGCGCGCCTTGCGCTGCTGCCCTAACGCTTCCTGCACGCCGCCGCGCTTGTTGGCGGCTTCCGAGCGCGCCTTCTGCTCGCCGCTGAGCGCCTCGGACACCGCGCCGCGCCGCGCGCTGACTTCGGCCTGCGCCTTCCGCTCGCCGCTGCGTGCTTCGCTCACTGCGGCGACCTTTTGCCCCAGCTCGGCCTCGGCCTGGCTCACTGCTCCCAGCGCCTGCTGATACTCGATGCGCGCCACGCCGGTGCCTGCCTCGGCCTGAGCCGCCGCCGCGCGCTGCTGAGCCGCCTGGGGTGCGGCCTGGCTGACATCGAGCCGCGCCAGCAGCTGGCCACGCCGCACCCGGTCGCCCGCGTAGAACGGCATCCATTCGAGCGCGCCGGTGATGCGAGGATACACATCCTGCTCGACGTAACCGACCGCCTGGCCCGTGTAGCGCACCGTGCTACGCACCGCGCCGCGCCGCGCCGAGGCCAGCTCAACAGCCGACGACCCTTCGGGCGCGGGCAGGTTCATCTCCATGCCCTGAGCTTCGAGCGGCGTCATCGAGCCGGGACGCCGCAGGTGGTTGACCGCATACACCACGCCCGCCAGCATCAAGGCCAGGGCGCCCAGCCCCGCCATGGTGCGTGCCTGCAAAGCGCCGCGCCAGTTGAGGCGCTGCCCGCTGCGCTTCATGCGAAACAGCACGAACCCAACCAAGCTGAGCCCAACGATCCAGGGCAGCAGACCACGCAGCGCAGAGCCGCCGTCGTCGTCGTCGCTGGCCTCGGTGCTCTGCCCTGTTTGCAGCGCGATGGAGCCGGCGGCCTCGCCCTGGGGCCCGCTGATTTTGAGGTCCGAGGTGTAGCCGCCGCCCATCGGGAACGAGGCGGGCGCGGCGTAGACGCCAGGCTGCCCAGGCTGCGGGCTGGCGGCTTCCTCGCGCTCGCCCATGCTCATGCCGGGCATCCGCGTCAGGGCGCGCACCCGCGCGTTCTCGACAGGCTTGCCCGCGCTGTCCGTGACCCGGAGCAGCAGCTTCGCCTTGCCCACCGCGATGGTGCCCGACTCCGTCGTCACCTCGACGCGATACGGCCCGACCTGAGCTTGGGGCCCGGCCAGCGCGGGCCACGCTGCAAGTACTACGAGCGCGAGCAGGCCCGCGCCGCGCATCCATCCGGAGACTTGGCGTCCCGTCATTTCATTCCTTTGTTCTACGAGCCGGCGGCGCGGCCTTCCGCTGCGCCTCTGAATCCGGGGCGATGAGCGGCGCAAAAGTACTTGCCGCACCCCACGCTATCCGGGGCGAGGTAAAGCCCTGCAAGATGCCACGTGCGCAGGGACGAGCTGCCGCGCCAGCCAGCAGGCGCGGCAAGACTCAGCCAAGGTTGCTCAAGAAGTGGCTTCGCTGAGCCGTTTCCCGCGCGGCCTATTGGCACTTCTAAAGCGGCTTGTCAGGCAAGGGGCGGAGCGCGGCCCGCAGACGCGGATGGCGCGTGCTGGGCCAGGGGTGGAGTGGAGGAGGCAGCAGCGTTGTGGAAAGCAAGGCCCTGTGGCGGCTCGACGGCGAGCGGCGCGGGCGGCAGCGCAGAGGCAAGCAGGGTTGCGAGCGTGGCTTTGGCGAGGTGGGCGAGGACGCTGAGGGTGTCGGCGTGCGCCTGAATTGGCGGGGTGCCCCTGTCTTGGTCGCTCTGAGGCAGCTGCGGCACCGATTTGCAGCACACGCCCAGGCAAGTCGCGCCTGAGGCCTGCGCCGGAGCCTGCATATGAGCGCAGCACGGCATAATGCCGGCGGCCTTGGCAGCGCCCTGGATGAAGCCGGTGGGAGCGGCGCAAACCGTCGCGGCGCTGCCGGTGCGCCCGGTGATGGGGCACGCCCACACAAACGAAGGAGCCACCAGCGCGAGGAGCGCCAGCAGAGCCATCGTCATCATGCAGGGGCAAAGCCACTTTGCCATTCGGGTCTCGAAAACGCGCTCCGCAGCGAGCGGTTCCTGCTCTAATTCTACCGCAATTTTTGCAGGCCACCCTGCACTTGCCGCTTGACTTGATCGGCCCGCCAGCCAACCCCAATTATTTCTGCATCGGCAAGTACTTGCAGAACCTAAGTAACACAATTAGTAGCAGCCCGAAAGCCACCGCGATTTAGACTCCGATGTCAATATATTTCGGGGCTGTTTTGAGGCGATCGGGAGAAAATTCCGGAAAATTTCGGGGCCAAATCGAAAAATTTATTCTCTTCCGTTAAGTGTCGGGTTTCGACGGACGGAAACCCGACACTTAACGGAAATCGCGTTTTGTTTATCGATATTTAAGGCTTAAAACTGGTAGAACTTGGCGGGCCGCGAGCTGTGGAAACCCGACACTTAAAAGAAACCCGACACTTAACGGAAGGGGCATCTGGAAACCCGACACTTAACGGAAAAGAAACCCGACACTTAACGGAAATCGCGCTCGAAACCCGACACCTAACGGAAAAGAAACCCGACACCTAACGGAAGAGAAACCCGACACTTAACGGAAGGAAACCCGACACTTAACGGAAATGGCACCTCGAAAATTCTGCGACAGTACTGGCGTTTTGGGGGTTCGCGGAAGTACGTAACAAGTACGTAATTCTTTTTAAAAACACAACAACAAACACCCTCGCGCGTACGCGAGCGTGCGTGCTACGCACGAGCGCGCGCCAGCGCGCGGCGCACGCGAGCGCGCGCGAGGCAGGCCAACGACTGTTGTTGTTGCTTTATCAAATTTGTATGCTCAACGGCACGCTCCAAGCCCACCAATCGGAAGCACTCGGAGGCCCCATGCCGGAGGAAATCCACAAGCCGCTGCCGCAGATCGAAATCCTGCGCCCAGGCAAGGACGAGATGAATCTCGTCGAGTACCCGTTCGCCGCCTTGCGGCGCGAGGACGAGGGCAGCGGGATCATCAAGATCGAGTGGGAGAACCGCCACCCGGTTTCCGACCGCACGGTCAAGGCGATGTGGCGTGTGGCCGGAGACCCCGTCTGGGGGCTGCCCACGGCTTCGGACGAGCGGGTCTACCTGGTGCTGATGGAGATTTCGCGGGAGGCCGGCTTCGCCAGCCCGCTGGTCAACTTCTCGTGCTACGACCTGCTGCGTCGCCTGGCCTGGCCCGACAACCAGAAGCACTACGAAATGCTGCGCAGCACCTTCGAGCGGCTCAAGAGCGTCAACATCATCACGCGCAACGCCTTCTGGAACCACAAGCACAAGTCGTTTGTGAACACGGGCTTCAGCCTGATCGAGTTCTACGAAATTTTGGCCGAGAAACCGGGCCGCAAAAAAGCCAACGGCACCGAAATCCCCAACTCCTACTTCAAGTGGAACGATGTCATGTTCACCTCGATGCAGGCCGGGTTCCTCAAGACCGTGGACCTCGACCTGGCGCTCTCGCTGCGCTCCTCGATCGCGGTCCGGCTCTACCGCTACCTGGACAAAAAAGCCTACGATGGCCGCCCCAACTTCGAGATCGAGCTGGCCACGCTGTGCGAGCGGCACCTGGGCATGGCCTCGAACCCATACCCGTCCAAGCTCAAGGAGAGGCTGCGCCCCGCCCACGACGAGCTGCTGGGCCGGGGCTTCCTGGCCGGCGTCGAATACGAGCCCATGAAGTCCAAGAAGGCCGAGAAAGTCCGCTACGCCTTCGCCCGCCCGCATCCACCGCTCGCCCTCCCCAACGCCCTCCCCAACGCCCTCCCCGGACCGGCTTCGGCTCAGGACGCGGCTGCAGCGCCCGTTCAGGAATCGGCTTCCCTGGCCTCGCCTGGCGTGCTCGGGACAACGCCTGGAGTGCAGCCCTCGCTGTTCTCGCCGGCAGCGCCGCCTGAACCACCTGAGCGAGCAGAGCAGGCGAGCCAAGCCGTTGAGCAAGCTGCTGAACCCGAGTCGCGCACCGAAGAGGACGAGCTGCTGAGCAAGATGCTCGACATCAAAGTCTCGCCCGAGGTGGCTCGCGAGCTGCTGCGGATTGTTCCGGCTCAGGCGCTGCGCCTGCAGCTCGACTGCCTGCGCGACAGGCAGCCCCGCGACCCGGCGGCTGTCTTCGTCAAGGCCGCGCGCGAAGCCTGGGACGCTCCGGCCAAGTACCTGGAGGCCCGTCAAGGCCCTCAGCAAGGCTCAGGAGGCGCGCAGACGGCTCGGGAGGCCCATGAGGTCGCTCAAGCGGCCAAAGCCGCTCAGAAGGCCTCAGAACGCGATTCTCAGGCCCAGGCCCAAACCGAAGCCCTCGCCCTGGATGCCCTGTGGGAGCAGCTGGACCTGAGCACGCGCCGCCAGATCGAGGACGAGGCGCGCGAGCGGCTGGGCGTGCTGGGCCGCTCAGGGCGCGCCCACGCCGCTCAGGATGCCATGCGCCGCACCCTGCTGCGCGAGCGAATGTCCCACCTCAAGCCCAAGCCCTAAGCTCAAGCGCGGCTCCAACACAGCCCCGGCTTCGGCACGCAACCGCCCGCTGCACGCCAGGCTCGAATCTTCTTGCGCCGCTTCGAGGCGGCCTGCGCCCCAGGCCCCGAGTACTTGCAGCCTGCCCGTCGAGCAGCAAACGTTTCGAGCGTCCGAAAACCGGTTGAAAACGCGATGATGTTGCCCGAGCCCGGCTCGGGCAGGTTCGGTGAATTTTGATGAGCGAGAAGAGGCTTCTGATCGAGGCGTTCCAGGACCCCGAGGCGCGGGCGCGGATGGCTCCGTTCTGATTCTGGAACTGCGAGATGAGCCCGCAGCGGGTGCAGCGCCAGGTTGGGCTGATGAGCGAGGCAGGCTGCGGCGGCTTCTTCATCCACGCGCGCCAGGGGCTTTCGCTGCCCTACTTGTCGCGCGAGTGGTTCGAGCGGGTTCGGCTGGCGGTCGAGGAGGCGGGGAGGGCGGGGCTGGAGGCGTGGCTGTACGACGAGTTTCCCTATCCGAGCGGCATCGTGGGCAGCCTGCTGACGGCTGAGCGGCCCGAGCTCAAGGCCCGTGTGCTCAGCCACCTCAGCTGGGACGGCGAGGGCCAAATCCGGCGCGAAATGCCGCTGGGCCGTGTCGTTTGCGCCCTGGCCTGGCCAGTTCGGGACGGGCGCGTGCTGTGGGAGCAGCCGCTGGACCTGCGCAAAAGCATCGGCGTGGTGCTCTCGCGCGAGCAGTTCTGGCTGTGGCCCATGGGCCACATCACGACCAACGAAAAGCGATTCATGGCCGACGAAAGCCGCCTGGTTCTGCAAGCCGAGCTGCCGCCGGGAAAATGGAAAATCTGCCTCGGCATCGAGCGCGAGCAGAGCGGCCTCAAGTACTTCAACTGCTTCTTCGACCCGCTGCACCCTGACGCGGCGCAGACGTTTCTAAATCTCACGCACGAGCGTTACGCCAAGTACTTGGGCGAGCACTTCGGCAACACAATCCCCGGCATCTTCACCGACGAGATCGAGCCGCCTTCCTGGTCGCCGGAAATCGAGAAGGCGCTCGGCGGGCAAGTGCTTTTCGAGCGCGACCTGCCCGCCCTTTACTTCGACGAGCACCCGCGCGCCGCCGAAATCCGCCTCACAGTTCGCGAAAGTGCGCTGCGGCTGTTTCAGGAGCGTTGGGAAACGCCCGTCGCGGCCTGGTGCAAGCGGGCCGGGTTGATCTGGGCGGCGGAGAAACCGACCTGGAAGCCCTCGCAATTCGCTGATGTCGCTCAGCCGGCCATGGACGCCGGCGCACCGCCGAGCCGGAGCGCCGCCCGAGCCGCTCACGGCTGAGCTGAGGGCCAACCACCGCGCGGCCATGGCCTCGGCTGAGCACAATGGAGGGCGCGAGGTGCGCTGCGAAAACTTCCACTCGCTGGGCTGGGGCGCGACCTTGCAGGATCAAAAGTGGGGCACCGACTGGCTGGCGGCGCAGGGCGTCAACCGCTTTACGCCGCACGCATTCTACGCTTCCTCGGCTGGCCTGCGCAAGCACGACGCGGCGCCCTCGTTCTTCGAGGAGAACCCCTACTGGTCCCACTTCAAGCTGCTGGGCGACTACACCGGACGGTTGGGGCTCGCTCTCTCGACGGGCCGCGAGAAGGCGCGTCGCCGTGCTGCACCCGACGCTGGCGCTGTGGAAAGACCCCTCGCCCACCAGCCCGACACGCCGCGAATACGAGGAAATCCTGAACGCTTTGCTGCAGCAGCATTTTATATTCCACATCGTGGACGGGCCTGCTCTGCTCGCGGCTCAGGCTGAGGGCGGCGGGCTTGAGCTCGGGCTGGCGCGCTACAAAATCTTGCTGGCGCCGCCGGGCTCGGGCGAGGGCAAGGCGGCGCGCGCCGCCGGGCTTGAGGTGCTGGGCGAGGGCTGGCGCGAGGCGCTTGAAGCCAGGCGCGCGCTGTCGGTTTGCGGCGCGGACGGGCGCGAGCTTGAGCAAGTGTGGGCCGCGTGGCGCGAGGCCGGGGAGCAGGAGATTTTGTTCCTGGCCAACACGAGCAGCGAGGCTGTCAGGGCACGAGTCGAGGTCAAGGCAGACGCGCAAATCTGGGAATCGTGGTCGCTTGAAAGCGGCGAGGCCACGCCGATTCAGATGCAGGCAGTTGTGAGGCCTCACGGCGCGCCTGCAAGTACTTGGAGCGTGGAGATGGCGGCCTTGGGCTCGGCTCTGCTGGTCGGAAGCGGCGCGGGCCGGAGCCGCGACTCGGGACCTGCGGCGTACACTGAACCGGCTGGGCTGGGCCCGGCTCAATCAAGCTCGGCTCAGGCGCGCACGCTTCGAGTGGCCCGGCTGCCGTTGAGCGGCGAGTGGCGAGTCGAGCTGGATCGTCCCAACGCTCTGCGGCTCAACCGTTGGCTGGCGGCTTGTGTTGGGGGCGAGTGGCAGGGCGCGGCGGATGATGCGGGCTGGGCCGAGATTGAGGCGCTGCCGCTGCGTTACCGGGACACTGTGCGCAGAGGGTGGCGCGAGGCTGTCGCGCGTCGTGAGGACGAGCCGGTGTGGTACCGGCGGCGCGTCGAGTGCGAGTTTGTGCCTGGGGACGCGGCGATTTTGATCGAGGACGGCGCGATTCTGGGGCGCTGGACGCTGTGGGTCAACGGCGAGCCGGTCGAGCAGGCGGCGTTTGAGGCGGCTCAGCTCAACGGAGGCGACAAGGTGCGTGCGCCGGTCGCGGGCTTGCTGAGGCGAGGCGAGAACATCATCGCGCTCAAGGTCGAGGAGGCGCCTGAGATGGGCGGGCTGCGCACTCCGCTGCACCTGGTCGGCGGCTTCGGGCTGCGAGGGCGGACCCCGGTTGAGCTGAGCGGGCGCGCGCCCTTCAACGACCTGGTGAGCGCGGGCTGCCCGCATTTTTCGGGCGTGGCGACCTATTCGCGGCGCGTGGACGCCGGGACCTGGGCCCAAAGCGACGCTGTGGCGCTGCCGCCCGGCTTCGGGCTGGTGGCTTCGGCCCGGCTCGGCGGGCACCTGCTGGGTACGCGCGCCTGGTCGCCCTACGAGTTCGAGCTGAGCCAGGAAGCCAGGCAACTTGCGGGCGAGGTCGAGGTCGAAATCGAGGTCACGAACACGCTGCTGCCTTTTTACGAGGGCCAGCAGTGGGACGCGAGCGGCCACCGCGCCCTGGCGGTTTGAAGCCCGGCGCGCCTGTAAATTTTTTTCGCAAGTACTTGCGGCGCGCCCCGCGCCAAGAGCGCGCGAACCGGGCACACTCGGCTGCAATGGCCAAGAGACAAGGCGTGAGCAAAGCGGCAGCACCGGCTCCCCAGGCCACGGCGGTTGAGGCGGTGGAGGCGGGGCGCGAGATGACGATCAAGGACGTGGCCCTGGCGCTGGGGATGCACAAGTCCACGGTCTCGCTGGCGCTCTCGGGCAAGGGCAACGTGTCGCAGGCGACGTGCGCCAAGGTCGCCGTGGCCGCGCGCGAGATGGGCTACGAGCCGCACCCGCTGGCGCAAAGGCTGGCGCACGGCGCGAGCAACTCGCTGGTCTGCCTGTGCTCGGGTGGCCTGGACGTCGGCCTGACGGCCGAGAAGATGCTGCTCATCCAGAAGGAGCTGGGGCGGCTCGCCCTCGAAGTACCGCTGTACACATTTTCGGAGCCTCCTGCTGAGGCCGAGGGCGGCCAGCGGCCAAGCGGCCAGCGGGCAAGCGGCCAGGCGGCTCAGATACGCAACCTGTGCCGCCAGCAGCCACGCGCCATCGTGCTCACGGCTCAGGGGCTGCGGCCTGAGGTCTTCGACGAGCTGGCGGCGTATCAGCGGCGGGGCGGCCTCGTGGTGGGCTACGACCTGGCGGTTCCGCTGGAGTGCGACCAGGTCATCTTCGACCGCGAGGACAACGCTTACCAGGCGGCCAGGCACCTCATCGAGCGCGGCCACAGGGCGATCGGGCTCGGCCTGTCGCTGGCGCCGCCCCTGGCCGATGGCGACCCCAGCCACCCTCAGAGCCTGCGCCTGGCCGGGTTCGAGCGTGCCCTGCGCGAGGCGGGCCTGCCGCTGCGCCCCGAGTGGATCCTGCGCCACTCGACCTACGAGATCGGGGGCGCGGAGATGGCGCGCCACTACCTGGCCCTGAGCCGCAAGCCCACCGCGCTGGGCATCGTCAACGACTACGTGGCCCTGGCCTTCATGGTGGAAGTGGCGCGCCACGGCGTGCGGGTGCCCCAGGACATCTCCATCATCGGCCACGACGACCAGCCCGTCGCACGCTACTGCCCCGTCCCCCTCACCGGAATCTCGCAGCCAGCCTCCAAAATCGCCCACGCCGTCGTCGAGCGCCTCGTCGCACGCCTGCGCGGGCTCGACGAGCCGGCGCGCACCATCACCATCCGCGGCGACCTGGTCCAAAGGCAAAGCGTCGCCACACGCCAGGCCAAGCAACCCAAGCCAGGCTAAGCCAAGCCGCTTAAGCCGCGAACCAAGATGGATATAATAACCCTTGAAAACCGGTTTACAAAAGATTGTGCTCGCAATGATGCGCGCTGCCTGCAAGTACTTGGGGCGGCTGTCCTGCCGGGCGAGAAGTTGGAAGTTGGGAAGTTGGGAAGTTGGGAAGTCGAGTCGAGCTATGAAGCCTATGTCTGTTCTCAAGAGGATTTTGGCGAGCGCGGTTGGCTGCATTGCCTTGAGCTGCATTGACTTGAGCTGGGCTGTGTTGCCTTGCTCCGCGAAGACCGTGCGTGTCCCGAGTCGCCCGAGCGGCCCCAGACGCAAGGCCGGGCGTGGGGTGGAAGAGGGCGCGGCGCCGGGGCGCCAGGTCGAGAAGCTGGGGCGCGGTGTGGTGGCCATGGTGCAGCCCGAGGGCAAGAGGTTCGTCTCGTGGCGGCTGCTGGCGACGGATGCGCCCGGCGTGGCCTTCAACGTGTATCGCAGCCAGGGCAGCGGGGTGCTGCAGAAGCTCAACGCGGCTCCGCTCACGGGGGCGACCAACTTCGTGGACGCGAGCGCGCGGCCCGAGCTGGCGAGCAAGTACCTGGTGCGCGCCGTGCTCGGCGGGCGCGAGGCGGCGAGCCTCGCGCCCTTCGCGCTGGCGGCCAACGCCCCTGAGCGGCCCTACCTTTCGGTTCCTCTCAAGACGCCCGCGGGCTACGCGCCAAACGACGCTTCGGTGGCCGATCTGGATGGCGACGGCGAGTATGAGATCGTGCTGCACCAGGTTGGGCGCTCGAAGGACAACTCGCAGGACGGCCAGACGGACCCGCCGATTCTGCAGGCTTACAAGCTCGACGGCACGCTGCTGTGGAGCATCAACCTGGGGCGCAACATCCGCGAGGGCGCGCACTACACGCAGTTCATGGTCTACGACCTGGACGGCGACGGGCGCGCCGAAGTGGTGTGCAAGACGGCTGATGGCACCACAGACGGCGTGGGAACCGTGATCGGCGACGCCAAAGCCGACTGGCGCAACCCGTCAGGGCGCATCCTGAGCGGGCCCGAATACCTCTCGGTCTTCGACGGCATGACGGGCAGGGCGCTGGCGACCACGCGCTACATTCCGGGCCGCCACCCCGAGACCGAGAACCCGACGCCAGCCCAGCTCAAGGCGGTGTGGGGCGACGGCTACGGCAACCGGCCCGACCGCTTCCTGGCCTGCGTCGCGTATCTGGACGGCGTGCACCCGAGCGTGGTGATGTGCCGCGGCTACTACACGCGGACGGTGTTGGCGGCGTGGGACTGGCGCGGCGGCAAGCTGACCTCGCGCTGGGTCTTCGACACCAACACGCCGGGCAACGAGAAGTTCGCCGGCCAGGGCAACCACAACCTCAGCGTGGCCGACGTGGACGGCGACGGGCGCGACGACATCGTGTACGGCAAGATGTGCGTCGGCTCGGACCGCAAGGGGCTGTATTCAACCGGCATCGGGCACGGCGACGCGCTGCACGTCTCGGACCTGGACCCCGCGCGCCCCGGCCTCGAAGTGTTCTCGATCCAGGAGCGGTTCGATGACGCCGGGGTCAACTTCTTCGACGCGCGCACCGGACAAGTACTGTGGAAGAAGGCTTCGCTCAAGGCCGGAGCCGACGGCGAAGGCCCCGCGCGCGGCCTGGCGCTCGACATCGACCCCCGCTACGAGGGAGCCGAGTGCTGGGCGGCTGGAGCGGGCCTGGGCAACATTTTGTGGGACTGCAAGGGCAACGTCATCGGCAACAAGGTGCCGCCGTGCAATATGGGCGTGTTCTGGGACGGCGACGCGCAGAGCGAAATCCTGGACGGCACGCGCATCGGCAAGTGGGACTACCTGGGCGCGGTCACCACGCCGCTGCTCGACGCCGCCGGCTTCGACTGCGTCTCCAACAACGGCACCAAGGCCAACCCCTGCCTCTCCGCCGACATCCTGGGCGACTGGCGCGAGGAAGTCATCTGGCGCACCAAAGACAACAACGAGCTGCGCATCTTCTCCTCGACCCTGCCCACGCCCTACCGCGTGCCGACCTTGATGAGCGACATGGTGTACAGGCTCGGCATCGCGTGGCAGAACGTGGGCTACAACCAGCCGCCGCACCTCAGCTACGACCTCGCCTCGGCCCTGGCCAGGCAAGCCGCCCCACGCTGAGCGCCGCTGCAAGTACTTGAGTACTTGCAGAGCCGCCGCCATCGTCTGGCTCGTTCACCACTTGAGGTCGGCTTGGAGGGCCTTGACCAGCTGGGCGGCCATGATCCGGTGCGTCTTGAGGCTGGGGTGCCAGTCGGCCCCGAAGCCGTTGGCCGCGTCCTGGATGCCGAAGTCGATGACGCGCACGTTGGTTTCGCCCGCGGCCTTCAGCTCGTCGTTCATCTTGGCTAAGTAAGCGCGCACGGTCGTCAGCGGCTTGGAGCCGTTCCAGTCGCCCATCATGGGCCCGATGGCGCAGTAGATCGCGGCCTTGGGGTAGTTCCTGCGCACGCGCGCGATGAAGGCTTTGTAAGCCCCGCTCCAGCCGGCCTGATCGGGGTTGCCCTTGCCGAAGTCGTTGGTCGCCAGGTTGATGAGCACGGCATCGGGCACCTGCTTCTTGAAGTCCCAGGTGCTGCCCGCGTCCTGAGCTAAGGCCAGGTCATACAGCTCGGGCATGGTGTTGTCGGGCCACATCTTCTTGCCGGACCAGGCCACGCAGCTGTAATCGGCCTTCAGCTCGCGCGCGGCGATGGCTCCGTAGCTGAAGTAAGCGTTCTCGGTGCCGGGCGAGAGGTGCTCGTCCTTGCTCGCGGCCTCGTTGCCGTAGCCCGCCGAAATCGAGTCGCCGATCACCTCGATGCGGTGCTTTGGCGTGTCAAGAGGCAGCATCTTCGCGCCTGCACTCAGCTCGAAGCCAAGTACTTGCTCGACGCCGAAGAAAGTCTCGGTGGCCTTGACCAGGCGCACCGTGTGCTCGCCCTGAGCGAGGCTTGAGGCGACGCGCAAGGTGTGCTCGCCGCCGCGCGACCTGAGCTTGGCCGTGGGCACGCCGTCGACCTCGACCTGCCAGCGGTTGTCCTCGCTGCCCTTGAGCCGCACGTTCACGTCGGTGCCGCGAAACCTGAGCGCGACGGCGCTCGCGGGCCAGGCACAGCGCGGCCCGCCGGCGTCGCGCAGGTCGAAGCGGCCTGAGTAGGCAAGGCGCGCGTCCGTGGCCCCGACCGCAAGCGGAAGCTGCAAGCCCTCAGCTTCGATGAGCGGGGCAGGCGCGGCAGGCCCAGCAGGAGCGGCGGGAGCATCGCCCTGCACGATGCGCGGCACGCCGAGCGCGCACCCCAGCAGCCCCAGCGCGGGCAGCAAGATGCCGCGAAGCAGCAACGGAGCCTGGGCGCGGCGGTTTGTGGTGGAGGGCATGGTGCTTGGACTCCGATGAGTTCAGCGCGGCGGCGAGCCGAAGCTACTGCAGAAGCTAATCTTGCGCAAGTTCGTGCATCCTCTGCAAGTACTTGAAGCCCGTGGCCTCTCCCGGCGACTGCAAATGTAAACCCAGGTTTACATTTTGCGCCCGTCCGGGTGATTCCTCGGGTGATGGCTCAGCAGCTCGGCTCAGGATGCTCAGGCCTTAGCTCTAGGCGCTGGCTTCGCGTGGCCTTCGATTTCGATAGGGGTCAATTTTTTGCGGCTCACACAACAGCACGCCGCCCGAATCAAATTCGGACGACGTGCTGTTGTCTGCGTGCTCGGTGTGTTGAGGCGTGAGCGGCTTGAGCCGAGGCTTGAGCGCGAGCGGCGCTGTGCGCGCTGGCCTGGGGCACCGGCAGCGGCCTGTCAATGCTCGTCGTCAGGCCCGTCCGGCCCGCCCGGTGCGCCGGGTCCTGGGTGGCCATGATGCCCGCCGCCTGCGCTGTCTCCGCCGCCCGTGCCGGGTTGGGAGTCGGAGCCGTCGTGACAATCGGGGTGCTGCAGGAGGTACAAGGTGACTTTGGCGTCGAGGTCGGCGACCGACATACTCAGGGCGCCGGCGACGGCTGTGCGGTAGGCGTCGATGGCGGCGGTGACGGCGTCATCGCGCTTCTGGGCGGCGGCGGTGAGCGCGGCGGTCTCGGCATCCGTGAGCGGGCGGCCCAGAGCGGCGGCCAGCAGAGCCCTCGGGTCCAGGTGGTGCGCTCTGGGGTTGGCCTGCAGGTAGGTCTGAATCTTGGTGTCCAGGTCGGTGGTGCTCAGGCCGAAGATGGCGGCGACTTCGGTTCGCTGCGTGGCGATGGCGGCCTGGATCGCGGCGTCGCGCGTGGTCGCGGCCTGGACGATGGCGCTCTTCTCGGCGCTGGTCAGGTCACGGCCCAAAGCGCCTTCGAGCAGCCCGATGTCGCGCCGGCCCGGAGCCGGCGTGGGGTGCGGAGGCGGCGGCGTGCGAGTCGAGCTGACCTCGGCTGAGTTCGACTTGCTGGACGTGCTGCTGCGCGCCGCGGGCGAGATCGTGTCGCGCGAAACCATCGCCAAAGCCGCGCTGGGCCGCCCCCTGCTGCCCTACGACCGCTCCATCGACGTCCACGTCTCCAACCTGCGCCGCAAGCTGGGGCCAGGCCCGCACGGAGGCGAGCGCATCAAGGCCGTGCGCGGCGTCGGCTACCTCTATGGCCGCCCGCCCGAGGACTAAACCACTCGCCCCAGGCCAGCCGCTACCTGCAAGTACTTGCAGGTAGTGGCGCCCGCGCTCCGACGCGGCGGCACGCTGCCCAACACTCGACACCCTTATGCGCAGCCTCTTCCTCAAGATATTCCTCTGGTTCTGGGCGGCCCAGATTCTCATCGGCGCTTCGTTATATGCCCTGGCGATGACGATGCAGCGCGCGCCCGAGGAGATGCTGCGCTCGGGCGCGGGCGACAGCCTCGAAGCCTGGGGGCGCGCGGCGGCCATCGCCTACGAATCCGGCGGCCAGGCGGCCCTGCGCGCGGTCTGGCGCGCTCCCCTGGCCCTGCGACCCCGCGAGCAGCCGCCCCAAGACCGCCCCGACCAAGACGGCCCGCCGCATCCTGAAGACGGCTCTGGCGAGGTACCCGGCCCGCTGCGGGCTGAGGCAGGCGCGCATGATCGCGGCAGGCCGCACGGCCCTGAAGATCGCAGCCGCGCCTGCCTGTATGTGCTGAGGCTCCCGAGCGCGCCCGGCGCGGCGCGCTCGCGGCTGCTGGCCGCCCCTCTGCTGCTGGCCGGGCCGCCGGTGGATGCTGAGGCGGCTCCGGCCATCGTGCAGGCCGGGCGCCAGGGGCAGGCGGCCAGCGCGGGCTCAGACGGCGCTTCGTGGCTCGCCCGCGACATCGAGACGGCGCGCGGCGGGCGCTACGTGGCCGCTGTGCGCCTGTATCCCGAAGTGCGCGGCTTCGATCCTTTCCGCAGCTGGGACGGGCCAGGGCCAGGGCCGAGGCCAGGGCCGGGCGGCCCGCTGCGGCTGCTCGTGGTCGCCCTGACCATGGGCGCGGTCTGCTACGCGCTGGCCCGCTACCTCACGGCTCCCGCCATCACGCTGCGGCGCGCGACGCAGCAGTTCGCCGAAGGCGACCTTTCAGCCCGCGCCGGCCCGCAGATGGGGCGGCGGCGCGACGAGCTGGCCGACCTGGGCCGCGACTTCGACCGCATGGCCGAGCGCATCCAGTCCCTGCTGCTGGCCGAGCGACGCCTGCTCGCCGACATCTCGCACGAGCTGCGCTCGCCCCTGGCACGGATGCAAGTCGCCCTCGATCTGGTGCAGGGAAGCGTTGGGGAAGACGCCAGCAAGTACTTGCAGCGCATCGAGCGCGAGTCGCAACGGCTCAACGATTTGATCGGCCAGCTGCTGACGCTTTCGCGTCTCGAATCGGGGGCCGCGCCCGCGCGCGCGGAGCCGCTGGACTTAGCTCTGCTGCTGAGCGAGGTCGTCGCGGACGCCGATTTCGAGGCCCTCTCGCACGGGCGCCAGGTGCGCGTCGCCGCGTGCGAGCCGTGCCTGGTGGCCGGCTCCCACGAGCTGCTGCGCTCGGCCATCGAGAACGTGGTGCGCAATGCGGCGCGCTACACCGCGCCCGGCACCCAGGTCGAGGTCGTGCTGCGCCGCGAAGGGCTCGGCTTGGCTTCAGCTAACAGCTTGGCTTCAGCTAACAGCTTGGCTTCGGCGGGGGCGAGCGCGTTGGGCTCAGCGTTGGGCTCAGCTCCAGGCTCAGCGGCCAGTGCTTCAGTTGCCGCAAGTACTTGCGCTTCGGCTTCTGTTGGTGCGTGGCCGGGCGCTCGCGAGCAGGCGGTGATCTTGGTGCGCGACTTCGGGCCTGGCGTGCCGCCCGCGTCGCTGCAGCGGCTGTTCGACCCCTTCTACCGCGTCGAGGACGCGCGCGACCGCCAGAGCGGAGGCGTCGGCCTGGGCCTGTCGATCACCGCGCGCGCTGTGCGCCTGCACGGAGGCGAAGTCGCCGCCGCCAACGCGCCCGGAGGCGGCCTGCTGGTCGAGGTTCGCCTGCCTCTGGCACCAGGCAGCGCGGCCTGACGCTCAGGCTTGAAGCGGTTTGCCGGGTTTTGCAGCGAGGCCAGCGCAGAGCCGCTCTAACGATCTGTCGAGAAAGTCGCTCGGCGCGTCTTCGGCGGCCCGATTCGGCGGCGCCTGGGTTTCGGGGGCGAGAGCAACCGCCCCTCCAGCCGCACGACTCTTCTTCTAACAAAGCGCGCTCCCTCGAACCGCGCGAGGCCGCCGCAAGTACTTGAGGCCGCGCCGTTTACGGAGCCGCAGGCGCGACAGCGGACGCGGCCAGCTCTTCGCGCAGCGCGCCGTGAGCGGGCTTGGGCTGGTAGTTGGCGTCGCTGATGAGCGCCGCGCCGTTCTTGCCGCCCGAGAAGCCGGGGATCCAGCTGTGCTTGTCCGAGAGGCCCCACATCTGGAAGCCACGGCAGTTGGGGAAGCTCAGGGCCAGGCGCAGCACCTCGCGGTAGACAGCCGCCTGCTGCTTCAGGTCGTGCGGGCTGGCCGCTTGCTGGCCGTAGCGCGCGTCCTCCTTGGGGTAGGGCTTGACCGGAACCGCGACATCCAGCTCGGTGATCTGGAAGTCGAAGCCTTCTTTGCGCAGCCGCTCGGCGTTCCGGTAGAAGGCGTCGCCGGGCTCGATTTTATCGCCCACGCCCTTGTGCCACTGCATCCCGACGCCGCTCACGAAGACGCCCTGGGCGCGCACCCAGCGCACCAGTTCGAGCACGGCGTCCGACTTGGGGCTCAGCCCCTCGGCTGCGTAGTCGTTGTAGTACAGCTCGGCGCGCGGGTCGGCCTCGTGCGCGAACTGGAAGGCCAGCTTCACGAAGTCGGGGCCCAGCTTGCGGAACCAGAAGCTGTCGCGCAGGTGCAGGGGCCGCGCGCCGGGCCCGTCGTCGATGGCCTCGTTGAGCACGTCCCACGCGAGCACCTTGCCCTTGTAGCGGCCCACGAGCGCGTAGATGTAGTCCTTGAGAAGCTGGCGCGCTTTGTCGGGAGAAATGGCGGCTTGCCGGTCGCGAATCCACTGCGGCAGGGTGTAGCCGTCGTCGCGGGCGTACACCAGGACGTGGCCGCGCACCGCGAAGCCGTTGCTCTGAGCCCAGCCCAGGGCACCCGGCGCGCCCAGCAGCCAGTCGGCCCGGTCGAAGTCGTATTTGCCCTCGCCCTGCCAGATCGCGGGCGGCTTGAAGTCGTTCTCGGGCTCGATCATGTTGAACCCGAGCATCAAGGCGGCGCGGAAGGCGCTGCTGTCCGCGCTGTCGCCGCGCAGCACGTCAATGGGAGCCGCCGTGCCCAGCCGCAGCCCCCGGCTGATCGCCAGGTTGCGCAGCCCAACCTTTTCCTGCACTTGCGCTTGAGGCTGAGCCTGAGCTTGAGCTTGAGCCAGGCTCGGGCCTAAGCTCAGCACAACAGCGGCCAGCCAGCGGCCCGCTCGCAGCGGCTGGGGCGGCTGGGGCGGCTTGGTGTGAGTTTTCATGGGAGCTTCCTCAGCCTGCAAGTACTTGTGCCCGCGGCCTCTGGGCGCGCTCAGTTTGACGGAGGCTGCCGCGCTAAGCTATGCTCGCGCGGCTCGGCTCTTCAAAACGCGATGCTCGCGCGCGGCGCAAATTGGGCACGCTGAGGGTATGAATTTGTTCTCTTGCCCGGCGCCTGGGCTCAAGGCGGCTCCGCTGCTGGCTCTGGCCGCGCTGCTGCCGCTTCAGGCCCACGCCGCCCGCGCTCAAGCCGCTTCAGATGGGCTGGCCTTTGGCGACGCCACGCCGATTTTGCAGGCGCGCAGCCCGGCGCTCGACCTGCGCGACGAAGTGACGCTCGAAGCCTGGGTTGAGCCCTCAGCCGCCATGCCGCCGGGCGGCGGGCGCATCCTGGACAAGTCCGTCGCGGGCACCTCCGAAGGCTACCTGCTCGACACTTTTCCCAACAATTCGCTGCGTATGATCACTAAGGCGGCTCAGCTGGACTTCGACGCTCGGCTGCCCTTAGATCGCTGGAGCTACGTCGCCGGAACCTACAGTTCGTCGCGCAAGATTATGAAGCTCTACCTCAACGGCAAGGAAGTCGCGAGCCGAACCGAAGGCGAGTTCCCGCCGCTTGGCCTGACCTCGGTTCCGCTGCGCGTGGGGGCGGATTCGAGCGGGGCGAACCGCTTCCAGGGCCGCATCCGCCGCGCCGCCATCTACAGCCGCGCCCTTTCGGGTGAAGAAATCGCCGCCCGCGCCCAGAATCCTCTCGCCTTGCCCGGCGTGCTCGCCGATTGGCAGCTCGGCGCGCAAGCCGGAGCCGTCGCGGGAACCGGAGTAGCTGCGGGAACAACTGCGGGAGCCGCTGCAAGTACTTCCACGGCTGCCGCGCTGGTGGCGGGGACAGTCGCGCTGCGCGAGGCGGGCGCCAGGGTTCAGTTGGGCGGCGAAGTGCCGGCGCCCAACGAGCCCTTGAGCCTGTGGTATCGCCAGCCCGCGCAGGAGTGGGAGGAGGCGCTGCCGGTTGGCAACGGGCGGCTGGGCGTGATGGTTTTCGGCGGCGTCGAGCAGGAGCGGCTGCAGCTCAACGAGTCCACGCTGTGGGCCGGCGGCCCTTACGACCCCAACCATGCGCAGGCTCCAGAAGCCTTCGCGAGCGCGCGCAAGCTGGTCTTCGAGGGCAAGGCGGGCGAGGCCGAGAAGCTGCTCAACGAGCGCGCGATGGCCCAGCCTCTGCGCCAGATGCCCTATCAAACCCTGGGCGACCTCACGCTGCAGTTCGCCGAGCCGAGCCAAGCCCAAGCCCAAGCCCAAGCCTCGAACTACCAACGCTCGCTGGACCTGGACTCGGGCGTGGCGCGCACGACCTACGCGCTGGGCGGCGTCACCTTCACGCGCGAGGTGCTGGCCTCGGCTCCCGATGGCATCATCGCGGTGCGCCTGAGCGCCAGCCGCCCCCGCAGCCTCAGCTTCACGGCCACGCTCACCACGCCGCAGCAGGATTCCAGGCTCGAAGCTCAGGGCAACGTGCTCAGCCTGAACGGGCGCAGCGGCAACGCCGAGGGCATCGAGGGCCGCGTGCGCTTCAACGCCCGCCTGCTGGCTTTGCACCAGGGCGGCTCGGTTGCGCTGAGCTCGGAAGGCTTGCGCGTGCAAAACGCCGATTCGGTCGTGCTGCTGCTGTCGATGGCCACCAGCTACCTGAGCTACCACGATGTCAGCGGCGACGCGGTGGCGCGCGCCTCCAAGTACTTGCAGGCCGCGCAAAGCAAGAGCTGGCAGCAAATTTTGGCGGCTCACGAGAGCGACCACCGCGCCTTGTTCCGCCGCGTCGCGCTCGACCTGGGGCGCGGGCCTAACAGTGGGCTGCCCACCGATGAGCGCATCCAGCGCGCCGGAGAAGGCCGCGACCCGGCTCTGGCGGCCTTGTTCTTCCAGTTCGGGCGCTACTTGCTGATCTCGTGCTCGCGGCCCGGAGGCCAGCCCGCCAACCTGCAAGGCTTGTGGAACGATTCGCTCAGCCCGCCCTGGGGCAGCAAGTACACGGTCAACATCAACACCGAGATGAACTACTGGCCCTCGGAAACCACCAACCTCAGCGAGTGCCAGCTGCCGCTCTTTGATATGATCAACCAGCTCGCGCAGACCGGAGCGCGCACCGCTCGGGTGATGTACGGCGCGCGCGGCTGGGTCTGCCACCACAACACCGACGGCTGGCGCGCGACGGCTCCCATCGACGGCGCGGGCTGGGGCGTCTGGCCAACCGGCGGCGCCTGGCTGTGCACGCACGGCTGGGAGCACTTCCAGTTCACCGGCGACAAGAAGTTCCTGCGCTCGTTCTATCCGACGATGAAAGGCGCCGCGCTCTTCTTCCTCGACACTTTGGTACAGCACCCCGAGCACCCGTGGCTGGTGACGAGCCCCTCGTCCTCGCCCGAGCACGGCGGCGTGGTGGCGGGGCCGACGATGGACATGGCCATCCTGCGCGACCTCTTCGCCCAGACCGCCGAGGCCGCGCAAATCCTGGGCGTCGATGCCGATTTCCGCGTTCAAGTACTTGCGGCTCGCGCCAGGTTAGCTCCCTTTCAAATCGGCAAGCACGGGCAGCTGCAGGAGTGGCTGGAGGACAAGGACAGCCCGACCGACGACCACCGGCACGTCTCGCATTTATACGCGGTCTTCCCCTCGAACCAGATCGGCGCGGCCACGCCCGACCTGCTCAAGGCGGCGCGGCAGTCGTTGATGTTCCGTGGCGACGGCGGCACGGGCTGGAGCAAGGCGTGGAAGATCAACCTGTGGGCGCGCTTTGGCGACGGCGACCACGCGCACAAGATGCTCAGCGAGGCGCTGAGCGGCAACACCTTCCCCAACCTGTTCGACGCGCACCCGCCGTTCCAGATCGACGGCAACTTCGGCGCGGCCTCTGGCATCGCCGAGATGCTGCTGCAAAGCCAGGACGGTGAGCTTCACCTCTTGCCCGCGCTGCCTTCGGCGTGGCCCGCGGGCCAGGTGCGCGGACTGCGCGCCCGAGGCGGCTTCGAGGTGGGCCTGAGCTGGGCTAAAGGCAAGCTCGCCGGGGCAACGGTGCGCGCGCTCAACGGCGGCAGCTGCCGCCTTCGCTACGCAAGCTCAACCGCCCGCTTCGAGATGAAGCGCGGCCAGCAAATCCACCTCGATGGCTCGCTCGGCAAGCTGAGAGAACCCAGCTAAGCCCATCGAGGCCGCTGTTGCTCAAGAGAGAGCCGTGCTGCGCCTGCTGTGAGGGCGAAGTCCTCTCGCCCGTGCTGCGCTTGCGCCCGTGCTGCGCCTGGGAAGCGGCGATTGGGCGAGAGTACCTTGCCTTTACCAAGCCACAGGCGGGCGTTCGCGGCCTGTGACTTCATCCGAGAACGGCTTCGAGCTCTGCAAGTACTTGCACAACATCTTGCTGCAGCAGGCTGCTGCGATTGTCACGGGGCGGGGCGCGGCTGCAGGGCGCGGGCGGCGCGGTTGCCGAAGACGGTGTAGCGGTAGTTGCGCGCGACTTCGGCTGCCTCGCCCGCGATGCCGGCGAGCACGGCTTGCTCGCCGTGCTGGTTCGAGTTGCGAATCCAGAAGTAAACCGGGACGGGCCGCGCCATCAGGCGGCGCAGCGCGTTTTCATCTTGGAGCAGCCACCTCTTGCGCTCTGCGGGAGCCATGTGCGCCACGCCGTAGACCAGTTCGTCCGAGTGGCCCAGGATGTAAACCCGCTGCCTCGTGTAGAAGTTGAGGCTCTGAATGAGGCCCAGCGAGGCGACCTGGCCGCCGCGCTCCAGGCCGGGCCGGATTTGCGCGACGAGCGGCCCCGCCGTCAGGTTGGGCGCCACCTGAGCGATCAGCAGCAGCCCGCAGCCAAAGGCCACTGCAAACCCGCCCGCGACGGCAGCCACCAACTCGCCCGCGCGCGCTCGCCAGGCCGCAATCCCCACCGCAAGCCCCCACGCCAGCAGCAGCCCGCCCAGCGCAACCGCCCAGCTCGGGCTCGCGCCCAGGCCGCGCAGAGCGTGCGGCCCACGCGCCAGGCCCGCGATGCCGCCTACGATCAGCAGAGCAGCCAAGCCAAAGGCCCAGACGGTGAGGGCGCGGCTCCAGGCCTGGCGGCGCGCGAGCAGGCGGTCGAAGTAGGCCGCGAGCAGAATCGAAAGCAGCGGCAGCACGGGCAGGATGTAAGTCACCAGCTTGCTGTCCGAGGCCGAGAAGAACAGCATGATGAAGGCACAGCCGCCCGCCAGGAACACCACCGCGCGCTGCTTCTGGGAGCGCGCGGGCCAGACTTCTTTCCAGCCCGCGAGCAGAGCTGCGGGCGCCAGCAGCGACCAGGGGAAGAAGATCAGCGGCAGGAACTCGAAGAAGTAGAACCGCCCCTGCACATGGTCGCGGTGGATGGTGCGCCCCAGGAAGCGCCGGATGTGCTGCTCATACCAGAAGAAGTGGTTGAACTCGGCGTTGCGCCCGGCCACCAGCACGAACCACGGAGCCGCGATCAGCAGCAGCAGCAGCAGGCCCGGCCCCCAACGCAGCGCGCGCAGCGCGCGCCACTGCCGGCACAACAGCAAGTACAAGAAGATCGTGCCGCCGCTGAGCACGATTTCGATCGGCCCTTTGGCCAGCACGCCCAGCCCCAACACGGCCCACAAGCCGAGGAAGCAGCGGCCCCGCGCCGGCTCGCTCGCGGTGTGGCCCAGCCACCACAAGGCCAGCGCGCTGAAGACCAGGGACGACACCAGCATATCGGTCACGACCACGCGCGCCATGAGCGGCCACATCAGCGAGGTCGCCAGGATCAGCGCGCTCAGCAGCCCCGCGCGCAGCCCGAACATCCGCCGTCCCAGCGCGAACGCCATCGCCACGCCAAGCAGAGCCGCCAGCGCAGGGATCAGCCGGGCCGCGGCCTCGTGCACTCCCAGCAGCGTGTAGCTCGCAGCGATGCCCCAGTACAGCAGCGGCGGCTTGTCGAAGAACTTGATGAAGTTCAGCGTCGGCGTCACCCAGTCGTGGCGCGCCAGCATCTCGCGCGGAATCTCGGCGTAACGCCCCTCATCGGCGTCGAAGAGGCCCCAGCCGCCCAGCCCGCACAGCAACAGCGCGCACACCCCGAGCAAGATGCTCAAGCCAAGCCACTTCAGGCCCGGCGTCCAAGTACTTGCAGCGCAATCTTTGTGGCTGGCGGCTTGAGTTGCATCAGTGCTTAGTTCAATGGTGTCAAGGCGGTTCATGTTTGAGTTGAGTTAGCGGCCCCGTCGCCAGACCAGCAGGACGCCGGTGAGGGCGACCAGTCCGGGCGCGAGGTAGGCCATGAGCAGGGGGTTGGCGGCTCCGGCGCGGCCTAAAGTCGAGGCCCAGGTGTAGCCCACGTAATAGAGCAGCAGCACGACCAGCGAGAGGCCCATGGCGCCGCCGCTGCCCGAGCGCGGCGAGCGCAGGCCCAGCGGCACGCCGACCAGGGCGAAGGCGATGCACACCAGCGGCGCGGCGATCTTGTCGTGCAGGCCAAAGGTGGCGGTCTGGATGAGCTTGTCGGTGCTCGCGAAGCCCTCGCCCGCGCGATCCTGGGGCGGCAGCGCGAGCAGCTGCCGGCGGTAGTCGGCGACCTCGAACAGCGAGAGCATGAGGAAGTCGCCCTGGCGCAGCCGCTTGCCCAGGCTCGTCTCGGCTCCGCGCAAGAACTCGGGCGCGGGCACATCGACCTGCGCCTGGCCGAAGGTGCTGCTGCTGAAGGGGCTGATTTTTTCCTGGCCCGCCTGAGCTAAGCGCAGGGTCTGGCCGTTGATGAAGATCCAGTTGCGCCCGTTCCAGCGCGCGCTCTGGGCGGTGATCTGCAAGTACATCTGCTGGTCGGCGTTGTACAGCTGGACGCGCGGGCGCAGCAGCGTGTTGGTTGAGGGGTCGAAGCCGGAGGCTTGCACCAGGCGCTTCAAGGGGCCTTGATCGCTGGGCGGGTCTTCAAAGCGGAAGCTGCGCCGGGCGCCCAGGCTCGCCTTCATCTGGCGCACCAGCAGCGCGTCCTTGCTCCGTTCGAGCGGCGGCACGACGCCCTCCTGCAGCCACAGCGCGAAGCCCGAGAGGAAGGCGGCCCACAGCAGAGGCGCGCGCAGCAGCCGGATCAAGCTGACGCCGGCCGCCCCCATCGCCATCACCTCGCCGCCCTTGGACAGCTCCGAAAACGTCTGCACCGCGCCGAACAAGACGGCCATGGGCAGCGCGAAGAGCACCATGCGCGGCACCTGGAAGGCCACGAACTGAGCCATCGCGCCGAAGCTGAGCGCGTTGCTGACCACCTTCTGCACGCCGGTGATGACAACGGCCACCATCAGCAGCCCCAGGAACCAGCTCAGCCCGGTGAGCGTGGCCACCACAACGTGGCGCAGCAGGTAGCTGTCCAGCAGCCCCCACGAGCGGCGCGGCTTCCACAGCGCGCGGGCCGCAGCCGGACGGCCTCCTGCAACGCCCGAACCGGCATGGGCTGAGGTTGGGCTTAGCTTAAGGCTCATGCTTAAATCCTACTTGCGCGGCCTCAGCAGCGCCCACGCCAGGCCGGACGGCCCCGCCAACTGTGCATCTCGCGGCCTCGCGCCGCTCACCGAGCCGGTGCGCCCGCCTCACAAGGCGCGGCTCCCGGAAGCGGACTTGGAACCGGGCTTGGACGCGGGCTCGAACTGCTCGGCGGCGCAATCCAGACGCGAGGCCGGGATCATCCGCACGCACGCCCGCACGCCGCTGGAGCCTGTTCCGCTTGAAGTCTCTTGGCTTGAAGTCTCTTGGCTTGAAGCCTCTTGGCTTGAAGGGGCTTGGCTTGAAGGGGCTTGGCTTGGCTCAGAGTGGCGCTCGAAGTCGTGGGTGGCTTGGCGCAGGGTGATTTGCCAGCCGTTGCTGGCGCACAGGGCCTTGCAGATGGCCAGGCCCAGCCCGTTGCCTCCGGTTGCGGATTGGCGCGAGGCGTCGGGGCGAAAGAAGGGCTCGAAGTACTTGCCTTCGTCCCAGCCCGCGACCGGCTCGCACTCGTTCCACACCGCGAAGCAGCCCTGGCGCCAGCTCAGGCTGAGGCGGCCTGCGGGCGCGGCGTACTTGACGGCGTTGTCGATCAGGTTGCGCGCCAGCATCTCGACGTGGTGCGCGGGCGCCCAGATTTCCGCCGGATCATCCCAGCTCTTGACAACCTGAAGGCCGCGCGCGGCGATTTCGGGTGCCAGCTGAGCGAGCAGGCGCTCGGCGACATCGGGGACATCGACTTCCTGAGCGGGCGGCTGGACGGTGGCCATGTCGAGCTGGTTGAGCAGCAGCAGCTCGCGCACCAGCGCGATGAGGCGGTTGCTTTGCTCCTGGGCCTGGCGCAGCGTGCGCTCCAGCTCCTCGGGCGGGCGGGCGCGGCTCAGGCCCCATTCGAGCACGCCGCCCAGGGCCTGCAGCGGCGTGCGCAGCTCGTGCGAGGCGGCTGCGTAGAAGCGGCCCTTGGCCTGAGCCGCCTGAGCCTGGCGCTCCAGCAGGCCGTTGAGCGTCGCGACCAGGCCCGTCACCTCGGCGTCGGGCGAAGGCGAGCTCAGGCGCACGGCCAGGTCGTCGGCCCAGGCGCGCTCGGCCTGCTGCGCCAGGTGTCCAATCGGCGACAGCGTGCGCCCCACCAGGAACCACGCCCCGGCTCCCGAGGCCGCGACCACGACCAGGCTCAGCGCCAGCAGAGCCAGGGCGAACTCGTGCTCGTGCTGCCGCACCTCGCGCCACGGCGCCGCCAGCACCACGGTGTGCTCGCCCCAGGGCACGCGGCGCACACGCCAGTAGGCGCGCTCCCAGGCGGGCAGCGGCCAGGGCGGGACGTGCTTTTGCGACTGCCCCACGATGCGCCCGCCCCGATCCACGACAAGCAGCACCGCGTCCGGGTCGCGCAGCTCGCTGCCCTGCTCCCGCGCGAAGGCCAGGTAGTCAAGGGGCCGGGCGCGCTTCTCTTGAATATCCTGAGCGACTTCGCGCGCGCTCTGGTCGAGCAGGGCGTCCATGCTGCGGCGCGTGGTGTGGTGCGTCCAGGCCAGCAGGCTCCCGCACACCAGAGCCATCACCAGCGCGATGGCCGCTGCAAACCCCAGCGTCATGCGCGCCCGCATCGAGCGCAAAGCGAAGCGGCTCAGGCGCAGGGCGAAGCGCCTCAAGCGCAGGGCGAAGTTCATCTCAGCTCATCTCAACTCAGCCCGGCCAGACGACAGATAAAGCGGCTCAAGTACTTGCGGCTGGCGGTTCGGCCTGGGCTTCGAGCTTGAAGCCGACGCCGCGCACGGTGTGGATGAGGCGCGGCGCGAAGCCTTTGTCGAGCTTGTGGCGCAGGTAGCCGATGTAGACATCGAGCACGTTGTCGGTGCCGTTGAAGTCGTATTGCCAGACGTGATCGAGGATTTGGGCCCGGCTCAGGACGCGCCCGGTGTGGCGCATCAGGAATTCGAGCAGCACATACTCGGTCGCCGAGAGCGAGACCACTTTGCCGGCGCGCGTCGCCCGCCGCGTGGCGGCGTCCAGCGAGAGGTCGGCCACGCGCAGGACGGGGGAGGCGCTGGGGCCGCGCCGCAGCAGGGCGCGCATCCGCGCCAGCAGCTCGGCGACCTGGAAGGGCTTGACGATGTAGTCGTCGGCCCCGGCGTCCAGGCCCGCGATCTTGTCCTCGACCGCGTCGCGCGCGGTGATCATCAAAATCGCTGAGGCGACGCCCGCCTCGCGCAGGCGGCGGCAGGTCTGGAACCCGTCCAGGCCGGGCAGCATCACGTCCAGCAGGATCAGCCCGAAAGACTGGCGCCGCGCCACCCGCACCGCTTCGAGCCCGTCGCCCACCAGCAGCGGCTCGTATCCGGCCTCGGACAGAGCCTGCGCCAGCAACTGCGCCACCGAGAGGTTGTCCTCCACGATCAAGACGTTCACGCCGCCACCTCTGCGCGCCGCACGCCAACCCAAGGCAGCGCCGCCACCAGCAGCAAGCGCGCCGCCACGCACACGACATCCACGCATACGACATCCACGGCTCGGCTCACGAACCGCCCGCGCCGTGAGCCCAGTCCAACCGGCGAGCCCAGTCCAACCGGCGAGCCCAGGCCCGGAGCCGCCCGCCCGCCCAGCCTCCGCAGCACGATGCCACGCGCGGCAGGCCGCTTACTAAAGGCCCGGCGAGGTCGCGCCGCCGTGTTCCCGTTAGCCATCGGCATTATCTTCCTCCGCGAAGGGCTGCAAGTACTTGGCACAAGGCCGCGCGGCCTCTGGCTTGGCCTCACGCATCGTTGGCGCAGCGGTTGAGCGATCCAAAGGCGACGCTTACAACCCCCACGCCTGGTGCCAGTGCGCTAAGGGCGCTGCTTCTGCTTCGGCGTGAGAAGCCAGGCGCTTGACGGGGTGGACGCGCGCGGCTTCGCGGCGTGGCTTTTCGCGGAGGATGCCCGCGTGCAGCATATAAAGCAGCCCCAGCCCCAGCGCGATGCGATACACGATGAAAACGCCGGTGTTGTGCTCTTTCATGTAGCCCAGGAACCAGCGCACCACCACGTAGGCGAACAGGCCGGCCACCAGCGCGGCCAGCAGGTAAGGCCCGGCTTCGCTGCCCAGGTGCGTCTGGCGCAGCACCTTGAACAGCTTGTAGACCCCGGCCAGCGTGATAGCCGGGATGCTGAGCAGGAAACTAAAACGCGCCGCGCTCTCGCGGTCCAAGCCCTGCAGCAGCCCCGCCGTGATGGTGACGCCCGAGCGCGAGGTGCCCGGCACCAGCGCAAGTACTTGCGCCCAGCCCACGACCTGGCTTTGACGCCAGGTCATCTGCTCCAGCGTGCGGTTGCGCCGCCCGATCGACTCGGCCACAGCGAGCACCAGCGCCAGCACAATCAGGCCGATGGCGATGACCTTCAGGCTCCGGAAATCGGTGTCGATCTTCTTCTCCAGCAGCACGCCGAAGATGGCCAGCGGAATCGTGCCCAGCAGCACGAACCAGCCCACCCGCGCATCCACGTCGTCGGGCGCGACGCGGCGCGGGCTTTTGCTGCGCCACACGCCGTGCCAGTAGCGCGCGAGGTCGGCGCGAAAATACACGATGATGGCGATGATCGGCCCCAGCTGCACCACAGCCGAGAACGCCGCGCCGGGGTCCGCGAGGCCCATCAACTGCGGAGCGATCGCCATGTGCGCCGTGCTGCTCACCGGCAGAAACTCGGTGAGGCCCTGCAGCAGCCCCAGCAGAATGGCCTGCAAAAAAGTCAGGTGAACCAGTTGATTCATGGTCAAGTTTGTCTGTGCTCTCGATGAAAACGAGAGGCGGGCGAATCGCTTTGCTTCCCGAGCGCCCCGCTCCTCCGCGCGCTGCCCTGTGCTCCTGCCGCCGCGCAAGCCCCCAGCAGCGCGCTTGAGCAGCTCAGCCCAAACAGCAGCTCAGCTCAAGCGCGCCGGTCAACTCAAGGTCGCTGGCGCCAGCGCAATCACAGCGCAATCACTCCGGTCGGGATGCGCGGAGCCGCGCCCGCATCGCCCGCCATCCGCAGAGCGCAAGCGAAGCCGGGCGGCCCACGATGCAGGCTCCGGCGCGCGAAGGCCGAGTATAACGCTCGCCAGGGGCCAGACTCTTCCAGGCCAGGCCCAGAGCCTAGCCCAGCCCAGCCCAGCCAGACGACAGACAAAGCGCCCGCAAGCCGCACCGCGAGCACAAAGGCCATGCCCCCCAATCGCCCACGCCGCCCCCGAGGGTGCAACCGTCGCGCTGGCCGTGAAGTGCTCGGACGCGCGGCGACGGCTTGCTTAGCTCAACCGGGCCGCGTTCGATTGAACACTGCGCTGATGCCAGGCAACGAGCATAAAGCCAGCCTCGGCCAGCAGCGAAGCCACCCCCAGAGGCTCCAGCCAGGCGTCCGGCTCGGCGGGCAAATAAGGCAGCCCAACAGTGCGAGACAGCACGTAAGAGATGAAGGCACCTGCGGCCACGAGCGTTCCCAGGGCCCAGCCCCAGGTGGCGCGGCGCGCGATGCCGACCGCAGCCGCCAGCGCGCCCAGGGCGTTGAGCACGAAGAGCACGCCCTTGTAGGCCACGTCGTGGAACGAATCGGGCGCGTCCCAGGCGTGGATGGCTCCGATCGCCAGCACCAGCACGATGCCAGCCAGCATCAGGCCGCGCGCGGGCGCCGCGCGCCCCGGCATGGGCTCGGCCTGGGGCGTGGCGGAAGTGTCTTGGATGTTCATCGCGTCCTTTTCGATTTCGGGTTCCAAACGGCGCGGGCCACAAGTACTTGCAGCTGCCTTGAGGTGCCTTGGGCTCGGTGGAGGCTCAGGCCGTTGTCTACTGGTCGCACGGAACGTGCCGGGGCAAGGGCGAGCCAGTAGATCACGGGATGAAACCGCCGCGACCTGAGCTGGATGAGCAGCGTGGCCACGAACACGCTCATCAGGATGGCGGTGCTGAGAATGTAGCCGACGTTCATCGTCATCGAGAGCTGGTCGCCCGCTATCTCGCCCAGCGTGGTGGCGCAGATCTTCATGATCCAGAAGAAGATAGTGACTTTAGCGACTTTGTTCATGGGGCGCTGCCTCGAAATCGAAAGTTTGGATGCGCGGCGGAAACCGCGAGCTTAAATTCTTGCTGTGTCCGGCGTAGCCTCCGGCGTAGAGGTATCTCTCTTGGTGACAGTTAGGTAGATGACCAAGCCCAGGATCGCGCTGAGGAACAGGGCGCTTGTTCCGACCGTCCCCAGCCCAAGTCCGCCCTCGCCGCGAGGCTGCGAGAGGAAATCGCCGATCGAAGCGCCCAGAGGACGGGTCAGGATGTAGGCGATCCAGAAGGCAAGGATGCCGTTCAATCGAAACCGCCAGTGGGCAACGGCCACGGCTGCGATCACTGCCCCAAACAGGAACGCCGACAGCGCATAGCCCAGGTGCAGGCGCTCGGCCAGCAGGTCGCCCGAAGCGGTGCCCAGGGCAAAAGTGAACAGGATGGCAGCCCAGTAGAAGGCTTCCCTGCGTGTGGTGTCGATGGCGTGAACCGAGAGCGTCTTTTCCGTCGCGAACCAGGCCGCGAAGGTCACGGCCAACAGGACGCTGAACACCACAGTGGTTGTCACCAGCGAAACGCCGAAGTTGTCCGTCAGGTTGTCGGTGATGAGGGTGCCGACCACGCTCAGCAGCACCACCGCGAGCCAGTAGACGCCCACCAAGTACTTGCTGGCCCTGAACTGAAGCAGCAGTGCGACGATCAGCAGGCTGCCCATGATGTAGGTCGTTTTGGTCAGGCCCAGGTGCAGGTTCTCGTTCAAGAAGTCCGCGAAAGTCTCGCCCACCGTGGTGCACAAGACCTTGATGATCCAGAAGTAAAGGGTCACTTCGGGCACCTTGTTCAGCATCCGACGGCTCAGCGCGGCTGCCGCGTTTGGTTGTGGCTGGAGGCGTGCGCCCCCGATCTCAGCAGCGCGCGGATCGGGCAGCGGAGGGGGGACTGGTAAATGTTCTGGCTTCATAGTCGTTTTACCGCAAGGGCGATGGCCACCGGAAGCGAAATGATGATGGCGTCGTCCAGTTGGCCGATGAGGGTGGGGAACCGGGGCTCAGGCTGAAAGGCAGCAGCGCGTAGCTGATGGCCGTTCCCGATAGCACTTTGCTCGCGGGTTACGTGCAGGTCGTGCGCGGGCCGCGCAGCAGCCGTGAAGTACTTAAGCCTCGCGCCTGAGCGACTGCCGCGCCCTCTTAAGAGCCGGCGGCACGCCCTGCCCTGGCGCCAGCAAGAGGTGGTAGGCGCCGCCGACCCAGGCCAGCGAAGCGGCCCAGCCCGCCAGCACATCGGAGGGATAATGCACGCCCAGATATAAGCGCGAGGCCCCCACCAGCAGCACGAACGCCACGCCCGCAGCCGTAGCAAGTACTTGCAGGGGACGCTCGGCCCTTGAGCGCCACAGCAGCAGCAGCAGCACAGCTACGACCGCCGAGGAGAGCACCGAGTGCCCGCTGGGGAAGCCGTAGTCGTGCTCAGGCGATAGCGAAGGCCATAGACTGGGACGCGCGCGCTCGAAGACAGCTTTGGCGATCAGGTCGATGACGCACGCGCCGCCCACCCCCACAGCCTCAAATAGCGCGTCGGACTGCCGCCCGCCCAGCCACAGGCCCAGCCCGCCGAGCGCGGCCAGAGGCAGCATCCCGATTGCGCCGCCGACGAGCGTGGCCTGTAGCATAAGCGCGTCCAGGAACGGCGAAGAGTGCGCGTGCAGCCATTGCAACGCGGGGCTGTCCCAACCAAAGGTGTCCCTTTTCCATACGTCCTCGGCCAGCGCCCCGAAGAGCAGCAGAGGCAGCAACACGCTCGCAAACGCCAGCAGCGACGCCCGCGTGCCGGAGCGGGCCTCTGCCTCTGCCTGGGGAGCGACACGCGGCCCCAGCTCTCGGGCCGGGAATTGAGATTTGCTTTCCATCGTTGCTTTAGCCGCCGCTGCCACCGCTGCCGCCGCGCGGCCTGATGCGAGGTGCCTTCAGCTCGGCTGCGCTCGCCGCTTGAGCTGAGGCGCTTGGCGAAGGTGCTGGGCGAAGGCGGCATCCTGACAGTGTGCGCGGCCCGCTCGCGCCGACCTTGAGAAGAGCCTGAGAATTTCGCCGGGAGCCGAGGCGCTGTGCTCAGCGCAGGCGATGCTGCGACTTGCCCGGCGCAACGAAACAGCGGGCCGCAGCAAACCGCGACCCGCTGCTCTGGTTAAGACCGCTCTGCGGTTAAGAACCGCTTTACGATCCGCAAGGCCGAGCCCGAGCTGGCTACGGTGAGCTACTTGCCTTTAGCTTCGCCCTTGGCGTCGTCCTCGTCGTCCGTGCCGCCTTCTTTTTCGTCCTTGTCGTTGTCGACTTCGGTGCTCAGCACGCGCCCGCTGTGGCCGTCGACCTTGACCTCGAACTTCTGCCCGCCGGCAGCCGTGACATCCACGCTGTAGACGGCGCGGCCCTTCTCGCTTTCCAGCTCGACCTCGCCCGCCTTGCCCGGCTTGGCCTTGAGAGCCGCTGCCTGAGCCGCCTGCGGCGTGATGTCGGCCTTGACCGTGGGGGCCTTGTCCTCGTCGCCGTCTTCTTTTTCCTCAGCGTCTTTGTCGCCGTCTTCTTTTTCTGCGGCGTCCTTGTCTGTGGCTTTGGCGCTGGCGGCGTGGTGGACGGTGGACGCGGCGGGAGCGGCCACGGTGCGTCCTACGGCCAGGGTCGCCACGGCAGCGGCGGCAGCCAGCAGAGGCAGGGCGAGGGGCGCGGCTTTCTTGATCGGGGTCTTCATAAGTGTCCTCCTGAACCGAGGCCGTCCAAGCAGCGATGCTTTGGCGGCGGCCTCGCCATCTATTGTAAGCGGTCGCCTCGCCGAGCACCTTGAGAATCCGCTGAGAGTTTGTTCTGTGCGCCGCAAGTACTTGCGCGCTGGGTTGGCCTGGGCTGGGCTTGCCTGAGTGCGGCGCTGGAAGGGCTTCAGGAAATCGCTTTGGCGATGGCGAAGGCCGCCGCCGCCGCCAGGCCGCCGATGAGCACGGTCTGCAGCGCGCTGCGCCCCGGCCTGCTGCCGGTGAAGCGGCCCTTGACGTAGCCGAAGGCGGCCAGGGCCGCCAGGGTCATCACGACCGAAGCCTCCAGAGCAGCCGAGGCGCGGTGCAAGAAGATGTAGGGCGACAGCGGGATCAGGCCGCCCACGATGTAGGCGGCTGCGATCGTCAGGGCGCTGCTGAGGGCTCGCCTGGGCTCAGGCTCTTCCAGCCCCAGCTCGAAGCGCATCATGAAATCGACCCACTCTTTGGGCCGCTGGCTCATCGCGCGCGCCACCGAGCTGCTCTCAGCCTGGCCCAGCCCGTAGGCCTGCAGAATCTCGGCGACCTCCTCGACCTCGGCCTCGTGCTTCTCGATGACCTCGCGCTCTTCGCGCAGGCGCTCGCTGGCGTAGTGCTCGGCGTCGCTGCGAGCCGCCAGGTAGCCGCCCAGCCCCATCGCGATCGAGCCCGCCGCGATCTCGGCGAAGCCCGCCGTCACCACGATGTGCGTCGAGGCCACCGCCCCCGACAGCCCAGCCGCCAGCGCAAAAGGCACCGTCAGGCCATCCGACATCCCGATCACGACATCGCGCACCGTCTCGCCAGCCGTGAAGTGCTTCTCAACGTGAACAGTCTGAGGCATGAGTAATAAATTCTGCGCCGCGCTCGCACCATCTCCACCTGAGCATTTTAGTCAAATCCCGCTCAGCTCCCTCAGCCAAAGGCACAGCTGCAAGTACTTGCAGCCCAAACCCGAGCGCGCCGCTTCGCGTGCCGCTGCGCGCGCCTGAGCTTTGAGGTGTCAAAAAAATAGTCAACGCTAAGAGCCGTTAGCAGCATCTATCAGCCGATTGAGGTTAACTGAGGTGCGATGAGCCAAGCCCACGAATTCGCCCACGATTTGGAAGATGCGTCCGCGCCGCCCGAGGTTGTGCAGGGGCTGCTGGTGCGCGAGGCCGGGCCGGGTTCTGCGGCGGGCCTGGCGTCGGGGCATGAGCTGGCTCTGGCTGCGCGCCCGGCTCTGGATCGGCATCCCGTGGCGGTGTATCTGGCGAGCCTGGCTCCTGGCAGCCGCCGCTGCATGAAGACGGCTCTGAACCTGGCGGCGCGCACGCTCTCGGGCGGGCGCTGCGACGCGCTGAGCCTGGACTGGGCCCGGCTGCGCTACGGGCACACGGCTGCGCTGCGCTCGGCTCTGGCCCAGAGGTATGCCCCGGCTTCGGTGAACCAGGCGCTGGCGGCGCTCAAGGGCGTGCTCAAGGCGGCGTGGCGGCTGGAGCTGATGGACGACCGCGACTACGCGCGGGCCGTGGATGTGCCAGGCGTCAAGAACCAGGTGCCTCCGCGCGGGCGGGCGGCTCTCTCGGGCGAGCTGCGCGCTCTGTTCGCGGTCTGCGGCGACGGCACCGCGCTTGGCGCGCGCGACGCGGCTCTGCTGGCCCTGGCTTACGGCTGCGGGCTGCGGCGGGCCGAGGTGGTCGCGCTGGAAGTGGGCGACTACGATGCCCTGACCGGCTCGCTGCTGGTGAGACGAGGCAAGGGCAACAAGGCGCGCACGGTCTACGTGGCGGGCGGCGCCAGCGAAGCGGTGGCGGCGTGGCTGTTCTTGCGCGGCGACGTGGCGGGCGCGTTGCTGTGGCCGGTGCTCAAGGGAGGCAAGCTCAGGCCGCGCCGCCTCAGCCCGCAGACGGTGCGCGACGTGCTCGAAAGGCGCACGCGACAGGCCGGGCTCAAGAGCCTGTCGCCGCACGATCTGAGGCGCACCTTCATCTCGGATCTCCTCGAAGCCGGAGCCGACATCTCGACCGTGCAGAAGCTGGCCGGGCACGCCTCGGTCTCGACCACCACGCGCTACGACCGGCGCGGCGAGCACGCCAAGAAGAAGGCCTCGGGCCTGCTGCACGTCCCCTTCGCCCCGGCCTCCTCACGCTCGAAGGCGGACGCCTTAAGTACTTGAGGCCGGTGACAGCGGCTTCATCGGCGCGTTCGGGTATATATTCGGGTATATACAAGGAGGGCGAGCCGCTGCGATGGCGTGGCACGAAGGCAAGCGTGTGGCACAAAGATAGCGACGAAGAGCGTGCCCTGAGCTGAGCTAAGTGTCACTTGAGAAGCGCAAGGGATACGTTTTGCCGTGAACAGGGTATAAATGAGCACGAGCTGCGGCGTACGGCGGCTCAGCGCGAAGTGGCGCGCGAGCCTGCGATCGAGCCTGCAAAGAGGCTTGTGCGCAGCGAGCACGCCGGGACATTTTCTTGAAGCACCAGCTGCAAGTACTTGAGGTGCTTGCTGTCGTCCGTGAGCCGGGCCGTTTTCCGTGCACCATCCATGAAAACCACATCTTCCCAATCCGCGCGCGCCGTGCGCCGTGAGCCAGGCTCGCGTCGCCGTGGCCAGGCGCTGCTGCTGGCGGTGCTGCTGATGGTGTTCGCGGCCCTGCTGGCCGCGACGATGATCACGCTGGTGTCGTCGAACCTGAGCCAGACCACGCGCCAGGGCGGTCTGTCGGCGGCGCGCACGGCCTCGACCTCGGCCTTCGCCTTCGTCAACGACCGCCTGACCAACAGCACCGAAGGCGAAAGCTGGCGCCCCTGGCAGGACAACGAGCCGCCCGTGGCAGGCGACCCTGACTTCAACAGCTACTACTCGGACTTCGAGCGCGCTCAGGGCTGGGTTAACGAGGTGGACTTCAAACAAGCGCCACCTAATAACAACGACCTCAACAGCAACGGCATCGATTACGTAACGGCTGTGTCTACCAAGAACCAGCGCGAGATAGACGATGAGCGTTTCCTCTTCTTCGACCCGCAGATTCAAGCTGGCAAGAAGTGTTACGTGAAGTTTCCCGACCCGCGCGGCCCGGCCACCAACGCGAGCGGGCCGCAGTATCTGGTCGAGGTCAAGCCGGATGTGGATGACGCCGGGAACCGCACTGGCCTGCTCAAGCTCACGGTCATCGGCACCAGCGAGGACGAGGCGGGCGCCTTTGACCTGCGCACGGCTTACAAGCCCACGGCAGTAAGCAAAGGGCCGTTTTCCTACGCGCGCTTCGACTCGAACTACAACTACAAGGGCAAGGGCCTGAGCCGCACCAAGCTGACCGTGCCTATCACAGCCGCGACAGTAACTCTTAACGTCGAGAGCACTGTTGGGTTGGATTCAGGGCGCACAATTGTTATCAGCGACCTACCTTCACAAGCTCAGTCGGCCACAGTGCAAGTCGTGGCGCCTGGAGTTATCACCTTGAGCGCTCCCCTGACTCCTCCCACTGGAGGCTACGGGGCTGGCACAACCGTCACGGCGGCCTCGCCGTTGATGGACGGGATTCTGGACGCCAACTTCGACGCTACTGGCAATGGCACTTTAGCCAGCACACTCCTGCCGCTCCGCTATGCGGACCCGACAATTCCTAACGGGGCGCGTAGCGTGTGGATCCAAGGCGGCGCGACTCTGGAAGGCAAGACGACGCTCACCCTGGACACCGCAGACAGACTCTCAGTTGTCGGCCTGATCGCGCCTCGCCCCGCTACGCCCGTTGATGAGGCGCTTTTGGCCCTGCCCAACGCCAATCCCGGCGCGACACCAACCACGGTGACTCTGCCCGATTCCAGCCAAGCGCAAGCTCCCGGCCTGCAGAGCCAGGTGCACGATAACAGAGGCCCCGAGTCCACACACCTGCAGCCCTTGACGCCGCCCTCCATCGACGGCGCGAACTCGCGCTACCGCGAGACGACACAGTTCGCCGACCCTTCAGGCGGTTCGGCGGAGGGCTTTGGGCCGGGCGTCTACATCAACAACCGCTTCGATATTGAGCGGGACATTATGGGCGGAAGCCCAATGACCATCGCCAAGAGCCACGAGCTGTACTCGAACAAGTACTTGCCCTACACGACAACCGCTGCCAGCAACTCGCTGGAGGGCAGGCACATCCGCGGCTGGGTCAGCCCGTGGGAGTTCCGCCCACGGGCGTCGGAGATCGAGTTGAAGGGCGACTTGATCATCTTCACGCGCAACGATCGGCTGGACACCGTACCCAACCTGCCTGCAACAACGGAGGCATGGAAGAACACAGACGGCAACTCGCTGGCTCCAACTAAAGCGGAACCCACTCTGCCGGGCGCGAACACCTTTCGCATGGTGTTGGATACGCAGACAGGCCAGCGCTACTTTGGAGCACCTGGCAGCGGGCCTCTTGGTCTTGGGATGCCGGTAGGGCCAGCAACTCCCTTCAACGGGCAAATCTTCGCCGAGGGCAACGTCCGTGTGCGCGGTTTCTTAGGCAGCAAGGATGTCACTATCGTCTCGATGGGAAGCATCTTCGTCGAGGGCTCCGTGACGCCGGGCGCGAGCGCGCATCGTATCGCTCTGCTGGCGCGGCGCGACGTGGTGCTCAACCCGACCCTGTTGGCCGATCGTGTGGCTGGCACACAGGACACCGACACGGCGAGCGTGGGCGTGAAGCTGGCTGCTATCGCCAACTCGGGCTCCAACACGATCACGATCGACACCGCCGACGCCCCGGCTGTGCGTGTGGGCGACGTGATCCACATCGGGAACGACACCCTGTGGCACATCGTAACCAAGGTCGATGTGCCCAACGCCACCGGAACTCCGCTGCTCCTGGAAACGGCTCTGGCCGGAGATGCGGCATCGGGCAGCCCGGTGCTGCGTCTAAGTGACCCCGAGCAGGCACTCGTTAACGGCAAGTCCGTTTATGATTTGGCGCCGAGCACTGGCCAGGTGTTCGTGCGCGACGTGCGGCTGGATGGATTGACAGGCGCCGCGCCCAGCTTCCTGGCCTGGCAGCACATCGGGCAGCGCAAGGACGGCGTCGTCCTGGATCGCGACAGCGGGCAGAACAGCCAGGGGCAGGGAACGCCCAACAACCCGGCGGCCTTCCACGTCAAGCAGAACACCTACACCAGCACCAGCACGCCTCCTGGGCCCGAAGTGATCTCCGGCACGACCGCGGCTGGCCAGAACGAGAAGCTCTTCTTCGCCGACACACTCGCGGTGCCCAACAACACCGTGGATCTCCTGGACATCGACAACGCAGGCGCGCGCGGCGGAGACGCCAACGAGACGCTGCAGAAGCTCAAGACGCGCTTCGACAACGCCGCGCGTCCCCTTCCTCCTGGCCAGGGGCTGGGGCTGGTGCGCGATTGGAACCTGACCATCACGGCTCCCGGCCCCGGTGGGCTGGCCACGGGCATTCCGGCGCGGCGCGTGACTGCGGTGGGCTCGGACGCGCCTCCCTTGCCCGACGACGACATCACCGTGGCCCCGAACCAAAAGTACGCCATCCCCCTGGCCCTGAGCGGCGGCTGGTTCTTCCAGCCCTCCTGGAACCCGAGCGCGGACTCGGTGGTGCCGGGCCCGGTTGCTCCGGCTACCAAGCCTCTGCCATCCTTGCAGACCATCGGCGTCAGTGGGATGCCCGAGGGCGATGACGATCTCGAAACCACGCGCGACGACTTCTACCAGAAAAATGTCCCCGGCGCCGCAGCTAACCCCGGCGCTGCTCCGGCCCCGACTCAGGCTGCTCTGCGCTGGCGCAGCGCTCCAGTGCCCGCGCCCGGTTCGATGAGCGCGGTGGGGCCCAACATCGTCACCTTCGCGCACGACCCGGATGTCGTTCTCACCACGGACACCAGCTCGCTGCCGCACTATTACTTCAGCGCGCCCAAGATGGAGCGCGATAGCTTTGCTGTTCCCACAGTTCCCGCGACCACGCGCCCCTTCGACGCGGTGCCGATCTTCGTGCAGGCGACGATCTTCGCGCAGGAGGGCTCGTGGTTCGTGGTCACGCCGCCGCTCAACGACGTGCCTGACCTCAACAGCAACGGCAGCACCGCCGATCCTGAGGACCTGGCGGCTGCCACACGGTACCGTCGTCCGAACTACCGCGTTGTAGTCAAGGGCACCATTGTGCAGAACTTCGCTCCCACCGCTCGCTCGGATGAGAACGGCGTGGCTAAAAAGGGTGCTATGTTCCAGTGGATCGACGCTCTTTCTCACCCAACCGATGTCGAGGACGCGGGTGCAGGCCCAGGCCGTGGACGTGGGAAAGACTGGCAAGGCATCGAGTACGAGCCCGACCCGCTGCCGTTTTACAACAGCCTGTCCCTGCCGCCCACACCCGACCTCATTTACACCAGCTGAGGCGAGCGCCTCAGCACGCACAAAGGCCACCGGAAAGTTCCCGGTGGCCTTTGCTGTTGCGGGGCGCTGCAAGTACTTGCAGCGCCGCCTAAGATCGGAGGAAGCGGGCGGGATTTGAGCCCGCATCTTCGCCTTGAGAGGGCGATGCTCTTCCCTTGAACTACCGCTTCCACAACAAAGTGAGCTTCGGGCGGAGGCCGGGAGGACTTGAACCTTCATTTCCCGAATGCCATTCGGGCGCTCTTCCCTTGAGCTACGGCCTCCGTTCCTGGGGCATTTTCGGTGGAAGCGGGCGGGAGTCGAACGCGCGCCGCCCGCTTCTGGAGACCGGAGTGCTTCCCCTACACCACCGCTTCCCTTGAGCCCTTACGCGCTGTTCTCTTCCACGCTGGGCGGCCAGATGGCGTCGCTCTTCGCGATCGTGAGGCGCCTGCTGCGGATGCACGACGCTTCCGACGAGCGCCTGGGACAGCGCAACGTCCTCCTCGTGCCGACGGGCAAAGGCGCTTACGAGGGAGCCTCCATCTCCTCGCGCCTGCGCCGCGGGCGGCTCAAGTACGCGCTGGCGGGGCTGGCGCGCCTTCCCCTGAGCCTGGCGCAGCAGGCCGCGTCCGAGGATGGGATGGTGGCGCGCATGGCCGACCGGCTGGACTCCTACCTAACCTTCTTCGATATGCAGGCGCGCGCCATCGAGGCGGGGATTCAGGCCGCCGCCAAGATCGCTGGCCTGGTTGGGAGCAACCCTGGCTTGCAGCACGCGCGGCTGCACTTCATCGGGCACTCCTTCGCTGGAGGGGCCAGGGTTCTGCCCGCTACGGCGCGGCTTCTACGCCTCGCTGGTGCGCCCGCCCGATCTGGGTCTGGGGGACCTGCTGGAGAAGGAGGGGCGGGTCGCGGTCAACGTGGACGCCAGCCGCCTGATCAACGGCGGCACCCTGGCTTCGGGAGGCGGGCACTCGCTGGTGTACCGCGACGACGTGCTGCACCTCATCTGGGCCCTCGTGCGCCTTTCGTGGAGCCGCCGCGTGGAGGCTGGGGCACAGAAATAAGCTGGGCCCCAGCCAGCCGGAGCCGCCATCTGCAGCCAGCAGGCCGCCTGCACCCTTTCAGGGCGGCTCCAGTGAACCGAGAGGGTGCAGGAACGTGCCCCATTTGGGGTAGAACAATGTGTGGGGGCGCCTCGTTACGATTCCGATCAACCTCGACACCATCAAAGAGATGTATGGGCTCAAGCTCAACTCGTTCGAGCTCGAGGAGTGGTTCGCGTAGCGCGCCGAGAAGATCGAGTGAGTGCGAACGAGCGAGGACATGGTGTCCAAGGTCGACCGTGAGCTGTATGGGAAGTTCTTCCGCGGCTACACCTGCAAGCAGTGGGACTCACCCGACAGAGTCGAATTCAACGGCTTGCGCGCGTCGAAAAAATATACAGGACATCAAGCCCAGTTTGGTTGTAGGTGCAAGAAGTGGGTAGAATAGGTGCATGATTCCGCGCATCCTCCACTGGGTCTGGCTGGGGCCGCACGAGTTGCCCGAGCGCGACCGAGAGTGGATGATGGGTTGGCGGAAGCACCACCCGCACTGGAAGCTCTTGATCTGGGCTGAGTCACCGGAGAAGTGCGTCCTGCAAGGTTTTGAGACACACCTGCTACCACCGCTGGTGAACCAGAGGTTCTATGACGGCATCGAGCAGTGGGTAACAGGCAAGGCCGTGCTGGCTTCGCGCTCGGACATCGTGCGCTACGAGGTCGTAGTGCGGCACGGCGGAATCTATGTTGACACCGATGTCGAGTGCTTCGCCAACATTGACTCGGTGCTGGAGAACGTGCGGCTGTGCGTGGCTGATGAGTGGGGGCCGTGCCCGGGCAACTTCCTCTTCGGTGGAATACCTAATCATCCGGCGCTTTGGACAGTGGTGCGTGAGTTAGGGCCACACCTTCACGGCCTGGGTAAGGCCGTTGGAGCGCTGGACGCCACGGGGCCTCGCTATCTGGCACCTCGGATGCGGGCCTACCAAGATGCAGTCATCTTCCCGCATATGCTGTTCAACCCCCTGTGTGCTTTCGACGACCCCGACCAAGTAACACGTTGGCCCCAGGTATCTCTTGGCAACCACCGCTACGACGGCAAGTGGTATGACCGCACCAAGAACCCGCCTCCGCCTGAGTTCAGGCATGAGGAAGGTGGTTAAGATGGACGCCCGCTTGGGAATACCTAAGTTGCTCCATTTCATCTGGATCGGTCCCCAGCAGCGGCCTGCGCTCTACGACAACTATCTTGAAGAGTGGCGGCGCCTGCATCCGGATTGGCAGGTGAAGCTTTGGGGCGAGGAGGAATTGTCTAAGCTGACCTTCCAAAACCAGAAGATCATTGGCGGGAACGGGAGTTGGCTGCTCCGAGCCGACGTGATACGCTTGGAACTGATGGCTCAACTGGGAGGCGTCTACGCCGACTGCGACTATCAGCCTCTGCGCCCACTGGATGAACTGGTCAAGTTTCCGGCCTTCGCGGTATCGGTTCGGTCTTCGGGCCACTCTCCGTTCACCAACTCGATCTTCGGAGCGCGGCCAGGCCATTTCATGTTCGAGAAGATCGTGAGCAACGTGGGGCACAACGTCGAGTTGTATTCAAGTAGCCCGCTTTGGGCGCAAGCCGGTGGGGGCTTTTACTCGGACTATGAGCCTATCCAGAAAGTGAGAGACTGTGGTTTATGTCTGATTCACGCGAACGTTCGCGAGTGGGGGAGTTGCCCACGATGTGGGAAGTGGATGATGAGTTGTGGGGGTTGTTGGCGCCTCTACTTGT
>JAABUK010000902.1_pt1 | contig 59759 bp, 75 predicted proteins | sample 5559141 | NCBI WGS metagenome assembly JAABUK01 (sample SAMN10711869, study PRJNA513367) | rock metagenome | isolation source: Antarctica rocks | place: Antarctica: Victoria Land, Pudding Butte nord | collected 2016-01-03
TGTGCCAACTCATCATAGCCAGATCCTCTGTTCCCCAACACCTGCTGGAAGCGTTGCTTGAACGCCCCAAGCCGTTGAGAGAATGGCACGTTCGACATTGCACCGACAAGATCGTGCTTGAATCTTGCCGAGCTGACGTGAGTTACCGGCAAGAATGTTGCCATCGCTACATTAGTCATCTGCCATGCATTGACGCCATGCGTGCATACACACTCCGTCATCAAATTGTAGCAGCGTGCCTGACCGTCTTCAACTCAAAGACATGCGGGCTTCAACTCAAGAGACAGTAAGTCACACAGCTGAAATCAAGGAGACAGTAAGTCACACAGCTGAAATCAACAGACTTGCCATAGTGACACAACAGTGTGTGTTGCTGTCAGGCTTACACTGCAGCACTCTGTTGTATGATGTCACGAGAAACGGAGCAACTGACGGAGCAACTAAGAAGTGCTCATGCTGCAGTTGATCCTCAGTCTGACCAGTCATCCTCTTGCTGCTGCCCAGTCGCCAGTTGATGCAGTTGTTCTGTGATGTCAGCTTGCTCATCACGGTCATAACCCCATCGATGAAGCATTTGCCTTGCCAACCCTGCACAATCAATCAGCAGCCATAATGGTGTAACACGACATTGACAAAGCAGCATGCTTGGTCAAGAAGCTTTGTGATGCCTGCACACCGTGATTGTCACAAGTCTCGCACATGAAGAGTAGCGATATGCAAGTCTGAAGTGCAGCAGCAGTTGCAGCGCAGTGCATGCGAACCACAAACAAACACTGTCCAGGGGTGTGCAACCAGCAGTAAGCCCACCTTCGAAGCTGCGCAAATGCTGTTGAGCAGGTTGGCGGCATGCTGGGCTTGCTGCTAGCCTGGTCAGAACCGGCGTACAGTCCACCTCAGCAGGAGCATGGCTGGTACCATTGCTATGCACCGCACCATTCATCAAAGCACCTGCAGTTGGCCACACAGCATTCCTGCCAAGCACACATTGCCCTCAGCAGGGCCATACTGAGGTCTGAGGTTTGAGACCAGTGCACAGGATGGACAGCAGAGCAGCTTTGCTGCAGGATACACACAGTGCAAACGTCTGTAGCAGATTGACACTCCATGCTGTTCAGCCTGCAATAAACACTGCAAATGAGATGCAGACTCTCCACCAATCTCATTGAGAGCTGTGACATGCTCTTTTGAGGTCATCATAGTGTCAAAATCCAGGTCAGCACAACTGCCATACCGTGACATGTTGCAAAGCAGTCATACTGCGTCATGCTGCACAGCTCCCATCAATTGCTGCCCACAATCAAATTCAACACAGACCAACTCAATGTCCCTTTGGAGCTCTGCTAGAAAATGGAAGGGACAGCAACCAAGATGCACCTCTGACAGTAAAGAGGCATTTGTACAAAGGCAACAATGCTTCGCAACCTACTAGCAATGCAGTGTCCATGCAAGCGCCTCAACTGCTTACCATTTTGCCTGTGGCTGTGCTGCTCTGGTTCCACCAGGTCACCGTATCGCAGGACGGTGTTTTGGAAGATGCCAGGGAAGGGCAGTGGAACAGGCATAGCTTGCGGCACAACACATCGCGCTTGCACGCAGCGCTCCCCTGCATGCCTAGCAATGTCAGCTAGCAACAACACGGGCAGAGCTGCATGGACAGACCACCTGCTTGTGCAGGCAAGCAACGACCACAAACTGCAGGAAGTTAAGCTATGTCTGCAGCCTAGCAGACAGCAGCCTGCTTCCTTGCCATCCAATGCTGGCACAGCTGTGCAGACAGAATGAGACTGTAAAGGCAGCGCAATATGCACAGCTTGTCTTTGCAGGCATTGACCTGCTTTGTCTGAAGCTATGGCAGCCATGGAGCAGATTAGGACATGCCTTTATGATGCACAACTGGCATCAACCTGCACTGTGCAAGGCTACGGCAGCAACAAAGTAGAGTGGTCCATATATTGACCCGCCTTCCACTGTATCAAGACATGTTCAGACAGGGCAACTCTGAGTGCAGCATGGTGATGAGAGAAGATCACCTTCTAGCATGAGACTCTGATCCAGCAAGTCAGAAGCCTGGTGCGATTGCAGAGGGGCACCTCCCCGTCTAGCCCCTCTCAGCACCACACTCTCAGCCAGGGCTTGTCCAGGAGGGGCCTGCATGCCAGGACTCCAGCATGCTGTGCTGGATCTGGTCCACAAACCTGCGTGTACAATGTACAACTGGGCACCACAGCTTTGTGAAACATGTCTGAGTCATGCCTTGACGTTTCAATCCCACAGAAGAAGCTTGAGGCAGGATTGAGCATGACACAACCTGTCTCAGTACAGCTGAGCCTTGCTGTGACAGAGCAAGGACAAAGTAGATGATGACGTGTGCAAGAGTTTTACAAGGTACCAAGCTCAGCATCTAGACATGGCAAACATCCTGTGGGTTTTGATGTTACGCATCAAGAACAAATAAGGAAACAATATTGACCGAGTTTGAGCCTTTGTGAACAGGCATGTTGACCAAAAGAGGCTTTGCAGATGTGATAGCGGGTTGCTGTCTGGCTGCATTGCAGCACTGGAATGATACGCATGCATCATCTATCACACAGCATGACAGCAGCCTGTAGCAAGCAGCAGCACGTCTACTCACTACTCTGTCTCAAGGATGGTGAGTCAGCTCTGTGGCGAGTGCGGAGGTCTCGAGCTTCTGCCAGGTGGCGCTCATCAGGCAGGCCAGGGCAGGGCAGGGCTGCTGAGACAGCAGCAAGGCTGCAGTGCGCGGCCCCGTTCAGCAGGCATGCTAGGTCATGCATGCTTGCTGCACCTGCAGGCAGTCACGCTGCATCAAGCTCTAAAGTCAGATACATGTATTTTTACACCAGGGGTTGACAAGTGTTGCAGATGACAAGAGGACTTCGCTGCCTGCAGTTTGCCTGAAACAAGCAGTGTACAGTCCATCCAGCAGTTGGCCGGTACAGACAGCACAATGTTGCTCTGGCCATGCAAGTCAAAAACGACATATGCAAATGCACTTTGACAGAAAACATCAGTGCGCTGTATACCTAGTGCGCTGTATACCTAGCAACTCACATGCTACAACAGCAAAAGTGGCTCCAGCCTTTGAGGCAGCTCCATGCGTATGCAGAGTTTGGCACAACATATGCAAACAGTTTACATGCAAGGAAATTCTATGCAAGGAGTTCATGTGCGCAAATGTATAGTGGATTGAATACCTGTTGCCATGCCCAAGGGGCTAGTGGGGCAAGGGCTGTGTAGCCTGTAGGGCAGTGTGATGCTGTCCAGGGCAGCGCCGCACAGGGCGCTGGTGTGGAAGGCCCTGTCCTGGTGCCAATGCAGGTGAGGCAGCCCCCAGGCCCCAGAGGGGGGTGCAATGGGGGCATACAGGGTAGCTAGGGGTGACAGGACACCAAGACTCAAAGATTCATTCAGTTTCCACAGCCTCTTGGCCTCTGTCTGTATGCAAACAATGTGAATGCAGACATTGGACACACACACGCACAGACGCGGGGGGTTTGTCGAATCTGTGCACACGTGTGAGGCATGTTTGTACATGACGCAGCCGATGGTCAAATGGGAACCACACCAACTGCATTCTTACCCAAAAAAAAGTGCACAGGATGCAAAAAGCAAACAGCAAAGCACAGCAGCTGCAGCAGCACAGACCACTGGAAACACAACATCTGCAAGATTATCATCCAACTTGATCAGCACTGAGTAGTTACCCAGAGAGGCACAGATCATCTTCAGTATGTCACAGCGTATGTCTGTGCCCTGTCATGCACCGTATTGCAAATCTGACAGCATATGGTGATCACCCGACAGTGGTATCACAAGTAAGGAACAAGATGCTGACCTCAGCATGTGAGGGTGCAGCATGTGCAGCACGGACAGGGAACACTAGGGCCGGGGCGGTGGGGTAGTCTTGCCTCAGCTCTGAAACCACATCAGCTGCAAATTGTCCAAACCCACTGTGATCATCTACCAGGCACTGAAAACCCTGCACCATTGCAATAGCTTACATGAGAAGAGTTGTTTTCACAATGCATGTGAGATGGGCAACTTGCAGACAGTTATGCCCAGTTTTTACAGCATTACAGTACCGTCATGCATGTGCAAGGAATGGCACGGCATACAGTGCTTGCAATGCCTGTACTCATGACAAGGGCCCCCTAGTTGTGCAAATTTGACAAAAATCACACTCTTTGCTCTGCTAGACAAAGAATGCATCGCCTTCCTCTCAGAACCATGGCAGTCCATAGGCTAAGCACAGGTGACGCATATACTTCTGTAATGTGCATTACGGCCAACAATGTCAGCACAACTTAGACTTGCAGAGGATGTGATAGAACCTGGAAGGTATCACATTCTTCTGCCCAGTACCGAATCCTATCCATAACATCATCTCATGTTTCACTCACACCTAGCAGCCCCTTGCCCTCACCAAAAGCTCCGAATCTGCCCTGCCCTTGCCACACGCCTGGCAGCTGATACAAGCTTCTGGGATGCAAGAAGGTCTTCAGGTAGTCAGTCCAGTAACCCACTCCTGATGTACTGTCTAGTGACCTGCCGCCACAGCACAAGATGACTCTGTGGGTAGCACTACAGACAACAGTGCTGTACCTTGTGCTATGTGCACAGACCGCTGTGGTGGTTGACACTGCAACCAAATGGGGGATTTTGTGCCATTCAGTGTGCTATCCCCACTGTACATCAGACACAAATTCTTGTGATTGCGCGGCGACCTTGCTGTTGTTTGTAGAGAAATGCATACGTATGCACAAATCTGAGCTCAGTCAAGCTGAGATTTGGAAGATCAAACACTACTGTGTGACTTCAACTTCCAAGCGCTTGTCACAAACTACCGTACATAAGCAAATGCATCATACCTACATAGGACCCTCACCTGGCAGCTAGCTCTAAGGCATCTGCCCTGTCATCTTCTTCATCATTACTGGTTGTTGCAATAGGCTCTTGCACGGGCGGCCCTGCAATGCGCATCATATCAGACCAGGACATGATCTTGTGCTTGCCAGTGTGTCATGACTTGCATTAGGTCTGCTTGGCAAACACACAACGGCTTGGGATGGTACTTGAGTCATGGAAGACCACATTGCAGTGCCACAACTGGCCACAATCAGTATTTACTGAAACAGAAAAGAAAAATGGCAAGCCCTGCTTTTCAGCTGGAACTGATCCTCAGCATGATCAACTGCAGACATGGGATAGCAAGTAAGTCAAGCACAGACTAAACATGTGGCAATCTGGCGAGGTCAGGATGAAGCACGCTTTGTGTTCTACCACAGCAAGTATGTGCGCAGGCTGAACTAATAGAGGCTGAGGGCATACTTTCAGGCTCATGCTCGGGCTCTGATAGTAGTTGCTCTGCAAATGCACTGACAGGGATCCTTGCACTGCGTGTGACCTCTACAGGCCCTTGCCATGTTGTGATTGGCACAGCCTCTGCTTCAGGGGCATGCTCGCCAGCTGTGTTGATGCCTGTCAGTGACAGCGGCCGTTTGAGAGGAGGTGCAAATCAAGGAAGCCACATCAAGGCTGTATATTGAAGCAGCTGATGCAAGCTCAAGACGCACACAGAGAATGTGCTATATACCTCCCAAAGATCCACAGAGGTCAAACAAAACGGCCCGTGGTGTGTATGTTGGGGTACCCTGCAGCACTCCCAGAGTTCTGCATGATATGCAAAGCCCGTGACACAAATGCCATGTCAAGAGGTTGCGCAGGCGTACATGTGAGTCTTCTCCCGAACGGAATAGGCAGTCAGAGTTGATCTGGGCTGCAATCGCAGCTGTGGCTTCCTTCTCAGCGTAACCTAACAGGTCATCCTGGACTGATCAGCGAGATGTTGCAGCACGGCTAACAGAAATGCGTTGACCAACAGTTCAAAATTGTGAAGCAAACGGGCTGCATAGCATTGCTAATTGCACCTGTATATTCCAGTAGTGTGCGCCGGCGAAGTTAGCAAAAGAGCCGAACTGCAAAGTTATAATCTCGTGTCGGGCCATCTGGATTGACGCGCACAGTTGTTCTGCTCCTCTGAATTCGCTTTACTACAACGTTTCAAACTCCTCAAGGACCAAGGAAGCTATCACGACGGACAGCGCAAACAAATTCTGCAAGCAGTCTTGTTAGGTCAAACATCGACCGGCTTAATCAGGCTGACAAACAATTGACTTGGGGCTCAAGTTGGATCCCAGACTTTGCAGTTGGGTACAGAGATCTTGTGTTCAGCATGGCTAGCACACGGTGTTCAGGTATGCTGCAGCTTTACAGACATGCCACGCTAGCTTCACAAGTGCAGCGACACTGAAAGGCATGAAGATCATGTTTAGACTCATTCAAAGAGTTGGAACTCGAGCTTGAGTTCCTTGAGGCTTGCAATTGCAAAGCTCAGGTGATACTGCTTCATGACGTTCAAGTGTTGCACCACTGCTTATAGCAAATGTTCAACTTAGTAACTAAATGTTCAATAGAACATAAATAAGGCATGCTTGTCTGCAAAGCCATGTGACATCAGAAGAATTGAAGCACTGTGGCATCAGCTAAACACATGTATGACACAGCAAGCACTAGAACACAAACCCAGGCACCAATGAAAGAAAACTGCAGCATAGTACTAGTACCCTTGAGCACTGCACACTTGCAGTACACCCACAACATCACTGTGCATGCAGAGCTTGCTTCAATGACTGCTTTGCCGAGGCCGGCTGATACATATCAGCATCTTTGGTCCTTCTATACACTCTGTACATCGGCTCATCCCCAGGCTGTGCACCAGGACCCTCAGTCAAGAACACAGACCCAGTCCCAGCAGCGAACACCCCCTTCATCAGCGCCGTCGCATCCCCAGCCAGTGTCCCAACAGGAGCCTCGCCCAGCGGTACAGGTGTACTATCCACATCAGACCTCGCCTTGTGAGACAGCAGCGTCCAAGATGTCTCGTCATCTCTGGTAGTTCTGGTGGTCCGTTTGCTGCCCGGCTGACTGCCCACAGCAAGGCTGATCTTTGCACTGACAGGCCTGAAGTCAATGTCACTGGAGGTGTAGCGCTGCTGCCTGTGGTGCTGCTCATGCACAAGGTGATGGTCATCATCTGCCAGTTCTGCCCCTAGGGTCAGCTGCAACCTAGCCGGCGCCTCAACCCTAGCATCTACCGCACTCGTTGGCAGAACAAAGGAACTGGTGTCTTCATTGTCTGCAGCCTCTGTGCCAATCACGGTTGACTGAAAGCCAACAGCTGCAGGAAGCGTGTACTCAATGACAGAGTCATCATCTGCAGGTGCTGGCTGCTGTGCAAGGGTGGGGGATGCAGAGAGGGCTGTTGTGTCCCGGCCAGGCAAGTGCAGGGCTGCTGAAGGGCTTTGCTGGGAGGTGGCCTGAGTGTCGGACTGCTTCAAGCTGCCCTGCACCTCTGCAAGCTTGTGCGTCAGCGTTTCCAGCCACTCCTTCTCAGCAACCAACGCTTGGGCCAGAGTCTCCTGATCCTGCAACCACAGAACACAATTGAGCACACAAGCAGATCATTTGCATTTCCTGTTTCTAGGAGTCATCAGAGGGCAATGTCTACACACTTTCTGGCAACACTGACCCCATGTGCTACATGCCAAACAGGTATGCATGCAGAGGAGAAAGTACACACATCATACAGAAAGGGGATGACTGCAAGCTGAATGATGTGAAGACCCAGATGACAACTGTGAGCCCAATGGTGCAGATTACGACACGCTTCCAACACAACAGACAGCCCTAAGCCTCATAGCCAGACAACAAGCAAGGACAGACACGAATGAACAGGCGAGCTTGCCAGCTACTAAAGCCCTGGGACTGGCTGTGTGCAGCTGTCACTGCCCAAGACTTGCAAGCTGCTGCCTTGTGCACCGTGTAGAAAAGAATGACCTGCTGCCAGAGAGGGCCACCAACAGCATGCCCTCCTGTGCCCTGACTAGCCCTGCTGCTGTTGCGCATCATGGCGTCCAGAGCCAAAGACTTGAGGGCAGTCTGAGCTGCTAGAGCTGCAAGGTCAGCCTGCAGGGCGGCTTGCTGACTGCTCCAGCTCTCAGCATCAGCACTGTACTGCTCCTGCATGAGTACACAGACATCCAGTGTCAAGCTGATGTTGCACTTCAGATGTACACATGGCAGGACAGGATCGAAGCTGCACCAGATGTGCTCAAAATACATGCCATACCGCAACATTTGATCATGCATGCAGTTGTATTGGCTATGGACAATGATCGTGTGCGTTGCAAGGTGACAAATAAACCAGAGTATCAGGGTGTGATTTGTGGAAGGCAAAGGTGGCAAGGCGCAGCTGCTTAGGAATGTTGTAGCAGCCACGTCCACACAGGCACGCTCCTTGCTACCGGGTGTAAAGGTATTGACAAGTCCAGGCATGTAAGTCTGCAGGTGTTTACCCTAACAGCCTGCAGATCATCATGCAGAGCCTTGAGCTGCTGTTGATGCATCTGCTGCTCTGCCATGCTGCCTTGCCTTGCCACCTGCATGTGCATTAGGTTGTTAGTCAGCAATGAACTGTAAAACATGTTTCAGAGCATACAGCCAAGCTGTGGATACATTGCCAGCATATGAGCGTGGTTGCACAATGTTTGCAGACAGAACCTTGAGCGTACACATGGATGTGTAGCTCTTTTCAATCCTGAAACGTCTATTTTATTTCAGACACATCATCCCTACACTGGAAACCTAAACTCAGACACGTCTGGGGACAGTATAAACGCATTTCTACATTGTGGAGATGTTCTAGATCCCAGCAGACTGTGACTTGCTTTGCCATGGTGGACTGCACAAGCTCAGCCTTCTGCTGTACTGCTCAAGAAAGGCTGCCAAAGTGAGACAACACAGGCTCCCTCAAACGGTTGTATAAGTAAGACGCATAAAGCACTGATATGGCACATGGTTCAGTCTTGTCAGCGCCTGCCAACTTTGCCCATGATCCTGGAATGACAACAAGCTTGGATGTGCCTGTATACTTTTGTTGTCCAAATAAGAAGTGCAATGTAAGGCAACTCTAAACCTAAACCCCTTTTCTTTGGCAAGGCAACCTAGAACATTTGACCTGTTCAGAACAAACCCTGCAAACAAGGCCAGAGCGCACCTTGATCTCTTCAGCAGGGGCTGCCTCAGACCAGGTTTGCGCCAGCTTCTGCACCTCCACCTCAAGCTTCTGACATCTCTGTTCCAGCGCACTCACCTGCCACCAGGCACACATCAGACTGGTGAGTCAAACCCCTTGACAAATCAAGGCTTGAGCGCTTGTTAGGCAAGCGAGCTGATGTCTTCCAGTTTGTCATCCACAAACAAGCAGCATGAATGACTCTGGTGTGCTTGGTGTTTGGTCTCACACTCAGCATGGTCTTCATAGCCAGTACAGAAGGTGAGGTCGCCTGTGACAAACATAGAGCCTGCAGTGATGACCTGTACCTGCTCATTTTTGCCCTTGGCGGCTGCCACCAATCTTGCCTTTTCTTCCTCCATGTACATCAGCCGACTCTGCAGTTGACCAACCTGTGCCTCAAGGGACTCTACCTCTGGGCTGCTGGGCCTGCTGCTGGACCTCTGCTCAGTACGCAACTGCACATGGTTCACTCATTGAGACGCATTGCAGAAAGGACATTGGTGTGCCTGGTACCCACGGAAGCATCATTGCTGACCATTGCTGTGTGAAGCCAAAAGCTCACCCAGACAGATGTATGCATGCAACAGAAGTCTGAGTTTCTGTGGGGCTCATTGTTGTTAGGGTTCTGAAGTTTTCACGTGGCTGACAAGCATGGACACGCAGCAGGCAAGAGTGTATCAGGTGGTGTGGATTGGCTAGGCAACAACTGTGTGATAAGTTGAAATAGGATGGGTACCTTGCTGTCTGTCTCCAGCTCAGCATTGTGCTGCTGCATACTGGCTAGAACTTGCTTTAGCTGCCCAATCTGTGCCACATGCTCTGCTAAACAAGCTGCATCATGCTGTTGCTCAGTGACTGCCTTGAGTAATTGCTCCTTCTCCAATTTCAAGTCCGCTACTTGTTGCTGTAACTCAGAGACAGCCTGTAAGCATGAACCCTAAGTGTACAACAGTTACTACAGCCGAAGAAGAGTCGTGTAACAAACCCTGTGCAGGCAATGCCGTGTTAGCGTGACTTGCAGTGGTACTTTGACAGATTCTAAGCATGATGAGGCACGCGCAGGTCGATACTCAGTCACCTTTTCGAACAGGATGCAGGACAAAAAGGCTCACCCAGGACTCCTTTCCAAAGAGTGTGTCTTTCAGGTGGCTGAAGCTTGTGCTAGAGTTGTAAGTGCGCCCAGCAGCCGGACGAAACATGTTGCTTGTGCGGAGCTGCTAAGGGGCGCGGGGACAACACGGTTGTTGTACTTGCAATTGCACAGCTTGCCCGGAAGTCAGCCTGGTTGTCTGTCAGTCACGTCGTGTGCAGATACACTGCCTTTCACGATCGATCTATTGACTCTGCTCTCAATTCACAATGCAAAGAGCACAGCAGTTGTCTGTGCTGGGCTTGCTGCTCATACAAAGCCTTTGAGGGAATCTGGTCCAGGGGCATCGCCCAGCAGGCCCTTTGCAATACCGTAGTGGTATTAATGTTCCTCGTTCAAATATTCAATTGCTTTCTGAGACGAGGCGAGTTAAAACCAATAAATTAATTAATATCCTCCTCCGAGGTTCATTAAAAATATTCCATTATTCTTCTAAACGACCGCGATTTGGTGCGAAAGGTTGCTCTTGCTTGTGATCAAGCTCACGAGACCTTGCAACGGCGGCCATGCGCTTTCAAACTTGATCGAAACGACCATTAGAGCTTAGTCATCATTGTGCGTTACATTGGACTGTGCATGGTGCCAAAAAGCAAGCCGGTCTAGCTAGGTTTGGTTTCGGGCCCCTAAGCACGGTCAGGAACCCGCTCGTGCAATCTTTGCCTGTTTCTGGGCATCCAATGATGGTTGTTGTTTTGGACATGTAAGGGTGTCCGAGGATCATTAAAGTCATTAAAAGTATTGCTGCGTCGTCCGAGGACCATCAAAAATATTACATAATGAAGCGAGGATCTATTCGATTGAATTTTATTCCAGCCGAGGCCGAGGAACATTAAAAACCGAGGAACATTCGGACCACTACGGTACATACTTGTTGTCATTCACCAAGCAACTGTTACAGTCAATTTACAAACAAGTCAATTCACCAGGCAAACTCTGCTTAGCAAAGTCTCCAAGCGAACTCAACTGACTTGTAAGCTGATTGCAAAACATCTCCCCAATGTAGAAACGCGTTTAACTGTCCCCAGGCGTTTCTGACTTTAGATTTCTAGTGTAGGGATGACGTTTCTGAATTGAAATAGACGTTTCGGGATTGCAAAGAGCTGATAATCACAAAGCCGTAATCTAGGTCTCTTTGGTTCCGCGCATGGTTGCTTTAAGGCCAGCTTTAAGGCGCCTCAATGGCGGCCCAATCAGGTATGTACTGGGTAGCTCGGGCAGAGGTTGCTGAAGCTGCACCATTGCGGCCAGGCACCCAGAAGGGCACCCCAACCCCATGGCAATCGCTGTGGGCCATAGCTTCTCAGCTAGCTGGCTAGCTTCATACTCAGAGAGACAAGACACTCTGTCCAGCCGTCATTCAGCCCACGTGGACGAAGCTAACAATTCAAGTTATGTGAAGCGACCACTTTCCCTGGCATAATCATCCTGCTTAATTTGTGAGTCGTCATTCCAAAGTTGTCTTTCAAGCCTCGTGAGCTCGTTGCAAGCAGTCGCCTTCCCAGTAACACATTCTTGACGGGTCTTGGTCAGACTATTAGAATTGCTCGCTCTGCAACGCTTCGGCAGCTTGTGACAGCATGGCTCAACACCCGACTTCAGGCTATGTATCTACTACCAGGCCCGGCTGGATTGTATACTGGGTCACGTTCGGTCTTATGGCCTTCAGCGCAGTCTGTTTCATGGCCATCACTTTGACGAAGCCACAGCGACACCGGAAGCACGGCTGTGAGTAACGGTCAAGTTTTGCACGATCAGTTTGTTTGCCAGGCTCTGCGGAAGTAACACCTTACGCTGCTGTGTGCAGACTGTACAGCCCTGATTGTCACCATTGCTGCCGTTGCGTACTATGCCATGGTAAGATGTCTCTCCGGGCAAAAGAAAGGCTGCGGTCCTCTTTGTGAGCTGACGTGTTAGTTGTCACTCACAGGCGTCCGAGGGCGGTTCTACGTACATATACGCCACCCATGGTGCAAACATGCGTCAAATTTATTGGGCTCGTTACGTCGATTGGGTCTTCACCACACCTCTGTTGCTACTGGACCTCCTTTTACTGGCAGCCTGTCCTATTGGCACTGCTATGTGGTAGGTTTGCCAGTTTCTGATTGTGAATGATGCACAGCAATTACTTGTACTGATGATATTATGTATGGCTGCCCTTGCTGGCTGTTGCGAGTGGAAAGGTCTCATTAGGTGTCAGCTGCTATGCTTCACATGCAGGATCATTGCAGCAGATGTCTTCATGATTATCCTTGGTCTTTTTGGTGGTGTCAACACCCATAAGTTCAAGTGGGGTTACTATGCCATGGGCTGCTTCTGCGAGCTCATCATCAGTATTGGACTGGTCTTCAATGCTATGAGGTCTGCCATGGCACGTGGTGGTGGAATCTCTAAGGTGTACGCTGGTATGGCTGCATACCTGACCATCCTGTGGTGGGGGTACCCCATCGTGTGGGGTCTTGCTGAGGGGGCTAATGTCATCTCTTCAGATGCTGAGGTAACTCATCCCCAATCAATGCATGGAGCAACAGCATTGCTCTGCTGACTGCTATATTTGACAAACCTGAGCAGTGTCAAATTGCCTTTGCTGACATGTTCTCCTGCCGAAGTGAAGTACGTATGTACCTGCAGTCTTTCTCAACGCTTTCTAGCTCCCTCTTGGCCATTTTGTTTTTGACCTGCAGGTTGCTGCATATGCTGGGCTTGACATTGCTGCCAAGGTGTTCTTTGGCTGGATGATCATGGCAGCTGGCCCCATCATCACTGCTCAGCAGGACCGGGAGTACAAAGAGTAAGTCCAAGAATTTTACGAATGCCTGCCCCTTTGACTCGTCAAGTAGCAGTTTTATTCTCCCTACCAGCATGTTGGTGATCTGTTTGGATGTTTGCAGGGGCAAGGGGTATCCATCCATTCTGGATGCATCCATTGATTCACCACTGTCCATCACCCAGACTCAACCCATTGCTAATCCTTCTGCCCAGGCTACACGTGGTCTGCCTACCATGGAGCCTGGTGCCAATGGCACAGCTGGTGGTGTGCCTGCTGAAACTGGCACACTGCAAACTGTGGTCTAATCAGCACACTGTGCCCTTTGGACTATGCATCAGGGTGTCGTCCAAAGTTCTCAGTGTGCTCCAAGCAAGTTCTTGTACAAGCCATTTTTTGGCAGGGGCAACAATGTAAAGAGGTAGTGCTCAAACTAGGACATCATGCGTGGCGTGCTGCTCTGGTTAGTTCACATGCAAACAAAGGGCTTGAATATGTGTACGTTGATCATGTTGCGTGATGTCCATTGACCTATTCCTTGACCACAATGTCTTTCACTGATCCTATGATCGTGATTGTAGGGTCTGCTCTGTGTTTAGTATATGTGGGTTCGCTCTATGTTTGGTGTGTGTGAGTGTATGACCGTGCAAGATATTATCCAGACGGTGATACCTTCCCAGGATACTATGTTTGCTATTTTCTGATCCCCTTATTGAAGTGAGGATGGAATGCGCTTTGTGTCAGCTCAGCACATGCTTAGTTGCCAGAGGACGCCTTACCAGCTACGTTTAATGAAAGTGTCTCCCCACATGATATTGATTACTTGACATGAGCTTGTCCTGAAATGCTACACGTTACCCTACTGTGCTTGTGTTGCAAGCCATTTTAACAGGGCGTACTTATTGGCGACAATTATACACGCGCAACGGTACACAGTATCATGCAGAGCTACTGGTGTACAGGTCTAGCACACATATTGGGCTCCCAAATGCATGACAGGGACTTAGGATGCATCAAAACTTGAGCGAGAGTGAAGTGGCTTCTGCTCACTGAGTATTTGTGTGAGCAGAAATTTGCATCAGCACTGATACCCTAGCGCTGCTCCTGTGATGCAGCGTTTGTAGTAGTCTCATTCTGCTCACAACTTGCAGAATTGTCTTTTGAAATGCAGCACTGGTAAGGTCACAAGCACTATTGAGTGTATCAACTTAGACTCAAGGACAGATTCTGCATTGTTTGGTTGGAAAAGAGTGCTGTTGCTCAATCTGAGCTATGAGCAGTGCTGTCTGTGAGCTTTGCAATGAGAGCCTCTTGATCGTGCTTTGCCCGCATCAGAGACGCCTCTTGGACATTCAGCCTGCATGTGTACAGCACAGTCTTGATGTCAGTGATGCCATTACACGCTGATGTCAGGATGCTATGAACGCATAGTAAGGTAACACCTCTCTAGTTGTTGCTGCTTGTCATCCACTTGGGTGTGCAGTTCCTTAGACTTGCGTTTTCTGTCCTGCATGGTCGACAGTTGGTGGCAGAAGCGTTGGAGGGCCTTGGTATCTCCAAGGTGGCAAACGGTTCAGGAGCATCAGAAAGGTTGTGTTCAATTGCACTGTGCAATGCTGCCCTTACCTCTTCTAGTGTTGCCACAGCATTTCTAACCCCAATGGCTTTCAGCTTTTCAGTTTCAATCTTTCCTGCCTGCAAACACTGAACGTAAGATGCTGTGTGCCAGAATGTGCCATGGGGTCTGACAGCTGAAAATTTTGTGGAGCCTACTTGTTTGTCCAAGATATCTAGGTATGCCCTGACGAGGCCATTGAGCTGCTCAACCTTGTCAGTAAGGGTTGCGCAGCCCTGTTGCAAGCGCTGTGTTGCTTCATACTTGTGGGCGTCCAAAACTCGCACCTGATACTCCTGCATGCAAGGCAAGTTCAGTGGTATAGCTGCAGCTGTGTCGTCATTCTGGTCCAGCTGGTCACCATATTGCGGGGTGTGATCCAGAAAGGCGAGTGCATGCCTGATCAAAACAGATCCCGACGTCACCATCCGTCGCCATGCCGGACGCTTGTACTTCACACTCTCACAATAAGCATCACCTGACCCTGCAGCCCTTCCGCAGACTCGTTGTGCGAGTGCGAAACCCCCGGACCCCGAAGCTTGAGAACGCGTAACGCTCGAGTTCAAACGCCAACGCTTTGATCAAAGTGCAACAACCCTTTTACGCAAATGCGGACACGCGCATTATGACAGTGCTGCTCATGCACGCACTGCCTCAGATTCAGTCAGACTTCTGGTTGCCCCGTGGTCAGACCTGCAGGCGCCTGTTGTGATGACACTGCTGAGTGGTGACAAGACCAGAGCTTTATGGACGCTCAGATAGCAGGCACGTCCGTGAAACAGGTACAGAAACCTAGAACCTGGTTGTCCTCTATGTTTGCTGACCTGCATGCCTCTTTGTCTGAGAGGCTAACCACTGTGCTCTGCTGACACCTGCAGCTCACAATAGCTTGCAGTGGCAAACTTACTGCTGACAAATCCCAGACAGGAGTAGACCGCTCACAAAAGTCTCCCAGAGTGTCATTCAATTTGGCAAGAAGGCGGCCGGGGGCAAAGTACAGTTCTCCAGACACAGCTGGTCAAGCTGAGCAGTCAAGCTCAACACTTCATAAGACCTCGGTCTGTGCAAGTCACAAAGCGCTGCAGCCAACAGCAAAGGCCTCCAGCCAGGCTGCAGGTGGCTTGCACTTGCCCTATAGTCATACAGACACAAGCCTACCTCAGCAGGTAGGTTGATCTTGTTTACTTTACAGTCAAACATGCAGCACCATGAATGCCGATAGACTGACTCAGAACAACCCTCTCACATCAGCTGTATGCTGCATGCAGACTAGTAGAGATAGGTTGTTATGGTCATGTGCCAAGCAGCTGAAGCCGCAGCTGGGCACCCCCACGCCTCACGCATTCCCCCCTGGCATTGTCCCAACAACCAGAGGGCAGTCTAGGCATGATGGGCCCAACCCCCATCCTCAAAGCTCCCGATTGGCCTTCCCTGGTGCAAATTATCAGCAGCCGGTGCATGATGAGCGCAGTACTGCAGCTGCATTGCATGAAGACAGACTGTGCCAAGCCACTGACGAAGTGCTTTCTCAGCTTCCTGCAAGAAACGGGGTCACAGATGCAGCAGCTGTGTTGACCACAACTGCACAGCTGGAAGAGTCAGCAGCAGAGCAAGTGCCGTTCCCAATTCCTGATCAGGCACAAGAGGAAGAAGCTGAGGCTGAGCTGACTTTTGCCTGTCAACAGCTAGCTGAAGCTGCAGCTAATCATGCACAGCAGAAGGCGATGCTAGAACAGGCGCTGCTTGCACAGCCTGCTGATCCATGCTCAGCACAGATTGCACCTCCTTATGCTACACCATCTGTAGCAGACAGCTACAGACCACAGCCGACAGACTGCTCAACTATTTGTGCTGACAGCGGCAACGCAGACACGCCAACACACTATCAGCCTGTTGCCGCACCAGAGACTGGTGCACCAGATGCTGCGGCTGCAGGGGCCACTGCATCAGCTTGCATTGCGCCAAATGCTGCTGCTCTGGGTGCTACAGCTGTACCCCAGGACCCGAGCAGCAGTCCAGATTGCCTATCAGCTTCATGCAGGGAGCTAGCTCAGGTTGCCTCGGCCCACGCTGCTCAGAGAACAGAGCTGGAGACTCTCTTGCACTGCCAGCTTGAGGCATCAACAAGTGCAGCAGCAAGTCCACGAGCAGCTGCCCGTAGTGATGTTGGCAGCGCTTGGCCGCAGCCACTCAGGGGTCCAGGGCTTCCGGCTGCTCACAAGGGCAGGGCCCACAGTAAGCTGAATGTAAAGCCTAAACGGCCTCGGTCAGCTGTAGATACAGCAGCTTGGCCGCCTGTGCCCCAGCAAGCTGCAGGGATGCATCATGCGCACCCTGTCAAGGCAGTCAAGCGTGAGCCTCAAAGCAGCGTGAGGCTGCTGGCCCGTGAAACCACCACTGCCCGTGGCAAGCCTGTCAACTCACACCTCATACAGCCAGCTGAAGCCATGCTTCTAAGACTGGAAGCTGACAGCTTGGAAACAGATGACGCGGCTCTGCCACCAGATGCTTGCTGGACTAGACTCCCTGGAGGGGTGGCAGATGCAGCATACAGTGAAGAAAGGCTGCCTTCAGTTGCAGAAACAGCTGCTCAGGCACCCAATCAGGAACAAGCAAGACGTGTGGTGGTAATCGCTGACAGGGACGTGTATGCGGAGCATCTGGCAGATGGCCTCCGCCAGCAGCCAATCAGCAGCGACGCTGTGTCAACATCAGGTGCTGAGGCAGCACAGTTGTGCTTGCTGGACAGCCAAGCATCTATCACTAAGCAGACAGCTGTCTCAGTACTTGAGCCATGCTTTGACACAGTACACGCTATGCTATCAGCACTGCATCTGCCCAGATTGGGCTTGCCGCAGTCAGAGGACTCTGGCCATGATGAAGCACTGCACATCCAGAGTCCCAAAGTCTGGTCTGTCAGAACCGCTGCTGGTGAGGGTGGTCAGCTTGCGCAAGTCAGCCAGTCATCAGGTACATTACACTATTCTCTGGCAGTCTTGATGCATAGCAGCTCAAGCTGTACCTGAACACTGCTGTGCCTGAGTCTGCTGTAACTGTGGCGGCATTTCCACTCACAGTTTGGTCTTGGTCCTGTACAAGAACACTCAGAAGGTCATATTGACTGAAAGCTGTCTAAGTCACACCTGGTGTTGGTGTGATTCTCTGCAGCTGTGCCTGGTCAACATGGTGGCCTGACTGTTGGGGGAGCATTCCAGTTGCTTGGTCTCAGACTCGACAGCACAAGCTTTGACGCTACAGGCTTAGCATATGCGCATGGTGGTGCACCATCTCGCCTAGCCAAGATCAGAGCCATCAAGGTGTGTCCACCAATCTTCTCTGCCAGCAGCCAGTTCAGAGGCTTTCACAGGCAGGCTGAGCTTTACTCTTGGCAGCCTGGGCGCCTTGTCTGTCCGGGCACAGCATAGAACAAGTTTTGCTGTAGCATGATGAGTGACAAATGTGTGCCACAACTGCCGGATACAGCATGTGAAGACATGAATAGCCTTGTGAATGGTTGATACACAATGTGATTGACTGGACCAATGGAGTTTGTGAGTGTTTTGGCTGGTGTAGGTGGTGCTAGAGGCCAGAAGGGGTCAAGGGCTGCGTGAGCTGCAGCAGTGCTGTGACCGCATGCAGGATGTGCAGCGCCAGCTTGCAGTGCAACAGGTGGGTAATGCTTGTAACTCTGTCTTTGCCAGAGGTACAAGTGCGTACCAGGTGTCTCCAAACAGGTTTTTCTCTTCCATATGAGGCTGTCATCAGACACATGCACCACGCTTTGATTGTGGTAGTCTAGCCAAAACAGCTGGTGCTTGTAATAATACCCCCCCCCCCGTTTTCACACACAAAGCGTGGCTGCCTGACAACAGTTAGGAAATTGGTTGATTGGCAGGGTGGCAATTGGACATGACTTTTGCCCGAGGGGAAGGGGCAGGTCCAAGTAGTCATCCAGAGATTGGTGTTGCCTCAAGCCAGCTGTATGCACATTGTTTGCCTGTTACAATGCTTTGTTTGTTTGACGTGATGCTTTACGATGCTTTGTCTGTTTATGTAAGGCTTTGATGTACTGCACCCGAGATGCATGCAACCTCCGGCCCAAGCTCACCAGTAGCGAACTCGTCAGGGCAACTCCAACTGCAGCATCTGTACACGAGCCCTTGCTGGCTTTATATATGATGAGTCAATGTTTGGCAAGGCTACACATGATGCTGTGTTGTCTTGAGGCATGCAGACCTGAGTGCTCACTGTGTACACTGATGTTGCAGTCGTCAGCTGCTGAACTGGCTGTTTAGTCCCAGTTGGTTTCTTGATCTACCCACTGATGGTTTTGTTGGTTGATTGATGGATTGATCAGTTGAATGTTTGACTGATGAATTGATTGCTTGATTGATTGGTTGACTGAAGGATTGGTTGATGATTCATTGATTGACCAATCTGTTGACTGATCGACAACTGATTGAGATTGCTATGCAGGTAATGCTGGGACCAGACAGGACGGGTTCAAGGCAGCCTGCCGTGGTGGGGGTGCCGGGCGCCACGTGGTTAGGCGGCACCATCGGTCAGAAGGACAGCAAGCACAAAGGCATGCAAAAACCTGTTGCACATGGTCGGTTCAAGCCACGTCACAAGGTCAGACCATCAACCCATATGCATCTTCCCCTTGAAACCCCATTATGCATGGGAGGGAGCCTTATCACATGTGCTTTTGATCCTGTTTGCATAAGCTTGTGAATGAGCTCACTCCAGCTTTGTGCAAATACTTGTGGTGTTTACATGTATGTGTACGTCACGCCTATTGGGAATGCCTAGTCTGAGCTGCATCTCTTATAGTGAAGCAGTAAGCCTATGTCAGACATCAAAGGCCCCAGAGTACCTAGCTCATCATGAGCTTGGAAAGTGTATTGATTATTTATTATCATTGTTGTCATTATTGTTGTTATTATTATTATTATCAATATTAATGATAATAATAATAATAATAACAACAACAATAATCATAATATTAATAATAAAGACCCCAGAGATGAAAAGAAGCTGTTGCATGCAGGGAGGGGATGCCTGGACAGGCAGTGAGTACAAGATGCGTCTGTTGACTGGGCTAGCCACCAAACTGCATGCCAAGCTGGGCCTCTTAGCCCTGCACCACAACCACCTCAATGCACAGCACTGCACCAGACTGCTGGACCAAGTTGAAGACAGGTGACAGCCTGATTGGAAGTGCCTCACAGCAGTGTGATGTTGGCAGCAGTGTATCAGCTTGCTGTATGCCTCTGCTAGCCTGAGAAGCCCGGGCAGTTGCACTTGTTGATGTTTTGGGGTTCAGACTCTATATGCTCATGTAGACCTTGAGCTTGCTGAGCAGGTACAGACTGGAAACTGATGCCAGAGTCATGCTGACAGCATTCGGTGGTGTTTTTTCTCTTGGTGTCAAACATGCTTGTTGCTGCTGGAACAGGGCCTTTCTAATGCTTCGGCTTGTCCACCAAACACCCCTTGCTGGTCCTGCTCAAGGCTTGCGCGGCGCTGTGCTTCAAAAACAGCAGCTTGCCCCTGCAATAAGTGTCTTTGGCAAGCTCCTAGGCAGCCGGGTATAATTCTCATTAGACTGAGGCCAAAAGGCGTAGTCTTTTCTTCTCTTTCTCTTTGGCAAGCTGGCAGTGCATCTGGCTGCAGGGACAGGGAACTGCTTGCACAGGCAGGCCTGCAGGCTTTCAAGAGCAATGCAGCATGCCTCTGGGTCGGCCAAGGGAAGGCTAATGCCCTGCAAGCCATGCATGCAAAAGCAAAGTTCAGACAGAAGTTTCAGGCTTGGCGGGAATGGGCTGAGAGGCGCTGCCTGCTCAGAGACAGGCTCAGATTGGTTCTGATTGCCTGCAGGCGTACCACATTAACAGCAGGTACAGCCATGCAGGACATACAACATGCAGCAGGACGCATGGTTGCAGGCAGGATATGTTGATGGCAAGCGCGCCTAAGCACAAATGTGATGTGGTCGTTCTGAGGCTTGTTTGTCATGGAGCAGCAAGCCACTTGTTGTGAGACATGCTAGCATAGTCAGAGTTTTGCCAGGATCCTGATGCAACATCTCATCAGCAACATGGGGGATGCCCTCTGAGAGGACATGTGACATGCACAATCAACTATCAATCACCATGGCGGTGCACCAGACAGGTTAGGCTTGGCCTGCGCGCAGCACGTGGCAATGATGAACAGCACCTTTTGATGTGTCATGGCTGGTGCAGGCTTTGCACATTGGGCAGTGTTGGTGCGCAGCAGAAAGGTGCGGCGGGCACAGCGTGTGTTGGCAGGACAGTGGCATCTGGTCCGGCTGCATGCCACCATCCTGTGTGCCTGGCGCAGTCATGCCCACAAGCTGCAGGTACCGGCACAATGGCACTGATTCACGCCAGCAGTAAGAAATGATGGTTCCTCATGGTAACAATCTCCATGGTCAGTGACATTGAGGCGCTTCTACAGAGTTTGTGGACGTGATGAGCATGTAGCACTGCACGTGTGGTCAGCAAGAGTTGCATATAGGTAGCATGAGCAGTCTGCCACCAGGGTCTACAAGATGCGTGCCAGATGGGTTCTGGCTGGCAGCCAGACAGATTTTCTGCAGCATGCCAAACGCCAAATGTTGAGCCTATGCAGCATGCTAAAAGTCAATGTGGATCAAAAGTCTTCATGTCAAACTGCCCTTAGTCCTTGGACTCATTGCCAGCAGCACTGGTATCTCTGCACATGCTGTCATGCAGTGCTCTCATGTGTTCCAGTGTTGTTGCAACAGGTGATGCGCAGCAAGTTGGCCTCACAGACACAGCCAGTGCCAGCTGTCTCTTTGACAAGCAGAGGGGACATGCTGTTGCGCTGTCAGGGCATGTTTGCTGCCAGCCTGCAGCAAGTGCATGCAGCAACTAGAGAGCTGCACAACCTGCACCGATTTCTGAGGTTCCATGCCACCAGAGAAGACGTGGTGTGGGCACATGCAAGTGAGATGCAGCCCTGTACAACTATCTGCAATGCAAAGTTGACCTGATCTACCCTGCTTGATGCAGGACGTCTAGTGTGTTGCTTGGATATGTGCAGATTGGTAATCCTTGTAGGTCATTGGGTATCCTCATGTCTGTATCCTCACATGTGTGTATCAAGCCCAAACCTGCTTTGATTCCTGCTTGCCTTGTTGAGATTTGAAGCAAAGCCATTTGCAGCGTGTATGGCCTCTGCTCAGGCATCAGCATATGTTTAGAGTATCATTGGACCAGCCTTCATATCCATCGTGGGCACAAGAAGCAAACAAACTTCAGCAGTTGCTTGACTGAATTTTTAACACTGCAGGGGCCAGTAGCACCGTGCACACCTTCAGAGCGGTAAAGGCCCAGATGAGCAGCCCTGCCAAGCATGCCGTGCCTGATCTTGGCTGTGTGGACATTCGCAATGCAAGCCGCAGCTTGGTCTGCCATCAAGTCCCCTTGTCTCTCATGCACTGGCACTCTGTGCCAAAGGCTGAGCCCTTCCAGGTGCCTCCTGTTGTTGGCTGCACAGTTGGATCTTGCAATGTGCACATGCGGCTGCCCATTGTCTGATGCCTCTTTTGCTTGTGAGATGTGTCTGCTGATAGACCAGACATGCACTGCATAGAGCAGCCATGTTGCATGCTGTGCCTGTTGAAGCAGTATTTGTGCAGCCTTCCCCTGAGCAGCAATGCTATTTATAGGCTCTCTGAAAGTAGCATGTTCAGAAACTTGTTTATGTGGTGCAAATGCACATTACCAACACGGCACTATCTAAGCCTGGTATGTTATTTTGCATTCCAACAATTCTGGTTTGTTGGCATATTGATCCATAGTTACAAAGAGCAATGACTCAACCAAGCAGACTGAGCAATACACAAAGAGCAGAGATGGTGTCCTGCAGGAGCTGCTGGGTGACATTGACCACAGCCTGGAAACAGACTCAACCAGTACTGCTGTTCTGAGCCAACACACGCCGGCAGAGGAGTCGCAGGTGATAGCCAGTCATGCAGACCAGCAACAAGACTCGAGGCATGCACATGCCTCGCGTCAGAGCCAGCAAGACAGCATTGCAGCCAACAGAGGACTCTGTGGATTGCCTTGGTTGCATCAAGAGACTGGCAGAAGCCATGTTCAGGAGTCTGATCACGCATTGGCATCGGCTTCTGACATTTTCGAGCCAGCCAGGGATAAGGCTCACACTGTGTCAGCAACAGAGTGGCCTGTTGTGGGTTCTGGTGCTGAGGCTGGTGGAGCTGGGCAGGCTCAACTAACACCCCCAACAGGTCATGATATTCTGGCAGTGGCAGAGCCAAGTGTGGTGATGCAGTCAGAGTCACCCTCTGCTGCGCTGACTGCAGTGCCTGTCATGGCACACTTGATAGAAGTGCCAGCAGACCAGGCGGCAGTGTCTGCCTGCCTAGGCAGGTCAAAGTCAGCAGCTGCTGGGCAAAATGGCGCAAAATTTGCTCTGAAGGCTGTAGCAAGGCACAGCAAGACCAGCAGCAAAGTTGGTAAACAGCTCGGCAGCAGGAAGGTGGACTTGCCCAGTTCACAAGCAGCCAGAGATACCAGCAGGCTGCAACATGTCATGGCCTTGGCTCCTGCCAACCATGTGGAAGTGCCCAAAGAGCTTGGGGTGACGCATTCTGATACTCCTGTCAGAAGGGAGGCCAGGGCTGCTGCCAGCTCTTCAGACACGCATGTGATGCCCTCACAGATGCATGATACATCCCCAAGACCTGATGCTGTCCCCACAAGCATGCATGATGGCAGAAACTTACAGGCTGCTGCTGTCTCCCCAAGGGCTGCTGCTGCGTCCCCAAGGGCCTCACCAAAGGCTGCAGTCCCAAGGGCTGCAGGTGCGACCCCAAGGGCTAGTCTAACGGCCAGGGCCTCTCCAAAGGCTGCAGCCAAGAGCAAACCAGCCTTTGTGTCTGCCACCAGAAGTGGTTGCATTGTGCTTCCCAATCGTCACGCGTTACATCGGCCACATTGTGGACGCACACTTGCCAGCACACCTTCTGCTACAGAAGCTGTCAAGACGAGCTTGGCAGACCACATGCCGAGCAATGAGCAGCGAGTGCCTGCTGCCCAAGTGGACTATCAGGCCTTGGTCCCACAGATGGAGACTCATCCTGTGCCTCTGATGCACATCAGTCATGATGCCTTCCCAGCTGGCAAAAATGGGATGGCTGAGTCACAGCAGCATCAGGAGAGCCACTCATCTGCTTACCACTGCCCGACATATGCAGATTGCTCTCAGAAGGCTTCTGAATCCAGTCAGGCAGCTGCTGACCACCTCCACGTGGCTGATGACCACCGTCACATAACCGCTGACCACCGCCACATGGCTGTTGACCACTGCCATCGGGCCACCGACCACCGTCACATGGCTGTTCACCACTCCCATGTGGATACTGACCACCGCAGGTCAGATGCATCAGGTCAGTTAGCCAAGTCACATCAACAGGAGCTTGGTCACCCCTTGTTGCTGGCTTCCAGTAGACCAGTTCAAGCTTCAGCACCAGACAGCTCACCACGTGACTCACAGTCTGACAGTGAAAGCAGCAGCCGATCTGCTGACTCAGATCTTGACTGTGGGCAGTCACTGTCCAGTCAGCTTGAGTCGGCATCAGGGGACAGAAGGAGGCAGATTTCATCAGCAAGGGATGACTTTGCGCAGCAGCCCGACTCTGTTGGTAGCATTGCACAGCTGTTTATGATGCGGCAAAGGGCAAAAGCGGTTTTCCAGGTGAGTGTCCTGATTCTTGTTTGATCACTAACTTTGCACCATGAATCTTGTCATGCTGACAGCAGCTCAGCAAACATGCATTGTGCCAGCAGACTACTTTCCAGACAGGCTGCTTTGGAGAAACAAGACTTGTCCTGCATGTACCTAGCTCATCATGAGCTGGAAAGCATTGTGATTGCTGTTTATTCTCAATTTTGTCATCATCATCATCATCATCATCATCATCATCATCATCATCATCATCATCATCATCATCATCATCATCATCATCATCATCATCGGTGTTGTTATTGTTATGAATACTACTTTTAAGACATGCACCTGATAGCACTTCAGATGTGTCACTCCTGTTCATGGCCGCAGTCATCACTGCCTGGCTGATCAACATCAACATCACAATGTTTTGTGCCAAGATGTCATACTGTAGCATTGCGCAGACTCCTGTTTTTAGACAACATCACACAGACAGCTGCATGGCAGCTCAGCAATCTTTTGTCAACGTTTTTGCAGATTTCTGATTTCAGACTCTGCCCACACTGCTTTTGCAGGCTTTGGGCATCAATGTAGACCAAAGAAGGCTTCAGAAGAGGCATGCACAGCTGCGGCAGGTTCCTGCTATGCTGCGACGCTGCTTGCACATCTGGACTCAGTCAGCCTGGGACACCGAGGAATGGCTGCTGCAAGTACGCTCGCCTGTGCTTCTGGCACGCGGCTTTGCTGCTTGGTGCCAATACCTCAAGGTATGCCTTGTCCATTCCTGAGCTGATGTGAGTCCTGTTTTATGCCTGCACCTGAACATACACCTTGTGTCTGTCTGGGTGTCTGTCTGGACGTCTGTCACTGTTTCTTTCTGGATGTGGGTCAACCCTGATGCGGGCTCTGCTGCACACAAAACTTGCAAAGGTCCATTGGCGGAAACTGGACATTGGCAGGTCCATTCTGCCAATGCTTAGGGCTGCCTGCATGATGCATCAACCCCTTGTCTGGGTGTTGCCTTGCAGACATGATTGTTTGTGGCAGGCACGCCTTTTCACGGCTGTGTCTTTGCATAGGTGAGAGCAAATAGGCAGCAGCAGCTGGTGTATCTGCAAGGCAGGCACCGTCTGGTCTTGATGTTACCATGCTTTCAAGCCTGGAAGCTCAGATCCAGACGCCAAGCCCTTCTAGCTGCTACTGTTCAACATTGCAGGTGGGTTTTGCCTCACCTGCTGACAGCCATTACATGCAGCCAAATCAACATAAATGCTTCGGTCATGCAGTCTTGTGTTTCCAATGCCAGAGCTATCACCCACATACTCACAGATGCTGTCCCAGTCTGTCCTCGATGTGCAGGTGATGATGCATAGTAAAGCATGAGTGCACAAGTTGCTGATGCTGCAAAAAAAAATAGTCACCCAGCTCCGCCACGCGGACCTGTACCATCTACAGCACTGTGTTATGCTGACAGGAGTCTGCACTCAAAGTCGCTCATACGTAGCAGTCTCTTCTTCAGCAGTTGGACAGACATCTGCATCTACAAAGACCAAGTGTTGTGTGCTGAAATAACACCTGACAAGATGGCACTGCTGGTGCTGTGCAGACACAAGCAGGCCAGTCACCTGCTGCAGCACTGGCAAGCATGGGTGCGCGCCAAACGCAGCCTGCGGCAGCGTGGAGCAATGGTGCACAGGGCACATCAAGGCTACACCATGCGGCATGCTTGGAGGCACTGGCAATGGCTGGCCAGCAGTAAGGTATTGCACATCATCCTATGGCCCCTTGTAACTAATGTTGCACACAACAGTCCGCCTCTGCTGGCATATATGCAAGGTTCCCAGGTTGTAGCAATGTGCAGCATCACTGCAGTCTGCCTGCAGCCACTACCATGGGTGGTCTGCTTGGTGACACCATTGCACACACTGATATGCTGTGCCTTTTGCACTATGACACCATTGCTTGCATTGATGTGCTGTTTCTTTTGCATGATGACACCATTGCATACATTGGAAGAAGAAGAAGAAGGATTTTACAAGTTTCTGCCAGCCAGGTATGCTGTTCCTTTTGCATGATCACACCATTGCATACAGTGGTATGCTGTGTCTTCTGCATGATGACACCATTGTAAACACTGGTACGCCGTGTCTTTTGCGTAATGACACCATTGCTTACACTAGTGCGCTGTTTCTCTTGTATGACGACACCATTGCTTACACAAATATGCTGTGTCTCTTGCACGATGACACCATTGCATACATTGGCACGCTGTGTCTCTTGCAAACCACCAATGGCTGCTTGTGTTGCTGTCATGCATGCAGTTTTTAACTAAATCTATTATGCATTCTTCAATCATTGGGATGTAGGCTATCCTGGTCAGAGTCTTTGAGCGCTGTGAGCATAGCTGGGAGTTGCATGACCCAAGGTGTGAGGAGTATGAGCAGCTGCTGGCCTGCCTGCACAGCTGGAAAGGCAGGGCACAGCACAAGCAAGACAAACGAACACGGCTGCAGCAGGAGAACTGTGCAGATGCATTCAGGCATGTACTATCGACAATGCCAGTCATGTGTGTGTGTTTTTGTGCTCTAACTATAATTATTGTGAGGTGTGTTCTGTTCATTAGCAAGCACCCTTGACAACACTGCTGTTGCAACTACCTCAGACAGGTGACCATACCGTAATTGGCTGCAGGACGACGTGTATGTTGCTGACTGGGTTCCACAGCTTCCAGCACAATCATTGCCAAGCAGTCCAGCTGCAGTGTGCGATGCACAGCCGCGAGCGCCTGTTTGCTGTGTGGCGCCGCACTGTGAGAAGCAAGGTGGCTGACTGGATGCATGGCCCCTGTTTGGCCAGCACAAGGCGGCGGCTGCACCTGAAGGGCTGGGTGTCAGAGCAGCAGTGGCACCAGCAGTACCAGACACGCAGGTGAGGCTTCTACAAAGCAGTTGCCATGGCTTCAATGGCAATCTGTGCGTGTGTGAGATACATTCAGACTGTATGCACTAAAAAACCTGCGACGTGCTGGTGGTTTGTGCAAGGCGCGGTGTCATCAAGTGCATTTGGAAGCAACCAGTTCAGCCCAACCACTTGCTGTTGGCGTCTGATGCCAGCAAGCTGAGTGCTCTGAAGTGAGCAGCATCAGTGACATGCAGCATGATGGCTTTCAAGATGTCATTGGCTTTGATACGTGGTGGCCATCAAGACAGACTTGCGAAAATGTGACTAGTGCTGCAGGCTGCTGTCAGCAGGCTGGACAGCTTTCTCTAGGGACACCACCATTCCCAGAGGGCACAGACACCACCACCTGCTGCGTCAAGCATTCACAGCTCTGCATGCGGCCACAGCTGCCCGTGCAGCGCAGCTGGGGCTCTTCTGGCAGCGGTGGCAGGTGCACTTTCCCCTTCAGCTGGGCATGGCAGGGTGGAGGGCTGTGAGGGTGGCCACAGCCAGGCAGCGGCTGAAGGACGCCTGGGGGGCCAGGGCCCGCCGTTGCTTACTTCAGTGGCGTGCCTTTGCCGCATGGAAAGCTGTTGTGGCAGTGCAATACAGTCAGGCGTGCAAGTTGCAGGTCTCGTAGCATCATAGCTCAGTTCATTTGCTGTTCTGTCATTGGCCTTGTGTCTACGGAACCGTGTGCTTTGAGGGGCTGCTATGCTTGACATGGGGTAGCAGACTGGAAAAGTTCTATGACAAGGCAGTCTGCTACACACCCAGTCCATTATGCTGAGTACACTGCTGCACTTTGCACTGTCAAGCGGCAGCTTTTGAAAATATGTTGTCTGGACGTTTCCTGCTTCATTCACAGCAGGCCTCAGTCGAAACCGCCCGACCTGCCATGAAGACTCCAGTCTGAGTATTGACAGGCACTGACAATGAGAGTGGCATCTGCATGCAGGCAGCCCAAGGCCACTGTGTTGCGCAGACGCTGGTCAGCCTGGCTGTATGTGGTTGGCCAGCAAAGCAGGGCTGTCAGGCAGCACACGCGCTGCCTTATGCAGGCAGGCTTCACTGCTCTGCTCCAGAACGCTGCAGCTGCTCAGCGCCACAGGTGAGCTGCAATGTCTAGCACAAAGGCAACATGCACAGCTTTCTGAATGTGAGTCAATCAGAGCAGGACAGGTGCTTCAAACCCTCAAACAGCTGGATGAGTTTGACCAACTGATTTTGCTTAGTGAGGTGACGATTGTGTAACGTGGGCAAGCTTGCCAAATGTCACACAATGGTGCAATACAGCCAGCTCGACAATACGGTGTCTGTTCATATGCACTGTGTACATATCATGGGAGGCTTGCCTCAGAATGCTGCATCATCATGCTAGACAGTCCCGACATAAGACAATCCTTGACAATGGAACTTCGATGCTGCTGTGCTGCCCATGTCTGACAGACCTGCTTGCATTCAACGACAGCACCATTTCTGTTGTGGTGCATAGGGCTGGAGCTGCAGCAACTCAGCTTGAGAAAGGACGGCGTCTTCACATGCAGCACCACTGTCAGCATTGTTGCCACCACGCTGGTCAGAGCAGCTCAGCTCACAGATGCTCATGTGCAGCACCTCAGTCGGCACCCAGGGGTCATCAGACTGCATATGGAGCACTGTCATTTCTGCAGCCTCCCTGCCAGGCTCAGATGGCAAGGGAGATGCATTTGCCGTTTGAGTGGTCCTTGATGATGAGGGCGTTTGCAAGCTGGAAGGTGTTCATAGCTTATTGGAGACCTCGAACAGCAGCATATGCCACTGACAACCGGCACCAGGTACCAACCCATGCTCATGACATGTCTTCAAAAGCCAACTTTTCGACATTCCACATTGGCAGGTCTAGCATTATTGACAGGCAATGCTCAGGGCTCCCCCCACCTCATTTTGACCCCCATGACAAAGCATCCATTCGGCATGCAGCTTTCACAAATGGCAACATCAAGATTTGTGTACATATGTACATACGTAAATGTTATGCATCGTCACTTGCCATGCACCAAGCATTGTGTGAGTCTAATTATTGCCATGCAGGTGCCTGTCGTAGGCATCAACAGAACACAAGATGCTTCTTGTGGGTCTCAAGGTCACTGCAACAGCATGATGCTGAGCAAAAGTGTATATCTAGATAATCAGGAAAATGCATATCCTTGGAGACAGCACCCTCAGTCTGACAGGAGCAACTTGATGCCAGACTGGTATTGGCTAGGTCCATATGGGCCACTGGGTGCCAAAGTAGAATGCCACATCAAGCCGCAGACAATAGACTGCTTGAATCATTTGCTCAAGCAGAGGACTGCTATGTGAGCTTTTGTTTTGTAAAGTTCACAAACATAACCAGACATGGAGTACAGCATTGCACTGTTGCACCACATGTTTGTGGAAGTGATGCATGGTGATACAGCGTATGTTCTTGAACTCTACTCATGTGCAGTAACATTCACTCTGTCTCTGACTGTGCACCTCGCCTCTCGTACATCCCTGAATTTTGTCGATGTATGCCAACATTCTGCAGACACCAGGCATGGGTGGTTGCAAGTGTGAGAGGTGAAACGGCATCTAGGCTGATAAACCATGGCGTTGCATACCTTAATGCTATCTAGATACTGCTCAGCCAGCTGCGGAGACACAAAGTCAGTAAGTAAATCCTTGGACGGTAATAAGCTCATTTGGCTGAAGCAGGAAAGGTGTAGTCTGAGGCACCTGCTTGCAATTCTGAATGTGATTCACCCCCTCCTTTATATAGCATATCCGCAGTCTTTCTCTCAAAATCTGCGCATGTGAAGGTCAAGTGGACGCGGGCAATCTGGCAGCATTCCGGTCTTCTGCTGCTCTTGACATGCATGTATACCTGAGCTTTGGCAACGCCAACTTCCTTACGTCTAACTTCGTATTCCCTGTGTTCTAGCAAGGCAACCGGGTCTGCATGGGGGTTCTCCGGATCGTAGTTTGGAGGAGGGCCTTCTGGATACTTTGGGCCGGCCCAACGACCCATGGTCACAACCAACTTTGATCAGGTTCCCCACAGCTATGGCAATACAGTTTCGTGTGGTACGGCCTTGAGATGTCCAAGACTATCTGATCGCAGGAAGCAACCCGGGTTTGGCAATCTAGTGTTGCGCAATGGTGCAAGGCGTTGTGCGAATGCGATTTGCGAAATCGCTCAAATTTCGATCAAGCCCTAATCGGATGGCTAATCAGTAATTAGCCGTACTAATTCGGCCCAGCAAGACCGGACTCCGAGTTAGTCTTTCTTATGCTAGACTGGTGTCGTCGATCCAATGCGATGTATATCCATGCGTATTCAGATATGCAGGTCCAAGCACGAGCGCGCCTGACTGCTGCGAACTCGACCAGCCGATGACAACATCGTTCCGGAAGTCGCTCCGAAACACCGCTAAGCAAGGCAACAACTCCGAGAACATGCTAGCCAGTACGCCCGGTGAGTTGTTGAGCACGCGCACCTGGCTTGTGCCCCTGATTGCTCCGTCGCCCACTCTCACTTGGGGACATCGCCTCCTGATGGGCGGCAGCTAGTCTCATCTGGTCGAGACCAGCGGAAGCTGCTGTGCCTTGTGCTGTGGTTGACTGCTTGCGCGCTGTTGCAGATGGCTGAGCCTTGATGGTGCATTACCTTACCAGTGATAGTCAGCTGCACCAGCACAGTTTGGCTGTTGCCAGCTGCTGAGAAAGATGCAAACTTCGGGTGCATCTCATGAACTCCTGTTCCCCTTAGTTTCCGAATCTTCCATCAATACAAGAAGGTTCGTTACTGGCAACTCGCTTACTTGTTGCTAGTTGCATGAGTTCCAGCACTAGACTTGTCGGTCATTTTGCAGGCGGCGTCCTCCCAGTATTGGCCTAGATTTCAATGGCCCAGCATTGGACAATGGAGTAGAGTGTTCAGGCAACATCTTCAGCATGCTGGGCAGAGTCAACCTCAGCAGCCTCAACTCCAATGTTCAGCACCTGGTCACAACCTTGTCTGACCACAATCCCAGCGCTGTCTCTGAGGCCCTGCTCTGTCAGCCAACCCAAGTCACCTACAATCAGCAGAATCAGGGGCTCAGTGTCAGCATTGGCTCCAGTCGCTCCAATGGACCACACTCTGTGCAGCTCAGGGGCGAAGTGTATTTTCCTAGAGGATGGGCTGCGTCCCATCTTTGTCAGAATGTGGCTCAGCAAGCTTCCGCAAGCAGTCTGCCTCTGCTGGAATTGGTAAGCCAAGCCAGAAGTACCTGTAATCAACCTGCTGCCAAGCATTGCAAGCAGCAGCCTCAAGGCGCATATGACTACGCATTTGGCAGTCATCACGAGCCTTTGCTACAACCTGCATCATGTCATTCCATGAAAAGGAGGCATATCTCAAATGGAAGGGCTCTACATTTGTCAAGCGTGCAACATGCCAACATGACTGCCTGTGTCCGCAGGAAGATGTGGATGAAGTGTTAAGTACGCTGTTTCATGAAGACACACAGCCTCAGCAGCACAATGCAGGTGATCAGGCACAGGCTCAGCTGGTGACGGTCATCATCACCATTCATGACGATGCACTGCAGCAAGCCCTTCAGCAGGCTCAACGTGACCTGCAGACTGCTCGTGCACATTCTGCACAGCTGCAGGCCCAAGCAGACAGCCTCAGAGCAGATTTGCACTCAGCTGCAGCCAACCTCAACAACGCTTCTGACCCGGGCAGAACACACTCAGCTGAGTCACGTGCAGCTGAGGCCAGTGCTCTGCTTACTCAGAACTCAGAGGAGCACCAGTTGAATGAGCAGAATCTGAGACAGTCTGAGTTAGTCACTCAAAGCTCAGATGAGGATGCATCAGCCAAGCCAGGTCTGTGTGAAGCTGAGTCAGCTGCTCAGTCAGCTGAGGTGCAGCAGCTGCTTCAGCAGCTTCACGTATTACAGCAACAGGCAGATGAGGCTGCAGCACAGCACACTGCTGATCATGCAGCTGTGGCACAACTACAGAGACAGCTGTCACAACAGAATAGTAGAGTGTCTGCAGAGCAAGAGGCCAACCAGACTCTCAGGATGCGTCTTGAGTCTGCTGAGGCATCTGTGGCAGACTCGACGACTCGCATTCAGCAGCTGAGGTGAGACCACCTTGATGGCACGTGCTGAGTGTGAATTTGTATGGGATGCTGTGGTCGCTCTATCAGAGCTACCAAGAGTTATTCTGAGGGACACATTTCCAACTTTACATCAGGCCATGCACCTGTCAACTGTAGTACATACACCTGTAGCATGTCTGAATGATCATGGGCGTGACCTTGCTTGAGAGTGGTCATGGTCACAACAAGTCCCAGCGTGAAATGTGATGTGTGTGCAAATCTACAGACCACATGTAGATTGCATGTAGATCTGCTTCAGAGCAGTGAACACGGGCTGTGTCTGCAGATCTGCAGCAGTGACTGCAGCCCAGCAGCTTCAAGCAGTGCGTTCTGGAGCAGGGGTTGAGGCCCTGTCCCGAGCAAACTTGCAGCAGCAGCTAGCAGAGGTAGAGGCTCAGAAGCAGCAGAGCCAGGCTGACCTGGCACAGGCTGAACAGCACCTGCACCAGCTGCAGGTAAGATACTCATGATGTTGTGTGCAGATTGCAAAAACCTGGAGTTCATGAGTGTTGTTTCTTTTTGCCAAATAGCATTCTGTTTATGCTGACTCACTCAGCAATGTGCATCGTTCAGATGAAGTTTCTGATATGCTGCTACATGACCTTGTGTACATCACACACTTGCAGCTGTAAGCATCATTGCTGACCCTGTCAAGCAGTCTCCTTTGACGCCACTGCATGTGCTGGTTCATGAGCACTCAAGGAACACCTGTTTTCACAGACCATACACCTTCTTTTGCCATGCCCCTCCACACCTGATCCTCTTCTTCCTTGCTGGGGCTTGCTGTTTTCAGCTGCTCACACGCTTTGCTGCATGTGGCCAGCTCACTGATCAGCTGATTTGGCAACTCAAGTTAGCTTATCTCTGTTTGATGCTGACTTTTACAGACACTTTTGGGTGTGCAAGGATGTACAATAGTTTCAACACGCCTAGGCAGGAATTTACTTTTGTATTGTACATGTACACATACATGCTAAGAACGGCACCAGACATCACAGATTTAGGTTTTGACTACAATTTGGACCTTGTAAGGCCCAGATTTGTTTCTCTCAGGATAGCATTGAATGAACTATATCATTCAAATTTGATGTTCTCAGGATTCCTATAGTTGTTGTTTGTTGACTCCCCTGTTGAGTTTTAAAGACAAGGAATGTAATTTGATTGATTGATTTGATTGATTGATTGATTGATTGATTGACTGACTGACTGACTGACTGACTGACTGACTGACTGACTGACTGACTGACTGACTGACTGACTGACTGACTGACTGACTGACTGACTGACTGACTGACTGACTGACTGACTGCCTGCCTGACTGATTGATTGATTGATTGATTGATTGATTGATTGATTGATGCACACCATGCCATTATGCAGGAGCTAGTGAGTCAGCTGCGTAGTGAAGTGAGTGATGCTCAAGAGGAAAGCAGCAGCACAGCAGAAGCCCTGAATGCATCAACAGAGCTGGCAGGTCGCCTACAAGCTGCTGCTGAAGTGTCCACAGAACAGGCTGCTGCTGCTGCGCAGCGAGTGGCTCATGAACACAGCCGCTCAGTGGCTGACCTTGAGCACAGACTCCAGCAGACGACTGCTGCATTGCGACACAGCACCGAGACAGCAACAGCTGCAGATGCAGAACGGCTGCGCAGTATTGAGTCACTTCAGCAACTGCTTGACAAGGCTCATGATGACAACAGTGTGTCAGCCAGTAGGAACAATGAGCTGGCTGGTAGTGTTGAGCAGCTCACAGCTCAGCTTGAGGCTGCACAGAGTGCTGCAGCAGCTCAAGCTGCTGAATCTCAGCTCGCTGTGAATGAGCTGCAAACTGAGGTGGTCAGACTTGAGCAGCAGCTGAGCAGTGCCAGCCAGTCAACTGATGCAGCAGTTGCAGCAGCAGCTGCTAAGGTTAGTCAAGCTGATGCTCAAGCAGGCATTGAAGCTGCCCTGCAACAGGCTTCCCAAGAGCACAGCGCAGTCGTGCAGGAGCTTGAGCAAAGGCTAATGGGCACCCAGACAGCTCTGCAAAGCACAGCTGCAGCAGCTGCTCAGGCTGACGTGGAAAACAAGGTGCACGTACAATTCCTGCAGCAGAGACTTGGCAACGCTGTTGAGCAAGGACTGGTTGCACAGGGCCAAGTCTATGACTCGGCTAGCAAAATTGCTCAGCTGAAATCGCAGCTTGAGTCCACTCAGAGTGCCTCTGCCGAGCAAGCTCAGGCTAATCAGCTTGCTGTCGACGAGCTACAAAGTGAGCTTGAAGCTGTCAGGCAGCAACTGGCTGATGCCAACCAGGCAGCTGCTGCAGCAGCTGCTGATGCAGCTTCCCTGCTGCACAGGACAACTACTGCAGAGGCTTCCCTGCTGGAGTCTGCAGCAGCCTTGACAGAGGAGGAGCTGCACAGATCTCACATCACTAATGAACTACAGGAGAATCTGAAGGCTGCCAAAGCGGCACTGCAACAATCTACTGAGTCAGCTGCACAGACAGACGCAGAGCGGCTGCATGCCATCCAAGGACTGCAGCAACAGCTCAGTGATGCTGTCAACTCTGCCCAAGCCGCCCAGGGTACTAACACAGAACTCACTGAGTCTGTGAGGAGTCTCAAAAATGAGCTGTCAGCTGCTGAGGCATCATTGCTGAGGGAGCAGCAAGTTCATGCCAGCACACTCACCGAGCTGCAGAGTCAGGTTGAGGCGTTGCAACACCAGCATGCTTCAGCCCAGCAGGCAGCTGAAGCGGCAGCTGCTGCAGCAGCTTCTGCAGACCGCAGGGCAGCTTCAGCAGAAGCTTCTGTGTGGGAGGGCAGCACAGCCCTGCAAGCAACACTGCTGGAGAAGGATCAGCTGACAAGCCAGCTGGAGCAGCAGTTGCAAGCTGCTCAAGCAGCACTGCAACAAACCACTGAGTCTGCAGCACTGGCGGATGTACAGAGGCAGAAGGACATTCAGACGCTGCAGCAAAGGCTTGACGATGCTGTTCAACAGAGCATCTCTGGAAGCGCGTCTCTGGCAGTCAACTCGCAGTTGTCTGACTGTGTCCAGCAGCTCAAGATACAGCTTCAGTACGCCCAGAATGCTGTAACCAAACAGTCTGAAAGTAGCACTGCAACAGTGAGCCAGCTGCAGTGCCAGGTGGACGTTCTGCAGCAGCAGGTCACATCTGTCAAGGCAGAAGCTGACACAGCAGCTGCTGAAGCAGCTACCCTACAGCAGGCTGCTGCTGCTGCTGCTTCACAATCTCATGAAGAGGCTTCAGCTCTGTTGCAACAGACTGTAGCTGATAAGGAGCAGCTGGTTACAGCCCTGGAGCACAGACTGACACACTCCCAGACAGAGCTTCAGCAAGCTGTGAATGCAGCAGCTGTCACTGCTGTGGAGACACAGCATACAGTGCAGTCACTTCAGACAAGACTGGACAGCGCTGTTCAGCAAGCAGTAGCGGCACAGACTGCAAATGCTCAGCTGTCCGAGACAGTTCAGCAGCTGAAGGTGCAAATGCAGTATGGCAGGAATCTGATGGCAAAACAAAGCGAAGCCAGTGAGAGAACAGTCACTGAGCTGCACAGTCAGGTGCAGGCCCTACAGGAGCAGCTGACAGTAGCCAGGCAGGAAGCTGCTGCAGCAACTGCTGAGGCAGCTGCGCTCACAGACGCATCAGCTGCTGCGCAAGGTTCCCATCAGGCAGCCCTTGCAACGCTGCAGGCATCAGCTACAGGGAAGGATGCAATGATCAGCAGCCTCCAAGAACAGCTGCAAGATGCACAGTCAGCACTGCATCAGAGGGCTGAGTCAGCAGCCAGAGCTGATGCAGAGAACCAAGCCTCTCTTCAGTCCTTACAGCAGAGGCTTGAAGATGCAGTGCAGCAAGCAGCTGCCTCAAGCAGTGCCAATGCTGAGCTGTGTGCCAAAACTCAGCAGCTGACAACACAGCTAGCGTCTGCTGAGACTGCTGCTGTGGAGATAGCTGCAGCGCATGACAAGGCTACAGCTGATATGTTGGGTCAGGTAACATCACTACAGCAGCAATTAGCCACTGCCTGTGAAGCTGCAGATGCCACAGCTGCGCAGACAGCTGCTCTGAGTCAGCGGCTGACTGCTAGTGAAGCTGCTCAGGCATCAGCTCAGGAAGCTGAGACGTCATTCCAGCAGCAGGCTGTTGAGAAACAGAGGGCAGTGGACGACCTGCAGCTCAGGCTGCAAGATGCACAGTCAGAACTGCAACAAAGCACTCTGGCAGTTGCAGCAGCAGAGGAGAAGAGGAAGGGGGAGATGCAGATGCTGCAGCAGCGGCTGGATGCTGCGCTTGAGAGTGCCAATGCTTCACAGACATCAAGTGCTGAGTCTACTGAGGTCATGGCACATCTCAAAGCTCAGCTGGAAGTTGCTCAGGCTGCTGCAAGTGCACAAGTTGAAGCTTTTGCTGCACAAGCAGATGAGCTGCAGCAACAGGTGAGCTGTCCTGGGCATCTTTCATCAAATATGTACACATGACCTCAGTATTGCACCAATGCTTTTCATACTTTAGTAATTAGTAATTTCACCTTCTCATAGTTGGTAGGTGTGGGTGTGCATGTCTGTGAACAAGACGGACAAGTGAGTTTCCATTCGATAGCCAAAGGCATATAGCTGCCCTGACGTCTGCATGGTCTCTGTGATACGCTGTACTCAAACCAAAGCAGTGAAAGTCATCCTGAGCCTGATCAATGATGCACAGGTGAGCAGTCTGCAGCAGCAGCTTGCAGCCACCACGCAAGCAAGAGATGCTGCAAGGGCAGAGGCAGGAGTGTTCAGTGAGCAAGCAAATGCTGCTGAGAGCTCACGCCAAGAAGCAGAAACTGCATTGCAGCAGAGCAGCCTGGAGAACAACCGTGCTGTCCAGGCTCTGCAACAGAAGTTGGCAGACGCACAAAGATCGCAGCAACAGGCTGCAGCGTCAGCAGCTGTGGTTCATCAGCAACAACAGCACGACATTGTGTCTGTTCAACAGAGGCTGGAAAGAGCGCTGGCGCAAGCTGAAAGCCTGCAAGGCAGCAACACTGAGCTGTCTGCTTCAGTTGGGCAGCTCAGGACGCAGCTTGAACTGGCTCAGGCTGCCTTGGAGAGTCAGGACGAGGACTCAAGGATAGCCTGCATGCAAATGCGAAGTCAAATTGACATTTTGCAGCAGCAGCTTGCGGCTTCTGCCAGGGGGTCACAGCATCACAAGTCTCGGGCCACAGCAAGTAAGACAGCACAGCAGGGTCAAGATGGGGAGTTAACACCACAGCTGCGGCAATCTGAGCAAGCAGGGACGTCCAGCACATCAGATGGTGGGGAAACAGCTACATCTGCTGACTTGATGCAACTGGTGGAAGCACAAGCTGAAGCTGCTGAGCACCTGGCTGCCAAAGACAGCCTCGCGTGGCAGGTTTCGAATTTGAAAAGTGAGCGGGCCGCCCTGCAGCATGCTGTGCATGCTGTGCGGCAGGACTTAGCCTCCTCAGAGCAAGCCAAGGCAGAGCTCAGTACTCGGGTTGACAGCCTGCAGCTGCAGGTCAGCTGCTTAAGCAAGCACTACTTTCAAATGCCAAGCTTTACGTGATGCCCTATTATGCTGGATATGGCATTCCATTACACTAATTATGGCATTCCATAGCACTGAGTATTGCATTCCCTTGTGCTGGATATGGCATTCCAGAAGGCTTACCATGGCATTCGACTCTGTGCCTGATGGCTACCAAGAATTGCAGACTGCGTGTTCCTGTGTTCTCAAGTATTGTCATTGAACAAATGTGCTCTGCAGGTTGCTCAGCTGCAAGCAGATGTAGGGCAATACCAGGGGCAGGCTGAAACAGCCCTAACTGACAGTGAGGGCTGGCAGCAGAATGTGCAGGAGCTGCGCACTGAGCTGGCTGAGAAAGCAGGGCATGCTGCTGAGTTTGGCAACATGCAGGCAGAGGTACTGCCTTCTGCTCTCCTACACATTGGCACATGCTGCCAACATCAGCAAGATAGATGTTGCTTTCGGCCACTCAGCCATGCCTCTGTGCACTTTCTGTATCCTGTATTTTTATTTTTATTTGCAAAAAAGGACTTCGAACATGATATGCATCAGATCTGGACTCTTGTGCTATGAGTAACCTGATGTCCACACCACAGCACCTTTGTGATGAACTGGCTAGCAAGCCAATGCTCTGTTCTATTTTGATCGATATTTTTGGCATGTCAAGTGCAGTGTGTTTGTAATGCTTGATGTGATACTAGCACAGATACACACTTACTTAAGCTGAACTCTTTGGCGATCAAAGCAGTATGGTATAAGCAGTGAGATTGACGTTTGTAGGACTGCACTGATGTTGCTATTACCATGCCCTGACTTGGCATGAGTACTGGCCTGTGGGTTGCACAAAGAATGCTGAAGGCAGTTCAAGATCCTGTACAGGCCCAGCAATTCTGCTCTTTCCATGATCAACCATGGCATTGCAGGTGCTGACACTGGTTCAAGAGATCACAGAGCTGAGGCAGACTGTAGCCCGCCTGGAAAGCAACAGGCCAGCAAGCCCAGCACACACTGCCACCGCAGCTCCCATCAACACCCTGAGCATCACAGACATTGTGGCCAACAGCCTGAGTCAGCATGGCTACGAGTCTGATGCATCCCCCTCCACACCCCACCACCGCAGGGGGGTGGCAGAGGGCTGGTCTGTGCATGGTGGCTTGGAGCCGTTGCTGCTGGAGGTCAACAGCGTAGTGACTAATCCTGTGTTCCTGGAGGGTGACTTCCCTGGTGTCAGCGTGCCTCCAACACCCAGTGCTCCAGCTCCAAGGCTGCTGCAGGCAGTTGCTTCACAGCAGGTCGGTCTTCTTCACCGCCTTTCACACCTTGAGAGATGGATGCTAGCCATGTGCACATGTTGCAGCTTTAATTCACACCAGCATGCTCTGGAAGCTTGTCTGTCGGTGGCCTTGGCAGTTGTTTGCATGTGGTTGTTGTGGCTACATTTCAAATGCCGACAGTGATAAGGTGCACTCACATGTTATCATTTGCCTGTACCAAGCCACATGGATAGCAAATACATGTGACAAACATACAGTAACAGCTGAGCTACCCTATTGGCTATTTTGATGGCTTGAAGAATAATCCTGATAAATAAAACGTTTTGCAGCACATGGTGAGCTAGGTATGTGCAGGACAAGTCTTGTCTCTCCAAAGCAGTCTGTTTGATTGGTGGCTTTCATGATTACAAACTACTCATGTGTGTGTGTTTGGGACATGTAGAGTGGGCAGAAGAGGGTGGCAGATGTAGAGGAGCAGCTCCAGGAAGCCCTGAACAGGCTTGCACTCACCAGGTCAGTAATCAAGGATGCTGTCTTTTTGGGTGCAGTCCTGTCGTTTGTTTTGGGTTGTGCATCTGCGCTCATGAGCATTCACCTCATACCATTGGTGCCTGAGCACGCCACGCAATGCGGGGAACCTTGTTTGTGCCAATTGCACAAGCATTGCAACGCCTGGAGCCAATCATGCAATCCTTTTGACTGTTGTACAGTCACCTTTGTGAGTGTACATGTTCACACATTGCAAAACATCCAAAAGACATTGATGGGGCCAATTCCTGCAGTCCAGCAGGCAAGTCATACAGCATACATCTATGCTGTACACACCTCAGAGTTCATCAGCCAAGAAGCAAGTGAGCGTACCACATGAACCATGTCCAACACAAACATGACAGCATGAATGCATGCAGGCATTGACTTATGGGTTGCACAGTGCAGGTCACAGCTGTCAGAGGCGGAGGAGCAGAGCAGTGTGCTGCTGGAGCAGCAGGAGGGCGCCGAGGATCTGGTCAGGGCTCTGCGCCATGAGCTGCACAGCTTGAGGCAGGACACCAACAGCGTGGCTGCCAATGCTCGCCAGACCATCTCTGAGAAAGAGGCCCTACAGGTGTGCAGTTGATTGTAGAGGCGCCGTCACTGGTCCAGGAACCTTGAAAGGCATCAATGCCAATGCTTTTGTGAAAAAAGCATTGGCGTTGAAAAAAATGGCCGCAGTGAAAAAAATCGCCGCAGTGAAAAAAATCGCCGCAGACCTTGCAGAGAGAAGTAACCCAGAGAATCTGTGTTCTTTCAGTTTGATGGAGTGTGAGTAGCACTGTTGCACAATCCCTGGCAAAAAAGACTCTTGGCGCATACCATGCCTGTCAGCTTCTGAATGCCTGATTGCGGTAGGCTTCTGCCTTGTGCCTTGACCAGCAGCTGCAATGGGTGGCACGTTGACAGGTATGGCTGATGATTTCTCACACACCATGTTGACAGGTTTTGCTGAGTGAGGGATGTCTAGCTGGTGTGCGAAATGTCAGTTTGTGCAAGAATCATTGGCAACCATGGATGCATGTCCTTCTCAGTGATGTATTTGCTTGCAGGCTACTTTGGAAGCTGCTCAGGAAGCCATGATGGAGCAAGCAGAGGAGATGCGCAAGCTGACAGCAGAAAGGGATGCTTTGCGCTTGCAGATCCTGGCTCGACCCCAGATGTCTGCATCAAGTACAGCAGGGGTCACCGAGGATCACAGCATGATTGCTGCTGCATATGATACCGACCGCAAAGTCAGCCGGCCATTGAGCAGTAAGTGTGACTGCCTGCCTTGTGTGGCTTTCTGATTGGAATGCACCATTCAGAACCATTTCAGCGCCTGTGATAGACAGTATCAATGCACCATTACTCATCCTGTGCCATTGAATCTGATGTGAGCTGTTTGCAATGCTTTCTTACTGAGGAAATGTTTGGCCTGCAGGTGGATCATCTTTGCCCAAGAGGTTGAAGGGACGCTCAAGCGTTAGCTCCAATAACTCAGATGGCGGTTCACCTCGCCCAAAGTGGGTGTAGGTCACATTGTGCGTATCCCTGCTGCGTTATGCTTTGCCATTACTGTGTGCTGATACATGTACTTTATGTAAAGTTAAGCAAGACAATAAGTCATGCAGCATGGCCAAGTGAGAACAGAGAGGTGTACGAGCGTAATTGATAACAGGCATCTGTGCGCAAAATATGATTATGCAACACGCCATGAGGGCTATTTTTACAACTCAATCAAGGAACAGTCAGATGTGCTGCATATGCTTCACAAGCCTCAACTCTGGGTCCAGAATTTGCGTATCTGATTCGCCAAGAAACGCTGCATGCTCGACCATAATGATAATGGTTGAGCCGGTGCACACAGCACAATAAAAATGCAGCAACAGACTTAGCCCGCCGCTGCTAAAGTTGGCGGCGCTTTCATGTTAAAAAGCATGCTGCGGGTGCTACGATCTTGTCATCTCTCCATCAATCGAAAACACATCACCGGTGGTACACCACGCTTGTACAGCAGCTGCCGGCGTGATTGGCCGAGCAACAACATGCGGTAGTCGCTCGTCCATAGAGAGTCAAACCAAGGAAGGCAGCAGCAGCTGTGTACAAGACGCAGCGAAGTGCGTCAACGCTTCTGTACCTTGCGTAAAGTCCTGTCCGCTGCTTTAGTCCGATCAGATCAGGTCAGGCGCCATTTGTGCACCTGCCTGCCGTGCCAACGAACGCGCAAACAGGTGCAAGCTTGCATACTGGCCTTGAAGAGCAGCTGGAGCACACGCTCTGATTCTACAAGTCCAAGAAAATGCTCATTGGTCCAGCTAGGCAAGGCCAGAGAGGTCCATCTCAGCAGCCCACATCAGCTCTCCTAAGGTGCTGTCTGAACTGCACTACTCAGCGCACAGCAACTGTGAACCATCCTGTTGTGCTGCAGCACAGCTGTGCTCCAGCTCACAACACTGTCATGCACACTTGTCTATCTAATGTGTGGCTGACGCTACATAGGCAGGCCAGCCAGTCCAACAGAGACCCGTACTTGAGCCAGTCCCAAGCAGCACCTCAGCCTGGTTCTGCAAGGGGTGCTCAGATGGCTCAGAAGAGGCCCTGGAAGCCTTCTATGGGACTGGTGCCCTCCTCCCAAACAGGCAGCATGCCACCTCGGCCAGCTACTAATTCAGGAGTATGCAGACTGGCCAGACCAGCAGATGCTCAGACAGCCTCTCAGCCTGGAATCAGCTTCAGCCAGCCCAATAGCTTCCAAGACTACACACCTACAGGCACTCCTGACAGGCAGTACATTATGCCAGGTAATCAGAACATCATACTGTCTCAAACACAGACACACCGTGACATGTGTTTCTAGTGTGCAGCAAGCTGAAATTGCTGTATCTTTGCAGGTGAATTTAGGCAACCGCGTGCTGCTGCTCATGTGAGCATGTCGTGCAGTCAACCCTGCTCTGGCCTAGACAGCACAGAGTGCACTCCTGTCAGACCTTCAAGCACTCAGAGCTTCTCCCAGCAGAGGTCTGTCTCCTTCTCTCCAGCATACCACCAGGCTCGAGGACTCAGCCAAGCTCAGCCTAGCTCATCCCTCAGGCCCTTGCCAAGCGGTCAAAGGCAGCCATCCCCTGTGCATCAGAGACAGATGCAACCTCAGCAGCAACCAGTCAGAAGCATGCAGAGGCCGCTGCATTTCACAGTATTGCACCCAGGCTCGCAGGGCATGACTCCTCAGAGCAACCACAGGGAACCCCAAGGGGGTCAGGCACTGCAAAGCAGCCAAGGCATGGCTCCCATGTTTATGACACAGCCTTCTCAAGACACTGTAGCCTGGTCTGAGGAAACCCAAGCTGATCCTCCTATCTTGAGTCAGCCACCTGCAGACCAGCCATACCTTGCACAGCACCAGCAGCAGCACCAGCAGCAGCTGCCACTGCACCAGTCTGAGTGTTTTCACCAGCCAGAGCCTATCACTGCTTTTGAGGCAGGTCCTGACCACTCTGCCAAACCTGTTGGCTCACACCCAAGCAGACTGCTGATGAAGTTGAAGAGCAGAGCTGCTGCTGAAGCAATCAACAATGCGGTACCCTCTCCAGCAGCAAGCAGCAAAGAGCCAAACCTGCCAGCTTTGCCGTCAATGCCAATCCCAGCAGCAACACAAGATGACCAGACCCTACAGCAGTCACCTTCTCTACTGGAAGCTGCTGATAAGGCTGCATCAGAAGCTGCTGTGGCAGGTGCTACAGCAGCTGCCTCAGAGGCAGCAGAGCAAGCCAAGCAGGCAGTGACAGCTGCTGTTGCCGCACAGCAAGACTGCAAAGCCATGGCTGCAGCTGCAATGGCTGCAGCAAGTGGTGACAAGGAGAACCAACAGCCCAGGCATGTTGAGGTGCTGGGGAAGATCACAGGGGTGATGGAATCATGCGCTGATCTCAGCACGTCAATGGCAGCACTGCAAGGGGTATCAAATGCCCATGCCACAAGGCTCACCACAGTGGAGTCTACCTGCCAAGTACTTGTCGGCCTTATGCATGGTCTGGCTTCTCAGACTGAGCAGGCCCTTGTTGCTTTCAAGACTCCTCAGGTCCCACAGCCAACAACAAGAGTGCTGCGGTGCCTGGACAATTTCACTCAGACCAGTCCAGCATGCATGACACACCAGGGTGTTCAGGCTGACCCAGCCATGGTGGGTACAGCTCTAATTCAGGTGAGCTGCTCGTACAGTCTGTATTGTGGTGCATAGCATGCCGCAGCCACAGCAAGGTTGAAAGCACCCCATGCAGGCACTTCTGTCAGACTTGAATCCAAGATATACTATAATGATGTGTCACAAAGTCTTCAAGTTGATGTGATTGTGTGATCATTTCATCCTGGCAGCAGTGAAACAGGCATTTTTCTGACTTTAAAAGTGTATTCCGGTTGCCATTGTGATGAGTCAAGCTGCCAACCTACGCTGCTTTTTGCTTTTGCTTGGAATTACAGCAGACCCCTACTTGCGCAGGAGATAGAGAACAGCCCAACAGCTGGTGAAGGCAAGAAAGTCAGCGCTGCAAAGCATTCCTTTGGTGTGGCTACTCGGCACATGCCTGTGCCACCAGCTGTTGCTGTTATCAAGACTGGCAACAAATCTTCACCAGGTGCAAACAGAGATGTACCTAAAGCCCAGGACAAGCCCAGTCAGAAGCGCAAGCAGCCTCCAGGTGGCAGGCAGCAGCAACAGGACAGGGCAAAACAGCAGAAGACTGTGTACAACGGGTTCAGCACAAGCACTGAGGGCACTACTGACTCTGACAGGACTACGCCTTCTCAGGATGTGGCACATGAGGTCAGCAGTCCATCAAGGCAGAGTCCACAGGTCACCAAAGCAAAAGCATCCAAGCACCAGCAGGCTCAGCATCAGGTGGTGGCAAAGCCAGTCAAGGTCACACCTGTCGTCCCTCTGAAAGCTGCTCTGCCCTTGCCAGCAGCCTTGATGTTGTCTGGCGAAAGGCTCCAAAAGGGCACCAGTACCTCCCCACCACTAGGCCCTGCAGCTACCCCAGCAGCAGAATCCAGTAGAGGCGTCAGCAGAGTCCCGGGCCCCAATCGTGCAGCAGGAGTGCCTGCCAGCAAGCCTTCACAGTCTCAGGCAGCTGCTGTGTTCAGCAGGCGTACAGAACAGACTCTGCCAACGACCAAGCCCAATGGGGCCTCAAATCCCTCCAGCTTTGCTGCTCTTCTGGAGGCTGTGCTTAGCCAGTCTGACCATGAGCCTGCCTTGGAGCTTGAGCCAGCAGACAACGCTCTAGCTGTCAAGCGTGACCTGGCTTCGGCTTCCAGCCCGGGTGGTCTGACAGGTATACTGCTACTCATGCCTGCTTCCTGTGCCATCTTGCTGGGATGCTGAATGCTGCCATGTGATACATGCACATGATAATGATAATTGTGACTTGATGCTTTCGAGCTCATCATGATGAGGTAGGTATATGAAGGACGGGGCTTGTCCCTCCAGAGCAGCCTGTTCTGTGCATCCCTGTCAGGCCTACAAATTTGACAGTTGTGTCACATCATGCAACATCATTCAAACTTGACCTAGGGCGGTCCGGTGGACAATGCCTGACAATACACAAATCTATCATCAAGCGTCCTGAAAACATGACCAAGCCACCTGAGTCCTTTGCTTTGCAGCTGAGACTCCACAGATAAGGTGTTGCACCTATTCAGTATGCACATGCAGGTCCAGTTGTTGGAGGTGGCTCCAACAATCACGCCAACAGAGCAGATCTCCCTCCAAAACAGCGGCAGCAAAGCAGCAGCAAAGCGGCAGCAGCTTCTTTGGCAGATGCAAAGGAAGCCAAGCACAATGCTGAGCTCAAGAGCTATAGCCGGCGCTCTGCTTGGGTGCAGGCAAAAAAGGTACAGAGCAAGCCAGAGAGTGGGCATGATCAGCACACACAGCAGCAGAAAGGAGGAGGCATGGACCTTTTTGCTACCACTGATCAGGTGAGGCATTACACCAAGACAAGGTATAGCAGATGTCTGAAACCATGAGCATCTTCATCTGTGCTGTATATTGGGGCACAGCTGATGATGAAGCATATGACTGCAGTGCGCAGGACAGCTAGGCAAGTCCCTGTATCTGTGCATTTGCCTTTGTGAGGGATTGCAATGGTGGCTCCACCAGTCACCAGGCCTGGGCAAACTACGCCTTACTTGGCTAGTGCATTGTGCAGGAGCTCATGCCGTCTATTGATGATGAGGACATTGAGAGGCAGGTGCGAGAGAGGATGCAGAGACACAGGCTCAAGAACATGAAGCGCTTTTCGAGAATGAAGTCTTGAATCGTAGAGCCTACTGGCAACGAAGTGCATGTGTACAGCACAAATGCAGATTTTACGTGGACCGTACACATGACTGCACAAAGCATGACGCAGCAGCAGAGATGCACGTGAACAGCAACAACTGGGGTTCTGTGCCGGATATCAGGACACACTCTTTCCCGTGTTCTGTGTCATGTGTCTCAGCCAAACTTGAGTATGTATCAGTCAGACTTCATATGACCAAGAACAACTTCTGACTCTTGCTCTGACCATGCTTGGTGTGGAAGGGGACATACCCAAACAACAGATGCAGTTTGCTTGGTCAAGGGTGCTGATCACGTTGCCATTGTCTGCTTTTGCAGACCGCATGTCAAGACGTGCATGTGATCACGTTCTAGCAAAGAGTACAGTGCTCAAATGTCCTGCTTACAATATCACTCACTCATCAATGCAGGGCGTAGCCATAGCAGTGGTCCATACTACAGCCTGCCCAAACACTCAATAGCACGCAAGTAAAATAAATTCCAGCTGCTTGTTCTGTCTCCCTGACTATAGTTCTCTTTGTGGTATAATCGGCTGCATACAACAATGCAGCACATCTGCAATACTCCTGGTCATGGCAATGAATTGGGCAACTAAACAAATAACACAAACGATGTTGGTACAGAATGGATTGGGCTTCTCACAGCTTAGGTTTGTTGCACTCCACTCATGCCCTTGGTACTTTCAATGACCTCGTCCAATGTAATAGCTTGATCATCACCTCTAAAGTCATTGTCCTCTGTCAAGAACAGCATGCAGTGACATTCCTGCAGCACATAGTAAGACTTGCTCATCAATATCTGACCACCAAATGTCAAGCAGAACATGCATGCGGTGACGGGAACAAGCACTCCATTGACTTTTACCTTGCGCTCACGCATTGGAACACATGGACAGTTCCAGAAGCCTTGCTTAGCCTCTGCCATCTTGTCATCATAATGTCTGCAGGGACATAGAGGGGCGCCAAGCTCATCTCTGTGCTCTGCCAGACCCTGCACTCCACCAACCACGATAAACGCGTGAGAAGCCGCTCAGCGCCTGCCATTGCCTGGAAGCTTACCTTGATCACAACTGAGGTAACAGATTTGTCCACACAGAAGTACGTCCCTGTCCTGCAGATGCATGCAGCTAAATCAACTAGCCCTTTGCAGGAGTCTTGGCCCTACATCTCCAGCAGACCTAGCCTCATGCTTACCGCCTGGCATACTGCTCAGAAAATTTCCTCATACCCTCAAGTGACTTTGTGTCTACATGAGCCTCCGGGGCTGCGCAACATCAGCAATGCGTCACTATGGCTATGCACTGAAAACATCCTCTGAAACTGCAACTGCAGGAGTGCAGTCTTAAGTCTTTGCAGCGACTCATTAGGCCTCGCCTGACACAGGCTCATTACCTTTCTCTTCTGCACGTGTGATCACCCGCCTTTGCCGGCTCTGCTTTGTTCTGTATGCGCTGCCGAAGGCGGTGTTACCGACGTTGTGAGTACAAGATAGCATGACGCGCGCTGGTTTGAACGTCTGATCAAGAGGCTGCGGTCGGAACCTGCTACGCTGCCTGACTCTGCTTGTAGCGATGGCAGACCGCTCAAATCGCGCTGAGGTGAACCTTGCTGCAGGTTGATAGGCCCAAAGCTCGTCACGTGCATATTGAAGATGAATCGACTTGTCAGGGCGCATAGACGTTGAGAAGGATCGCCGGAACTAGCGCGCATGGAAAATAGCGGTCGCAGTCATGATGAGCACAATGCAGCGGCAGTCAACAACACAACCTGCCGCTGCTGTGGCGGCGAGGGACCGAGCAACCGTGGAGCTGGTGCTGCAAAAGGTGCATGCACACTCTTGCAAGCAGCGTGTTGGGCCATTCGCTGTGTACAAGACCGGTTGCAAATCATGCACGGTTCTAATTGCACTTTGTCTGCGTTCTGTCACAATGACATGGCTCTTTGTGGCTGCAGACTATTCACGAACTGCAAGGTGTTCGCCAGCAGCTTTCTCACGTCACAGATACAGCCACAGCTAGCAAAGTGTTGCTGAGGGTCGAGAAGCAGCTCAAGTCCCAGACCCAGGTGATTTCATATTGTTGCTGCCCATTGTGCTCAGCGTGACTGCTCTCTTCACTTTGCAACTCTACTTATTTGCGGTTCTGCTTCTGCAGGAGCTGCTTGAATTGCATGAATCCGGCCTCACTCATCAAGACAGCATAAGCAGCAAGCCAGCTCCCCTCAGATGGATGCAGAGCCCAGGTCCTCAACGAGCTTTGCGAAGTTCAGCAGACTCTGCTAAGCAGGCTTTGCTGGAGAGTGCTGTGAAGAACCCACAAACAGCCCAGGCTCGGCAACTGATTGCGGCTGTGTATGGTGTGACAAACCCATCAGCCTCCATGGCACGCACAGGCTTGGAGCGTGACATGCTAGCTGCTGCAGCTGCATTGCAGATGGGTCCCTGCGCACAGCATGGCATGTTGCTGAACAGGTATGCTCACCTGTCTGCTGGACCATCTTCTGCTGCTTATAACCAACACTGAGCTGGCTGCATCAAGGCTGCAGTGTCACAGCAACTTGCCAAAGCTGTGTAGGTGGGTGACAACTGCAACTTCGTTCAGCAGCTCACTCAACTTCGTGACGCTGCGTGCCTAGCTCATATTGAGCTGGAACGCTTTTTAATCATTTAAGAAAAGAAAAGTTTATGCTTTTCAGCGATCATAACGGGAGCCTCCTAAGGCGGCAGCCCGGAGCCTTCTTAATCATTACTGTTAGCGTTGTTAGCTCAAATAACTTCATGACGCTGTGATCAAAGCCTGCAGGCAGCAGAGGTATGATCCCTTAGCTGTGATTATGGACATCCCAGATGCTGAGGTGCACAGGGGCTTGTATGAGCTGGTCACTCGTGGGCTGCTGCCCAAGAGCTTGGATGCAACGCATGCCTTTGAGGGGGACGTGCTAGCCTTGACAGGTACTTTTCCCTGCTTCTCTGCACATGTCATATTTATGATCATACTTAAAACGCTTTCCAGCTCATGATGAGCTAGGTACACATGTCATGCCTGTCTTGATTGTGCAAATCTCTACTTGCAGAATTCCAGCCAAACTGTGATTGCCATCTGGTTCAAGTGCTCACGGGTTGCCACCTCACCAGCCAGCTTGTCCTTGTCTGTTTCATGAGGCTACAGCAAGCCATAACAATGGCACTGTTCGACAACATGGCCAAACCATCATGCAGGGTCATCATGCACTGGCTGGCCACCTTTTTCACGCAGATGTCATGTTGAGCTGACTAGCAACGCCACGTCTTTGCGTCAGCATGGATGGCTGTTGTCTTCAAAAAGCAAAAAAAGCATGAAGAGGCTGTGGCCAGGTGTGTCATTGCTTGTGTGTGTGTGCGTGTGTGCAGGAGCCATGCTGCACAAAAGGACAGCAGTCCCAGCGCACATGCCTGCAACAGCTGCTGACATGTTGCTACCACAAGTTGCCCCAATTCTGCATCAGGCCCAAGGTACTTGTTTGCATGTGCCCTTGGCATGCATCAGTAATGTGCAAGAGCACTGCATACTGTGGCTTGAACTCCTTGAACTGATTAGATTCTGCAGCAGTGGCACAAATGATGATAGGTCCAGTGCAGAAGCTGCTCTTGCCAGGACTCGTTTTTGCTGTAACATGTGGCGATAGACAATCATGCATGTGACATGCAGCAAATTTGCCAGGATTACACATACGCTTGCTGCACTCCATTGTGAGTCGCAAGGACAATAACTGCCTGAGGTCATTGTTAGCTGCTATTGTCATGCAAATGTTCACAAAGAGATTGCAGAGTTTGACGTTTGTGTACAGAATGCACCCCAGTGCAGTGCACCAGCAGCATTGATTCAGTACTCAGCATAGCCAGCTCAGACTCTCAGTTCCAACACACTGAGGACCTACACACAGTATCATCGCCATCTCTCCCCTCACCCCTCCCACCCCCAGAGGACCCCAGCGCCACGCGATCTGAGATCTTCCCCCCCCAGCCCAGGGCAGACTCCCCCAGCTTGGAAGCAGCAAGGCAGTATGAGCAGCTCATGGACTCTCACAGTTTGCATGAGTTCATGATTCGCTATGGGCAGACGCTGAGCAGCACACCAGAGTTCATGTCCTATCAGAGGGTGTACGCCGCTGTGTGGCCTGTTCTTGCTGAGCTGATACTGCAGCTTGAGGGCATCTGTGCAGAGTATGCTGTTCCTTTGGTCGTCGTGGACGGCAAGGTATGTTGAACTACTATTCCTGCATGTTGTGTCACTGTTCCTGTGTGTTGTTTCACCATCCCCGTGTCTTTCTGGATTGTTGTGCTTACCCTTGCACACTGCAGTGCATGTCAAGGTCAAGCACTGCAGCTAAGCATCAGCAGTGCTTGACCTTGACATCCATGCTCACAACAATTCAATGCATCTCTTGCCCAACACTGCATGTGCAATGCGTTGTTGCCTATCATGATCAATCCAAACTTGAATTGCCAAGCATATAAGGCTAGCGCTACAAGTTTTCAGCTGCAGTATATAACAGACAACATGAGAGCATGCACAATTGCTGTCAAGCAGCCAAGAGCACCAGTGAAAATCTGGTGGAACAGTCTTTGCATTGCCTGTTTCTGCTGTGGGCCACAGTCAGCAGTCATGGCACACACATGTAGGCAGTAAATAAAACGTAAGCACAAAGTCCAGCAATGTGTTCACAGTCACACAGGACATGCATTTTCAGCACATCCGCCTGAGTGTTACGACGGCAAGCAAAGTATGCATTGCTGATCTCAGTGTGATGCAGCCATTGGATGAAACAACTCCAGGCTTGCTTGACAGCCCAGTACCCAAACCAACCTCATGACAGAAATTTTATTTTTATTTTTATCGTCATTATTATTATTTTCATCATCATCATTCTTGCTATTGTTAATGCTGTTGTCATTATTAGTACTACCATTATAAATGTTGTTGTGTGTTATAAACATATTTATTCATGTACACTGTTGCAGCAACTGGGTGAAGTGGCAAGGGACAGCATAGGAGACAGTGCGCCTCCCCCTATGGAAGATCTGCTGGCTTGTGTAAAGAACATCTGCCAAGTGGCCCTGCTGTTGCAGCAGCCAGGCAGACGCTTTAAGGGGCCAGCTGGCCCTCAAGCTGCTGCTGTCTGCATCCAAGCACACTGGAGGTAATGCTGCCCAGCCACGTTCCTCAAGCTCACGCTTGTCACCTTTGCAAAGCATCAGCAAAAGCTGCTGTGGTCAAGGTGCTTAGAAAAGAAAAGACTACGATCTTTGGCGTCAATGTAATGGGAAGCCAAGTATTATACTGGGCTGCCCAGGATCAAGGTGCTTATAAATGCAGTACAAGCCTGCAGCATGTGGTGATAAACTCTGTTTCTGGCAAGGCACAAATACCAGCACAAGAGTACTCTTCACAGTGTGAGGCTTCACACCAAGAATCTTCCTTGGCCTGAGTGCAAGGCAGGCAGGTCCCAAGGCCCTGCAGAACAAGGCTCAGCAGAATAGTGAACAGAGTGTGAGCAAGTGTTTGTGGGGGTGCAGGGGGTATATAACACGGAAGAAACTGGGGAGAGACCCATGCCTTGATGCAGCAGCAGCTCATATCCAGAATGTGTGGCGACGCCATCAGGGCAGGAAGTCTGGCTTGCTGCGCATCCGTAAGATGCAGCAAGCAAGAGACACCAGGTTCTTGCAGCTGCAGGACAGCCTTGTCAGGTATGCACACCAGCTCACATACATCCCTAGTCATGGCCTAGCTACCCTTAAACCGTCCAAGGGACGTTTCTCTGCAGAACTGTGAGGTTTCTGTGTCCTGAAGAGCACTGAATACCAGCCACCAGGACACAGCTGTTTCCTGCAGAGTTGCAGGTAAAGTTTGCCGTCTCCCCCCCCTCTCCCGCCCCCCTCTCCCGCCCCCCTCTCCACCCCCTCTTCCCCCCGTCTTCTGCCCATTCCCGTCCCCCTGTCCCCCCTTGCTTGTGAACAGTGGTGACTGTTTAGAGGTTGAACTTCGACATTTGTTCGGCAGAAAGCTTGAGCACTGTTGGGCGAGCATGCCTACACCACATTGCTTGGTTGCAAGCCAGATTTCAAGCCATGCTGCTGAGTGACAGAGCAAGACTGGCAACATCAGAGCCAGGCTGCATTGGCAAACACAAGATGCACATCCGTAAATGAGGCCATGTGCAGACTGTACATGGTCAGTGCCTGCAACCAAGCCTGCTGCAGGGTTGTTGTTGAGACTTGAACGACCAGTGCCACACTGTGGGCTTTAAAAAAATACAAGTCAAGGAACAGCCACAACATCAATCTGCCTCTTGACATTCACAAACAATAGTAACATGGACACAATAGCATTTGAATACATCATGAAGTGGCATATCAGGCGTATACTAAGCATGCCAGCAGCAGCTGTATGGTATGGCAGGAACTGGAGCAGCATTCATGAGAAGAAGCACGTGGTGATCCACCTGCCCTCCCTGGGGCTGACAGAGGGGCAGAGGCAGGGCCTTTCCAAGCCTCACCTGCGAGAGAACAGCCAGATGGCTCGGCTGTGTGACCTGGCAGACCCCCTGGTGGAAGTTGTGTATGTGGCCCCCTTCAACCTGCCTCAGGTCAGCCCCTTCAGCCCCTTCAGCCCCTTCACCAAAGACTGTAAAAGGCCCTTGAGACAAATATGTGAAGGGAAAGATGCCGCTGTTAGGGTTTAGGCCCTGAATAACCTGGCAGACCCCCTGGTGGAAGTGGTGTATGTAGCCCCCTTCAACCTACCTGAGGTCACCCCTTTCAGCCCCTTCACCGAAGAATGTCAAAAGCCCCTTGAGACACAAATGTGAAGGGCAAAATGCCAATGTCAGAGTGTAGGCCCTAAATATAGTTTTGAGATTCCATACAGGCAATCCTGTTCGCAGGTGATTCTGTTTAATGTCTATGCCTTGCTCACCCTCTTGACTTGCCACCGGCAAGATCAAAATGGCTGTGTGTCTCCTGGCTTTGTGTCTGATGACTTGCAAGGTCACCGTGGATTGTTGCTAAATTTGACGATGCTGACCACAGGAGGTGGAGACCTACTGGAGGAAGCTGCTGGAGGTGTGTGCTGTGGACAAGCTGGCAGTGCGCTGCCGCATGGTCATCCCTGAGAACTGCAGCCGCCTGCCTGCCCACATGAGCCTGACTGCCAAGCTGCTGGCCAGCCCCCGGGCCCTCACGCGCATCCAGCTGTACTGCAAGAACCGGCCGGGCTACATTGTGCCGGGCACCCTAGGTGGGGAAGAGGTCAGTGCTGCAAGAAAAGAAAGGACTACGCCTTTCGGCGTCAACTTATTGGGAGTCCCAGTATTATACCGGGCTGCCCAGGGGTCAGTGCTCCAACCAGGTTGTGGCAACGAAGCTCACAGGGGATAGCATGCTCATTACCTGGTTGGGCACATATACCTTGGCATTGTTGGCTGCACTGTCAACGTGGTCTTCACGTCAAGCAAAGCAGCTGCCGGCCTGATGTCAGCATTCCTGGTGTGATACAAGGCGAGGAAGTGATGGTGCACTCCTGTTGCTGTACAAGGCGAGGAAGTGACAGCGTACTGATTGGTGCACAGTGCCTCAATTGCTTGCTGGGATTCAGCTAGGCTTGTGTGTGGTTGTGATGCAAAAGAGTCTAGGCCTGTCAGCCTGAATTTGTTTGCTTTCACGTCCCAGCTCATTTTCTCTGCTGCCCGGTATCCAGCCTGCAAACAGCACTTGCAGCAAGTATGGCAGGCTGTCATTGTGCATGCGGCTAGCCGTCAGCAAGCAGCCTGCAAACAGCACTTGCAGCAAGTATGGCAAGCTTGCGTTGTGCATGTGGCTGGCCGTCAGCAAGCAGCCTGCAAATTAGCTGCTTTGCAAATGACTGCTCCCTCGTCTCAGACAGACAGACAGACAGACAGACAGACAGACAGACAGATAGACAGACAGACAAACGGACAGACTGTGTTGTGTGTGATTTACAGGTGGATCTGGCTGTCAAGCTGGGGTTGCCTCTGCTGGCGCCACACCCCAGCATAGCCCGCCATTTCAGCCTCAAATCTGGCGCCAAGCAGCTGTTAGAGAGCGCCAAAGTGAATGTGGCTCCAGGAATGGAGCTGGACCCGCGCCCACCTGGCCCAACCCGAGCTTTTGGTCAGTCCCTCTCCAATTCCTGCCCCCCCCCCCCCTTTCACACCCTAGCCTCCATCTCCTTCATTTTTGTCACCTGCCTTTCACTGCTAAGAGTCTTTGCTTTACTTTGTTCAGACCTGTGCAACAGCATACAGTGCATGATTCTTTGCGCCCTGCCCTCAACTGACTTGATTGGCTTGCTGGGTGTTCTGCTTGCCTTGCCTGAGTGGTCTTCATCACACTTTGCCAGCTGGACATCATTCTATCGTCTGCAGAGCAGTTCAGTCGAGAGTTCCAGTCTTTTGTGCTGCAGATACGCTTCAAACTTTCAACCCAGGTAACTCTTGCTGCACTCTTGGCAGACTACCTCACAGACAACTGCTGACAGCATCATCATGTGGTGGGTGACGCAGAGGGCCAGTTCTTCAAGCTGACAAAGCTCAAGCTTCATCTGCTAAAGCCATCTTCACAAGACTCTGCCTACTGCAGCAGTCCTGCACTGCACATGCACAAATGGCAAGTCCTTCTTGGCTCACTTACCTGCTGCTAATCTGTACAGGTGATCTGGACAGCATGGGGCTGGGGGGACCCCTGACAGAAGGGGGGGTGAGGTACACCATCCACCCAGTCACAGGCCACCTGATCACCACAGAGGTTCAGACACCAGCCAAGGATGCCTCTGTGTCAGGAGTCTATGCACACAAACCGCAAAGGGAAGATAAGTTCATCATCAAGGTGCGTCTGTGTCTGTCTGTCTGTCTGTCTGTCTGTCTGTCTGGTTTTGTCTGTCTCTGTGTGTGTGGCTGGAGTTATAGAGCACAACTTGCTGTGCTTCTGCTCATGTTGCTTTTGTTTAGGGAACACTAGCAAGGTGTGTACCATTGATTGGCCCATGAATACTGGATGGATGTATCACTCTGGCTCTAAGGGCCATGCTATCTAAGATAGAGGATAGTCAGATTACATAGATAGATAATATCCAAGATAGAAGCAGTCGTGTAACCATCACTGCAGCACATGACTTGTCAAGTGCCTATGGTGTCATGACTCTGCATCCTGTGCCCTGCCTTTCTGACATGAGCACATTCAAAACATAGACTTGCTCTTGCTGCATAGTCACTGCTGCATAGTATAGCAGGTATTGTCCTCAGACTCAACGCTCAGTACCGGTCTGTTTGTGTTCTGACAGCTGGTCAGGTTGCACGGTCTCTGTTTGTGTTTTGAGAACTGGTCAGGTTGCGCCCTCTCTTTTTGGTCAACATGCCTAGCTTCACAAACGGGCGTCCACCTTCCTCTGCTGTCTGCAATGCAGTCGCTGGCTCAGCTGATTGTACAGCACAGCGGTGTGCTGCGGTGGCTGATGAAGATTGATGATGAGCATTTGGGGCGAGGTCATGCCTACTTGGATGTGGCTACTGTGCCTGCAGTTGCAACAGCCCTGCAGCTGTATGCAACAACACTTGACAGATTGCCAGGTACACTGTCATACTTATGTGAGCTCCAGGCTGCCGCCTTAGGAGGCTCCCATTACGATCGCTGAAATGCGTAAACTTTTCTTTTCACATACTTATGTGCTGCCAGTCTTGTAAAACAGGCTTGCAAGCAGTGCGTTTGCCATTTCTGATGCTGCCATCACGGCAGTTGCGTTCTCTTACTGTTACCAGGTGGTTACCAACCTTACACTCTGCTGTTGGATACCGTGTTGCCCTGCTGGGACTCATGGCAATGGTGTTGATCATGGCACTGACAGCTGTCATCTCTGAAGCCACCCAACAAATGCCATGTGCTGACATCATTAGCGTCCTGCAGTAAGCAGTGAGTCTTGAGCCCAACTGCTGCCTGATGGCCTGAGTCCTTCATGGCGCAGGCACCTTAGCACACCATGTAACAAGTGCATGGTTGATGGCGTCTAGTGCCATGCATTTGCATCGCTTTACAAAGAACGCAGTGGAAGACCATGCACCCCTCTGCATAATCTGGGCTGACTTGGGCCAAAGCTGCTGGCCTGTGGCAATTGTTCATTGGATTTCTTTGACAGTCACTTGAGTGGTCAAAGCCAGTGTATTCAGCATCCACAATACAGAATGAGTGTCGTGCAGAGGAGCACCTGGAAGCTGATCAGGCAGCTGCTGCCAAGGATGCCCTGGATCTGTGCCTATTCCAGGTCACTCATCACCTGGCCAAGGCCATTCAGAGGGTGGTGGTTGTGGCAGGACCAGAAGCATATCCCTCCTGGTCAGACTTTGCAGCAGCCTTTGCAGAGAGAGGCGGTGTCATTGAGGCTTGCGCATCAGGTATGCCTGCAGACTGCTTTGCAACAGGGAACATTTGCTGTGCTTTGCTGTACTTTTGCTCTAATTCCCTGTTCCTTGATGTGCTGTGCTGTGCTGCAGCTCTGCATTTCTCTCTTACAGCGCTGTGCTGTGCTGTGCTGTGCCATGACATACAGGTGTACTACATTGCTGATTGCTGCTGTCCTGTTATGACACATGCTGCAATTTTATCATGTCAGATGCTCACCTGTAAAGCTCACTCTTGTCAGCAGACAGCAGCCTCGCTGAAGTTGGTGCACGTATAGGTGTGATTGGCTCCCCAAGCGTCAACCTGTTCATAGATCCCTTGGGAGGGGTGCGCCTCATATCCACACACGAACAGATCTTCTGTCCCCCCTACAGAGTCATAGGCTCCTCCTTTCCCCAGTCAAGCGTGCCACCTGTGCCCCTCACACAGGCTGCCCTTGCTGTTGGCACAGCCTGCTACAATGCCAGTGAGCCCCTCAGCCCTTTGACGTCGGCCCTTAGTCTATGCACACGGGGCCCTTCATGCATTGTACACAATTGGTTTTGAAGACCTTGACGACTTTCTGCAGTGGCTGGTCTTCCTTGTCGGCATGACTGTGTGTAACTCTGGAATGATTGACCATTGCCTTGTAAACAACTGACCAACAACAGGCATATCCCATTTGTGTCTTCATGCAGTATGGTATCAGTACCTCAGTGGCTTGCATTCATGTGTCTTGGGCCATTTTCAGGCTATGTGTGTGCTATTCATGGCTGCCAACAAATCGCGCACGTGATGCTTGATTCTGTCTTTCTTGTTTTCTCGAGTTTTTTCCTTCATCACCACAAGTCTCCTGGAGGCTGAATTCTTATAAGCTTCAGCTGGATGGCCAGCAATTCCTTGTCACTCCTGAGCTGTCATGCCTGATGATTTAGCAAATGCTTGCAGAGATCATTGGTCATGTGGAGGTTGACTTTGTGGCTTCAAGGGAAGATGACAGGCTGCGTCTATGGGCAGTGGACCTGAATGTCTGCCCAACAGCCAGCCTTTCAAGTTTCCAGCTGTTTGACTTTCTGGCTGCTGGTCAGTTTGACCCTGTCTCTGGGACTTACTGGGTCCCAGGGATGCCAGAATTGCCAAATCCTGCTGGGTTGCCTGATCAGACTACAGCTCAGCCAGAGGCCATAACAAGTGATGCTGCGCCTGCACTGCCGGCAGCAGGGACATCAGCTGAGCAACCCAGCAGCACTGCTGAATTTGAGCAGGGCGCCTTTGATGGGTGCATGCAAATGGACCTTGGTGCATCAAGTGGTGCAGCGGTTACAGGTGGTGATGAACAAGAACCTCCTGATCAGCTTGAGGGTGGCCAGCAGCAGAGCACGACACGTATGGTGGTGGATGCAGTCATGGTGCAATCAAGTCAAGGTGATGCAGCAGGTCCATTACACATCACAGCAAATGCAGCTGCGGCGAAGCTCAGGGTAGAACATTTAGATGATGGTGCTGATCTGCCGGTAGCTGGGCAGTCCAGTCAGCTTCCTGACAGTGACTACATACAAGGTCACGAGGATGCATCTGCAGCTGGTGCTGAGTCTCCTGACTATGGTGCCGTTAGTCAGCCTCAATCTAGGCCCCTCATTCCCAGTAGTACTGGGCATGAGCAGACAGAGGGAGTGATGGTGAGTAGTTCCACAGCTGCATGGCAGCAATCTGAGTCAGGCATCATGCAGCAGGAAGTACAGCTTCAGCCAAGGTTCTATGCAGCCATTGATCTGCTGTGTCACAGTGGCATGCACAAGCGGCGGTCAGCACAGTTCCTGCAGAATTGCCGATTGGCAGGGCTGGGTTTTGATATGATGGCAAGGCAAGGTCTGGTTTTGAACTTCATGGACAGCATGTCTAGCTGCTGTCTAGGGGTACAAAGTGCCGGCCCAACCCCACAGGCAGCTTTGCAGGCCTTGTCTAAGGTAGGCTGAATCTTTGCTGAAGTGCAAATGGTCATTGTCAGCTGCATGTGGTTGAGCCAAGCTATCTTGAGCCCCTGCTGACCTATGAGAGCAGTGCTGCTGAGGTGTCCAAGACAGTTGCGGAAGCTACTCGGTGCACGTATGTCTTGCAGATGCTTCAGCTTGTGTCATTGCTGCCCATTGGCTGGGAGTGTTCTTGCAGCACCTCAGTACAAGCTCACCCTAATGGCCTTCTGGCTGTGGGCAAACGTGTGCATGTGTGCAGGCTCTCAGTTTCATGGTGAGCCAGTTTGGTGAAGTTGGGCTAGACGGCCCCAACAAGCAGAGTATACCTGACCCTGACGCTTCAAACTTCAGAAACGTCTATGCAACGATCAGATTCCTCGCAGATCGAATGAGCTGATGTAATTGCTCCGCAGTCGCCCGTGATCACGTGTTAGCACCTAGCTTGATAAGCTGAACACGTGCTCGTGAATGCTTGACATCGTGAGTGTATTGCGCCCGAGTCCGTGACTCAGAACGCGCGAACTCCTGCACTTGATGGCATGCAATAATTGACCTATGATATTCATCAATGACCGGGATCAAGTATCAAGCAGTTTGTCAGAAAGGAGATCTGTGATTTTTCATGCATTTGCAATCGATTGTCATGTGCGTCCTCAACACAGCAGTTGATGTCTGTGCAGCACAAAACAACGCAAGTATGGCTTGCGAAGCCAGGCACAGTCATGCGCAGATGATGGCATGGAAGATGTGACAAAGGATAGAAATGGCTTTTTGCCTCGGCTGCAATCGGGTGTAGAGAAGACATCACACAAGGAAGCTTCTCTTGCTTTGACATACAGGCGCTGCCTTGTCAGAGCAGGTAGACAGCTTTTTACTTCGCGGGGAATCCACCAACATGAGTCAGATCACGTCAACATCTTCTGTCAGCAGTTTTGAAACCACAGTCAGACCTGTCCCCTGTTGGTAGTTTTGCACTCAACAGTACTTTGGGTACGAGGACTGCACTCTTGTCTGTGGCGAACTGGTTGAACCGCATTGCAGCGCATCATCGCACAAGCTTGAATCAGAGTGGTCATCGTTTCGAGAGTATCAGAATGTTGCAAGCTTGCTACCCAGCTGAAGTCAGCACCAGTCCGTTGTCCTGCAACGATCTCAGGATTCCGA
>JAABUK010000903.1_pt1 | contig 59663 bp, 45 predicted proteins | sample 5559141 | NCBI WGS metagenome assembly JAABUK01 (sample SAMN10711869, study PRJNA513367) | rock metagenome | isolation source: Antarctica rocks | place: Antarctica: Victoria Land, Pudding Butte nord | collected 2016-01-03
TTAATAGTCTATTAGATTAAAGCTATAAATAAGGATATTATTTAAATATATTATATATATTATATTAATAAGTCTTATAAGGGCCCTATTAATATAAGCTTAAAATATAACTAGTATATTAATAAACTTAAAAGATATAATTAAGTACTTAAAGTAATTATAATAAGTATAAAAAATAATTGTTACGACTAGCTAAATCAAGTAGTATATATTATACTATAATAGGTATTCCGAGGAATAGTTACCTGTATAATAGCTTCCTTAGTAGGCGAGTAGTACTCGCTCTACTTGATAGCGAGTAAAGAGAGTACTAGTCATCCTACTTAATAACAAGCATGGCGAGTATACCTCTTGGCACGGATTTCTTATATCTATATAGATGGCGATGTTTCTAAATAGATAGGAGCTCCGTATTTAACTTATATTATAATTCTATTAATCTCCTAGGCATTAAATATAATCCTTTATATTAGACCTATCTAATATAAGCCTATTTACCTCTCTTCCTTAATACTCCTCTTCACGAGAACTAATTATAGGTCTATCCTATCTATAGATAAAGTAAACTATAACACTTTAAGTACCCTTAGAATAAGTACCTTAGGAAGTAGAGACCCCCCCCTAAGTAATTAAGGCTCCTGACGCCTAATTATAAATAGTAAAGATAGACCTAAGGTTATTAAACCCGACTTATATTACGGCGAAAGAGAGAAGCTTAAAGACTAGCTTATATAGCTTCAGCTTTACTTTATCTTTAATAGATCGGCCTTATTAATAGTATAGTAGCCGGCCTTTACTATTACCTATATAAGAGGACGAGCTTAGAAGTAGGTTTATCCTTCTCTTAAGAAGTACCTTAAGGATAAAGATAATCTAGATAATAAGTATATCTAGGACTAGATAGAAAGCTTTATACGATTTTATATTAAGATATAACGAATCTTTAATCCTTCTAATAAAAATAAGGTAGCTATACGAGTTATTTAATACTTATCTTAGAAGAAATCTGCGGCTAAGTATTCTACTTAGTTCTAGTAGTATATAATAAAGATAGACTAGGATAATAACGCACTAATAATAATATACTACCGCGGATTAAAGTTTAATATTAAAGAAGAATTTATATGAACTAGAGTATAGATTAATAATCTTGATACGTTAATAGTTAAAGTTATTAAGGTTAATAATAAGCTCTATAAGTTAGTAATAAAGAAATGATATAATAATAGGACTTCTAGAATAGGCTGATTAGGAGCCTTCGCTAGTAATAGACTAGGAAGATAATAGTATTAATAACGCGACCTATATAGATATATATTAATAGAACTAGACTTCACTTAGAAATAAGATAAGGGAAAATTCAGGGGTAAGAAGTAGCTTAAAAGGGGTAAGAAAGTAATAACCTATTATAGTTATAATAAACCGGGCCACTTCGCTAGAGACTACCGGTTAAAGAATATAGTACCGCGACTATAATTAAATATATTAAGAAGAGTTCTATATAACGAACCTTCTAAAGATCTAGAGAACTACGACTTAACCTACGAGTAGATAAAGGTAGAGAAACTACTAAAGGAAGTTATAAAGGGAGAATACTATTTTAAATTCACACGAAAAGTATATTAATTCATTAAGAATCTGAAAGACTATAGAATATTATCCTAGGATATTAATATAAGAATCACGAGGTATCTTATCCTAATAGGTTAAGAGGACTTGAAGCTTAAAGGAGTTTTAAAGGACCTAGTTATTAGCGTCTAAATAGAAGTAGATTAATTATAATAATAACTCTAAGATATTTAAGATAAGAAGATAGAATAGGAATCTTTAGATAATAGTAAGGTTCTGGAGTACAGCTTAGAATAGGAATAAGAAAATCTAGAGAGCTTAGAGAAAGAAGAAGCACCGCGCTATAGAATTAGCGGGGATACTCTGAATTACTCTCTATCTTATACCACCGCATTACAAGGATTAAATAAAGGAAAAGAATCTAAGAAAATATATCACGAAGAAAAGTTATACGTTAAAGATTACCGATTTAACTTAGTATACCTAGAACATAGTATTATATATTAGATAGCCTGCGCTAACGACTACTATAGGTACTACTCCCGAGTATAAGAGGAACTAGGGAGGTAGGTAGTAAGTACGTCTTATAAACGAATAATCTGGAAAGATTATATAAGTAATAGTTATAACTAGTACCTAGTTAATAAGTGACGTGACTTATAATTTCTAGGATCTACCGCAGGATAGTATAATAGTATTAAGAACTAACTTAAGTATAACCTAAACGTAGTAGAGTACTACTTATTAGAGTAGTATACTTATATATATAATAGATATAAGAAGTATATAGAAATCAAAATGATATACGGTTTTCTCCTTAAATAGGGAAAAGAGTAATCTCTTATATTATAGGGAGACATAAGTAGATTAATATACTAATCCTAAAATAATTCCTGTATACTACTTAGTATAATATATATATGAATATACTAGTATTAATTAATAGTCAGTGAACTATTACGATAATAGACTCTAAAGTAACTAGTAACTTCATCTCTCGAGACTTAGTATAGTCGGTAGGCCTACTAACCTGAAAGAAGAAAGAATAGTATAATTTATAAATAACCGACGGGTTAATACTATTAATAAGAAGGATAGATAAGGAAATATACTCGCTACCTATAATAATTCAACGCTATTATAAGGAACTAACCTTTAATATAGTTAGAATAACTACTTATTATATTATTTTAAGAATACCTTAATTAAAGAAGTATAACCTAGTAATTAACTAGAAGAAAGGAGTACTTATATTTATGAATACTAGAGATATTACTAGTATATAACCTATACACTAACAGCGGATAGTAATAGATAAGAAATAGAACCGAAGACTAGTTAAAGCCTATAACGCTTCAGTTTTAAAGAAGGACGACCTTAAACGAGGGTCCGACTTAGTATATACTAGTAAGGATTAGCTAGATAACTAAGCTAGAGTTATTAAGGGAAGAGACGAACCTCCTAACATCTTATAAGAATATTAGAAATAGACGTATCTCTTTATAAAAGAGATAATAGTAAAAGCTTTACCTATATATTAATCTTAGGATTATAAGATTAAACTCGAATCAGGAAAGGAACTAATATTTAGACTAATTTATATGTTATTAGAAAAGGAACTTACTATACTACGCGGATATATTAATAAGAACCTTAAAAAGGGATTTATTTAAGAATCTAAATTATTAATAGGTTATTTAATCCTCTTTATACTAAAAAAGGATAGAACGCTTAGGCTATATATTAACTATCAGAAGTTAAATGATATTACTATTAAGAATCGATATCCTTTACTAAATATTAGCGAGTTATAGGATAGACTCTCTTAAGTAAAGATATTTATTAAGCTTAACTTATAAGGAGCTTATAACTTAATCTAAATAAAAGAAGGAGAAGAATAGAAAACTATATTTAAGACTTAATATAAATATTATAAGTACCTAGTTATACTATTCAGACTTATTAACATACTAGTAACCTACTAAGTACTAGTTAATAATATTATTTAAGCTTATTTAGATTACACCGCGATTACTTACCTTGACGACATCTTGATTTACTCTAAGATCAAGGAAGAATATATCTAGTATATATAGGATATCTTAACCTACCTATTATAAGCCAGATTACTCCTTAAGCTAGAGAAGTACGAATTTCATAAGGAATTAATAGAATTCCTAGGATTTATGGTAAGTATTATAAGTATTCGTATAAGCCCTGAAAAGATTAAGGCTATAATAGAATAGCCTATATTATATAATATAAAATTAGTCTAGAGCTTCTTAGGATTTATGAACTTTAATAGAAGGTTTATTAAAGGGTATTTAAAAATATCCCTACTACTCATAGATATTACTAAGAAAGAAAAAGGATTTTAATAGGAAATAAGCTAATAGAAAGTATTCATAATATTAAAAGAAGCCTGTTAAAATCTATTAATACTCTATACCTTTCGAGTAAATAAACCTACTCGTATCGAAATAGATACCTCGGATCTTGCGATCGGCGCTTATTTATATTAAGAAAAGGATAGTAAATAGTACCTAATTTCCTACTACTCGCGGAAGATATTAGTAGCAGAATAAAACTATAATATATATGATAAGGAACTACTAGTAGTAATATATACACTCCAGAATTAGAGGGTATACGTTAAGAGTTATTTGGAACTTACTATCTTTATAAATTATAAGAATCTTTTGAACTTCACTATAATAAAGGAGTTAAACCGAAGATAAGTCTATTAGTTAGAATTACTTAGATAGTATAAGTTTAAAATATTATATACCCTAAGGAAAGATAATAGTCGAGCGGACGCCTTAAGCAGGCGTACTAATTATATAGAATCTAAGGATATCATAGAGAAACCAATTCTTAAATAAGAAAAGGACGGATCACTAGTACTAATATAGAGTTTAGTAGCTACGACGCGGATTATAGTCTAGGATATTACGCTAATTCTAAAGGAAGGCTATATTAATAATAATCTAGTATTATAGTTAAGGACTTAGTAATTAGGATAAGAGTTACTCTAGTATAAGGGAAAAACGTACTTACCTAAGAAATACGCTGAAGAGGTAATCCGGGATCACTATAATAATCCTTTAATAGGATATCTAGGAGTATCTAAGACAGTGGAACTCCTCTAATAAGAATATACGGCGCTATATCTACGTATATACGTTAAGAAATATACGAAGGAATATATTTAATACTAGTAGAATAAGTCTATACGCCACGCTAAATACGGGTAAATATAGTTTACGCCAGTTCTAGATACATTATAGAAAGATATAATAATAGACTTTATTATTAAACTATTAAAGTTAAAAGATCTAGTTATAAGGGATATCTTTAACTTAATAATAGTAATTATCGATAAATTGATAAAGTATATAATCCTGATTCCTTATAAGGAAATATATAAAGTATATTAACTAGGATTCATCCTATTAGATAAGCTGATAAGGGATTATAGTATACCTGAATCTATTATATTAGATAAGGATAGACTCTTTACATCTTATTATTAGAAGACTCTAATCGCTATAATTAGAATAAAACTGCGAATATTAACCGCCTACTATCTAGAAATAGATAGTTAGACCGAATGTATAAACTAGATAATAGAAGCCTACCTAAGATACTATATTAGTTATAAGTAAAATAGCTAGGTATTACTATTTCCTATAACATAATTAGTACTTAATAATAAGAGATTAGATATAACCGGACTATCTCCGTTCTTTATAAACTATAGAAGATATATTAACTTATTTCTAGAACTAAGGGAGAGTTCTAGGGCAGAGAAAGCAATAGTTTTAATATCTAATTTAAAAAGACTATATAGTAATATATAGTAAACTATTAATAAGGTTAATATTAAAACTTAATAATAAGTTAATAAGAAAAGAAAAATGTATCCTTAGCTAAAGAAAGGGGATAAAGTATACCTTTATATAAAAAACTTAAAGAGTAAGAGACTAAGTAAGAAACTGGATTATATAAAAGTTAGACCATTTTTAATTAAATAATTAAAGGGAGCTATTAACAATAAATTATAATTACTACCTGACGCTAAAGTACTTCTAATATTCTATATCTTTTTATTAGAACTAGCCGACTCCAAGATACTACTTTAAAAAGAATAGAAGTTTAAGGCTAAGACTAAAGAATACGAAGTTAAGAAAATCCTAGAATAAAAAGGTTAGGAGTACTTCGTTAAATAAAAGAATTATGATAAGTTAGAAAGTACCTAGGAACCTATTAGATACCTTCGGAATTACTAGACGCTTCTACGTTAATTCTACTAGACCTAGTAGACTTAGTAACGTTATTAAAGCTGGAAAAGTCATCTAGTATAACTATTAATAACTAGATGGCTAGAGATAGGCTAATAAGCGTATCCGCTATAGGATAATTAAGAGGGTTAGAGTCTTCCTTTATATCTACTTTAGATAATAGGCATTAAGTCTTCCTTTATACCTTTAAATTAATCTCCTTTAATATTTTCTTATTATATAATAGTTAGGTTATAATTATTACTAATACCTTCTTATCCTCTACTACTTTAGAAGATATTTCCTTACGAGTACGGTTTAATAACTACTACGACATATTTATATACAGCTTCCTAGCCCGGACGCATTCAGAATACTTTAAATGAGACTGGGAATCCTCTATAATAATATAGAGGCTCTTAAGAGATAAATAATAGTTATAAGTAAAGTTGATAGGGGTACCGTATCACTGAATTTTAGTAGTAAGACGAAGACGGTTTTATTACTAACGAGATATAGTGAAAAGATAGAATCTTCGGGACGAAGATAAATAGGAAGGAGGGGTAATATTACGACTAGTTAAATCAAGCAGTATATATTATACTATAGTAGGTATTCCGAGGAACAGTTACCTATATAATAGCTTCCTTGATAGGCGAGTAGTACTCGCTCTACTTAATAGCGAGTAAAGAGAGTACTAGTTATCCTACTTAATAGCGAGTATAGCGAGTATACCTCTTAGCACAGATTTCCTATATCTATATAGATGGCGATATTTCTAAATAGATAGAAGCTCCGTGTTTAACTTATATTATAATTCTATTAATCTCCTAGGTACTGAATATAATCCTTTATACTAGACCTATCTAATATAAGCCTACTTGCCTCTCTTCCTTAATACTCCTCTTCATGAGAACTAATCATAGGTCTACCCTATTCACGGACGAAGTGAACTGTAACAATAATCTTCTATTTATTACCTTCCTTAATATAAATCTTATAATAGGTATCCTTAAGATCTAACTTTATAAAGATTTTGAAATTATTTAAATTATTTAATATCTTAATAATTAAAGGTAATAAGTATCTATTTTTTAGAGTTATTATATTTAAATCCTTATAATTTATATATAAATATAGCCTACTATCCTTCTTTAATATAAAGAGGATAAGTACTCTAGCTAAGAAGATAAAATAATAAATAAGGTCTTTTTAAAGAAAATCTTTAAGATAATATTATAATTCTATTAGCTTAATTTAAGATAATTTATTAAGAAGGCTTATAAGATAACTTCTTATCTTTTATAAGATTAATAGTATAATTATTTTCCTTAAATATAAATAGAGTACCTATTTTACTATTAAAAAAGATATTAATAAAGCCTTAAAACTCCTTAAAGATCTTAAGACTATTATTAATAAGTTTACCTATTATTATATTAATATATATAATAATAAATATATTTAACTCTTTCTTAATATTTTAAGTAAATAATTAGGTCTTATTAATCTATTATATAAAAAAGAGTAATATACTCCTTTTTATAAATTTAATTATTTATTAATTAATAATATAATTAATAGGTTTTATAAGTATATATATTACTTCTACTTAATACTTATACTTATAATAAGATAATATTATAAGGTTTTATATTCTATTAAATTATAAACTTTAATAAAATTAAATTTAAGTAGAACTTAGAGTTTAAAAGTATTATTATTTAATATTAATTATTCTAAAGATTTACCTAACCCTTTATTATAATAGAGGATATTACCTTTATTAATTAGATTTCTTATCTTACTTTTAAGGTAATTATAAGGCCTAATCTTTTTTTATTAATATTATATTAATAGAGCCTATATTAGTCTATAACTTATTATAACTAAAGTTATTAAGTTAAATATAGCCTTCTTTATTATTATTATAATATATTATTATATTATCCTTAGCGTCTTTAACCTTCTACTTTAATTTATCCCCTTTAAATTATAATTACTTACTATTATTAATATTTAAATCCTTAGGCTTTAAGATATAATCCTTTAAAGGTTTTCTACTACCTTATAACTTTAATTTAAAATTATTTAAAGACTTTCCTTATAAGCTTAAGCTACTATTATAATAATTATATTTTATTATATTTTTAAGTATAATAGCTTAAGTAAAGATTTCTTTATATCCTTTAAGGATATTATTAATATTTAAAATCTTATTTTTTAACTTTATCTTAAGCTTTATAAGGAAAAACTAGGCCTTATATTCCTTATTAAAAGGTAATAAATTAGACTTTAACTCTTTTAAATAAGATTTAAAAATTAAGACCTTTTAATTAATTTATTAGTACGCTTACTCCTACTTTTTATAAATAAGGAGATAGTAGTTAGCTAAATCTATAACTAAATTTAAAAGGAATTATTTAAAGAACTTAAAAGTAATCCTATTAAGATTATAAGTTTATTAGTAGGAATATTATTAAGCCTTAAAATTATCCTCTTAGAAGTTTATATAATAAGTTATATAAAACTTTAATATAATAAAGTACTTAATAGATATAATAAATTTAATATTAACTTTATAAAATTAATAAATATACTCCCCCTTAGAAGTATCCTTATAAGTATATATCTTTTCTAGGTAAAGAATATATATAATAGTATTAATAAGATAGTAGTTATACTTATTATTAAGACTCTAATAGCCTAAGTATTTTAAAATTAATTAATATAAGCTATTAAAGTAGTTAACTTATTCTCTTCCTTTAAATAATAACTTTCTCTTCTAATATTAATAATAAGCCTTTAATATTTAATATTAATATTTAAGGTAATTATATTAAATTATAATATATTACTTTAATAATACTTATTAAGGATATTATCTTAAAGGACTTCTTTTATATTATTATTAAGGTTAATATATAAATTATAAAAAGAAGTTAATATTATAATAACTCTAAGCCTTTTTCTTAAGAAAGGTAGAGAGATTAGAATTATAAGGCTAGGTACTACTAGCTCTAAGCTAATAGCTTAGAAATATAAAAGATATAAAGTTAAGTAATATAGCTTAATATAAGGTATAATATATTAATATCTTAGGTAGTATATATATTAGAATTAATCTCTAAAGAACTTAGGAAAATATAGGGAAGTACTTAGATAATATATATTCGCTAAGATATAGCTGAATATTATACTAACATTACCCCGTATTTATAAGGAAGGTCTACCGAGTAGGTTATATAGTAGTATATAAGGCGTATATATACTACGGTCTAATATAGTAGTATATAATTATATTATAAATACCTAGGTTTTAAAGGTAGAAAACCTGTCTTATAATTATCCTAATATAAAGTAAGTTAATTATATAGCCTATTAATCTATTATAATAATATTAGATATAAGAGATTAGATTTAAAGGTAGATATTTATTAATAATATACCTACTTAGATTATTACCTCTTTATATCTAGATTATAATAAGGATAATTCTATTTTTAAGGCCTAAGATATTTATAATATAAGGATATATATAAAGAGAGTTACTTTAGGCCTATTTAGTTTTATATAAGCTCTTCTTTAATAGCTATATAAGGGGGATTAATATATAAAATACTTAAAGGATTAGAAGGAGTAAGTTATTTATCTCTTCTTCTTATAGACTTCTTATTATAAGATATTAAAAGTAAATTAAGAAGTACTTATTGTAAATTATACTTATAAGATAAATAAGTATAAAATCCTCCTCTTTGTTATTATTAATATTATTACTTTAAATATACTATTCTATATAGCCTTCTACTTCTTATAAAAGGAAGAAATAGAAGATTATATATAGGTATTATAATAATATTATAAGATATATATCTTTTTAAATATTCTTAACCTACTTATTAATATTATAAATTATAAAGCGGCCCTTATATTAATATACTATAAGGTCCTTCCTTAATTATAATATATACTCTATATTTAATATATTAATAAGGATATTCTAGCTAATTATAAGGCGAAATTTAAAGTAAAAGAAGATTAGGAGGAGTTTTAAACTACTTAATAAATAGTTATTTATATATATATAATAGCGGATTTTACTATTATATAAGATACTCTTTAAGATATATATAATAAGTATAATTATAATATTTATACTTACTTAAAGAGGTCTTAAATTAATTTATATAAGAGGAAGTTTATTAAAGTATATATTAATTAAGTCCTTTACTTAGTTCCTAAATATTATAAGTTTTAAGGTTAAAAGTAGATATACTACCTTAAAGAGAGAGTTATACTTTTTAATAAGTTAATAATAAGGCTATTTACTTAACTTTAATTTATTCTAATTAATAAATTTATATAAGTAACCTTAATATTATTATTAAAAAGATTGGATTCTTCTTAATTAATGAAAGTTAAAATATAAGAGTAATATAAAAATTATGAAGATATATATACCTTTTAAAGTTAAGATATTAATATTTTATAATATTATTACTTATATCTCGCGTTTTATCCTTAGGCTTATATTAAAATAATAAGAGAAGATATAAGCTAGCGTACTTAATTAATATACTAATATCTTTATAATAATATTAGACCTTTTATAAATATATAGAATTAGGAATTATATAGGCGAGTCTAATAGTATTAATATTATTAAACCTTATAATATCTATCCTTATTAGTAGTTTAAGAAGCCTATATCTTATTTAATATAATAGTATATTAATAGATTAAAAGATAATAATAACCTTAATCTCCTCCTAATTATATAAGAGCCTATTATTACTTATATAAAAGATAGACCTTAGGGTTAATAAGAGCTTCTTATATACACTTAATTATTATTATAATAATCTACTTTATAGGAATTATTATAATTTAAACTCTTAAAGTAATACCTTACTTAGTAGAGCTTCAATAACTTATCCTCTTATCCTAATATACTAAGCCGTCGTAGTATAAGAGGAGGAGGAGTTATACTAAGCTATTAGGATATAAAAGGAGGAGGAGTTATACTTATAAGAGGTAGCCTACTCGCGTATTTTATAAATAAGGTAGCTAAGGTACCTATAAAGGTAAGAATTAAAGAATTATTATTGATAATAAAATAGAGGCCTATACTAGGAATATTGCTAGGGGGAGACGTACTAGTAATTATACTAAGAGGGCGTAGTATAAGCTAAGGCCTTCTCGCCCTATTTATATAATAATAAGGTAGTTACTAGCTAATCCTATTTATAATATTAACTTTTATAGATACTTTATCTACGCTGATAATATCTTAACTTAGAGTAATTAGAAGATCTACCTTATAATCCTTAAAGTAAGGATATAATATAACTCTACTATTATATATAGTAATTAATAGGAATAGAGGATATAAAGGTATTTATAATCCTAATATATAGTAGCTAATAATAGGGAGAAAGTGTATATATTAAGTAGGAGGTTTAATAGTAAAATCTTTATTTATAATTACGCTTAAGGGATATAATTATTATAATAGTAAGTAAATATTAATTAATTAAATTATACGCTAGCTAGAAAGTATTTAAATAGAAAGATTATAATTTTAGATATTTTAACATTATTAAGAATTATAAATAGTTATTCTAGCCTAGAGTAATAATAAGAGATACTACTAAAGATTTAATAGTAGTATCTCCGCTAGGTTACCTAGATAATATAAGGCTAAACCTAATACGGGAGGGTGTATATATAGGCAATTAGGGGGTATACATATAGGTAAATAGGGGGTATACAGGTAGGTAAAGGGGGTGTAGCTGTAATACTTCCCTTAATCTAACATATAGGCGGACACGGAGGTGCCAGAAGTCGTCGCACACCCTAACCCGCAACCGGCTAGAAGACTCGTCCCCAATTGGTACTAGGGTGTGCGAGTGGTGCCGTGAAGGACGGGCTAGCCGGATGCGGCACGTCACGCAAGATACCTGTACACAAAATACGCGCTAGGGCTGTATTTTGTAGGACAAGGGCCTGACCGCAGGATCCATTGATGTACAATTTCGACAATGACTTCAAGGCGAATTGCATCCAATGAGAAGAACCTCCTTGAGAGAGACAACGGAGATTCGGAGAAATCAAATATTACCCCTGCGGTACCTGCGTGAGTAGTCTCACTCCCGATTCGGCATCATCCTGATTCATTCCTTCCATAGTGCCGTCATATACAAATTATTGGGCTTCACAATAGCAATGATAGCTGGCCCTATTGGAACATACTTCTTGACGCTACATACAATATTTCGAGGTCGGCCACCCAGAGACGTGAACAGTTGGAGAGGCATTTGCTGAGCTGGCTTCGTAGGCAACTCAACGTGGGCGGGAGCAACGGCAGCATTCATGGCCAACATGGTGCTGATAGCATACGTGATTGTCGCCATGAAAGAAGATGAGGGTGAAAAGCGAGCATCAGAAGAGAAGGCCAAAAAGGGACAATGATCGCGGCTATGGTTCAAACGTTTTCGGCCATCGGCGCTGGTTGAATAGCGCGGCGTATCGAATTGTTTAGCAACACCAAAGGGATTCTGAACCGTTCCAGCAGTGAAAGGTCGCCACGAGACACAAGATGAGAGCAACCTTTGCTTTCAACACGATTCACGGAAGCAGTCATGGAGACTTCGATCCCCAATGAATGCAGTTATAGGCTCGTCCTCACTGTACAAGAAAAGGAGAGTGTGCCAATCTACCGGACGCGCAATTAATGCTATAACGTTTATACTTCCCTATCAGCCATGTAGACATCTGCTAACCCCATGCTTTCATTATCGACAGTTGCTCTTCCCCAAACGAATCCATGACACTCGTAATGCTGATCAAGTGCAATTTGCAGTCCATAAGGCATTATTTTCGTGTGTGCGATACCCATTACTACCCAACGGCGTTCCTTTCATCAATAGTTTTGATATCGTTCGTAATGCCCACCAAGCGTGTCGTTGCTTTCAGATCAGCCTTTGCTAAACCTCCTCTGGAGCCAACTCCTTCGTTTCTCGGTGTCAACAGGCGCCGAAGTCTTACGGGAGATTGGCGCTGAATTCCCGGGACCTGAAGAGCCTCCTAGTTTGATAGGTACCCTTGGGGTATTTTCTTTGGGAGGGGCGTGAGGTGGAGGGATCGGGGCTCCATTGCCTTGGTATGGAAAGCCATTCCCATCTGCAACTCGTTCTTTACCGTATCCCGGCTGACCATAACCTGGCGCATCGTGCCCATGCTCTTCTAATATGGGTCCCTGAAATTGGGGTCCTGCGCCAAAGCCGTTGAAACCATAAGCTTCACCAATGTCCGGCTTACTCGTTGGTTGAACCTTATCGATGGAGCTATTCTCGCTGCTAGGGTCGGTTGAGTTACCCCACTGATCGGTCGCATGACTTCCATTAGAAGCTGACGCTACGGTGTCGTAAGATTGCTGGTGCCCGTGCGAAGGATAGACACCGCTTGAAGCATTGGCCTGGCTAAACAAGGCTGGATCCGAGAGGTTCCGAGGGCCAAATCTTTGGCGGCCATTGCCATTAACATTAATGTTGCCGTTGCCATAGTGGTTTGGAGGATTCCCATAGGTTTCTATGTAGCTGTCTGGCCTACTACCACCGTTTCGATTGCCATAGTAACCTCCTCCATCCACTGGGGAACGTTGTTGAGCTTGGTAACCTGCATTTAAAAGTAAGCTAAGCTGTGTTAGTTGAATAAAAACGAGACCAGAAACTCCGGAGATCGCCTTTTGGGCCGAGTTGTACTAGTAGTGTGCAACGCGCGGCCTCAGAACGGGAAATGTGATTATGCATAAAACATGTCACCAAAAGTCGATCTCCACGGTCATAATGTGACATAATCAACCCGTAATTTCGAAAGGTCTTACCTGGAAAGAAACCACTCCGCCGGCTTGTCTGAGGACTGGTTGAATTTGCAGCGTCTGTAGTATCCATAGGTCAACAACCAATCTCGTAGTAAACCAACAGAAGATTTTCATACCAGCTTTGTATGATGAGCGCCGACTGTATGATCCATCTATTGCTGCCTCGAAGGATCGAATGGTGTCTAAAGGACGCTCAAGACGTGGACGAGTAGGATTGGATCGATCCGGATCAGCTGTCTAGGCATAAGCAATGTTCTTTGCTTGCGAAGGAGGAAAGTCTCACTGATAATGTTTCCTTCCGCATCGCGGTGCTCTAGGTTTCGAATGGATTGAATTGTAGTTTCCTCAAGCGCATTGCGAGCCGCTGTACAAAGACTCAGCGAACGCCTTGAAGGAGGTATGCTTCGGAAGGAGCTTACCTGGCTGTGCTTCGTTGATGGCCTTGGTTGGGTCTGCTTTGGTATTGATGTGAAAGGCAGCCTTCTCTTTCGCAGTTTCTGTGGCGTCAACCTTTGGAATTGATCCACTGCTGGCCTTTCTAAAACTCAGCATCGAGCTCCTTCGGTTCCGAGTCATCGTTAGGAAAGGTGGCAGCTGGTTGTAAGCGATCGCGGGTGGCACACGTCGTACAGATTCGTGAGTGAAAGCTCCAGGATGTAGCTGTGTCTTTGGCTGTGTTTGTAGCGACAGGAGGAGGTGAGCGTTTGAGCTCTCGGCGGTTGCGAAGACCCGGGACTCCGCCTTGTCGTTGACAGGGAAGGATGCGGCGTTAGAGGGTCGCTCCAAGCGAGTGTGATGTCCGCTACTAACGAGTAGACGATATGGATTGATAATAGGAAACAAGACGAGTTAGTACAGATCAATCGAATGCTGCTGGAAAGAATGAAGCGAGTGTGGTGTGAAGACTATTTCGGTGGGGGAAGGGTCCGACGATCTCTCATCGATGAAAGGTGACACTGAATCTAGTAAGCTTGGCACTTGGCTCCTACTTTATCACGCGGATTTAGTGTGGAGCCAGCAGCCGCTAGAACTAGGAGCCGGGCAGCCGGGTCTCCCTCCGAGTCCGTGCGGTCAATCAATTTCCATATGGTGCATGACTAAAGTACATGATTAGTGTAGGTATTTATTTCACCTGCACCTCACAGTCTGCTTTGCTAGCAGGCCCTTTTAGATTGGAGCGTGGGTACGCCAGACTGTCAAGGCCTCGAGCTACAGCATTCGGCGGTAGATTCAAGGCGCCGCCTGGAACCATCTTGGAGGGCATGGAGTTGGGTGGATAGTCATCGAACGAGAGCATCAGGACACGCAGGGGCTTGTATTGGGATGCTGGCTTCGAATTCACTAGCCGACTGTTTTGTTTGAGAAAGCAGTGATGACTCTTATCTATCTCTCTTGTTGCGCTCCGCTGTTCCGTAGCGCAGGCGGAGATCTTCAGACCGCCACCACTACCATACCTGACGCTCCTTCTGATTCAAAGCAATCGCTAAATTGATGATGGATACAACATAATCCTAACCGATGCGCCGAACGACTTGGGAGGGAGATTTCGCCGGAATTGAGCTCTCACAACACCCTACAGGCTCGTATTAGAAGGATGTTTAATTCAATGGATCTCGCAGACTCGTATCGAGACATACTGAGTTCCCTAGAGGTTTGTCAGCCAGAAAGTCCATAGTTTCCATAGTTCATTCATAAGTCTTCATACCATGTGGTCGAGTAACTTTGCCCCAGATGACCCTATCGTGGTATCTCAGCCAGATAGGCATAGAATACATCTTGTTTGATCTACCTGATTTTGGAGCCCCGTATCTCCTTCTGTGCACGGTAGACAAACGCCACTTTCTTCCCAAGGTAGAACCTGAGGCGGGAGTATCAGATGGCTTGTGCATTCGGTTGCGGCACGAGGAGGCTCACGATGCTGCCTGTGGGTCGTCCACACCTTCTATCTTCACTAGACTGTCCATCTCTTAGTACTCATCTGCGACAAGTGTACCAGCGATTAACATACGACGTCCCAGGATTTGTATTGCGCTTTCCACGTTGATAGCTCAAGTGTCGGCCCCTATGCAAGGAAGCATCAGTCCCGCTTCATGTCCATTGGATCTTCTGTCTCCAGCTCCTCCTTCGTGGATCTATTGCCAGACATGCAACACTGGCAGAGCTCTCCGCACTTACTTGACGTATACTATTATAGAATCAGCGTCCGGCCCAGGTGGGTACAGATGCAGCCTTTGCCAGGCGTTCCTAGACGAGGCCTAGAACAACTGGGAAAGCACTGGAAAGGGAAAGCTGAAAACGTACGTCGGTGACCTCCTTCAGAAGGCATGATAGCAATCTGATTCCCACGTAGATCAGGCGCTCGCCGAGTTGTGGATGGGATGTTACAATGTTGGCGGAATAGTTGTGGTGGATCGTTGAATGGATGTGGCACCAGTGCGGCTTCGCGTAAAAGCGGCTAGCCAAGTAGGGGACTAGCTTGATTATCGCACGAGGCATCATGTCCAGTGGCTCGGGCTGTACTCTGCCATCTAGAAATAGCTGTAAGGAAGTCTTTGGATGGGCAGCAGATGGATACAGGATTGTCCAATTTGTCCGTTTTGTCCAATTGGTTGTTCCGCATTGGCTACTTCTCTGCTACCTCGGGGCCTGATAAGCTTGGGCATCCCCGCCCAAGTGAGGGTGCTCCTGCGAGTATTGGATATACCATTTGACGCATGCTCGCAATATTTCCGATCAGATATCAAAGTCACTTGGCAACGGTAACAGGCCTCGAACAGACTTGGGAAGATTGGTTATGCTCTACTACTATACGGTGTTCTATGGGTATCTCGCCCAGTCAGGCATCAAAGATTGGGTCACATAGAAGAAGGTAAAGTGACCTGAGACATGACGCATGGCTGTCCGGAGCTACATCTCCGCGTTCTAAGAAGGGTGGATGGCTTCCGCCAGATGGAAGCTCCATTGAGCATGGATCAACATTTCAAAGGTTGCCCCACGTCGGTCCGTTGAAAGGTTCGACTTTTGTAAGAGGATGGTACCACCACAAACGAGTTGAGTCCGAAACTTGTATGCGCACAGAAAGCATGCCGATGGAGTTGCAGTAATTCCGTACGCACCCTTAGTAAGGTAACGTGCTTAGTCTGTGATTACATATCATAGCATACATTACTTTACTGTACTCTGTAGAATATTCAATAATTGTCCCGCCAGCGTCATTTGCGCCAGCAAAAGCAACCACCGCCAGCCCAAGCTCTCTCGGCCCCCGACTCGCCCGTGCCTCACATCATCACAACCGCATTGCTCTTTCTTTCTCAAGCTGTTTGTTCCATTGTACTTGCCCGCAATATGGCCGATACCATGATCACCCCCGAGGAACCGGACAATGCTGGGTATGAACTTCCCCTGTCTCATAAACGACGCTGTTGGCCTCCTCTACACCTTGTGAATAACAGTCAATCGCTTGCGGCATCTGCACAGCACAGGTAGTGCTTTGCCTCTGTCTAGAGCATTGCATCCTCCTCTATTCAGTCATAGCCTGCGCAATACTCGTTGGGCTCAAGGGGATTGAAGATTACCCCCAGACAGATCTTGTGATTGAACCGAACGTCTTGCTAACCCGTACTCGTCATCGCAGCTCCATTGAACTCAAGGATAACACAGTCATTATCGTTCTGGGAGCGTCCGGTGATCTCGCAAAGAAGAAGACGGTATGCAGCAACGCTCCGATCGGGGAGATTCAGCAGCGTTAGCTGACACAACTTAAACAGTTCCCGGCATTGTTTGGCCTGGTGCGTACATGGCACGTCTACTCATCTCCAAACCCCTAGCTTACCCGGTGAAAGTACCGCAACCGATTCCTCCCCAAAGACATCAAAATCGTGGGCTATGCCCGGACGAAGATGGACCATGAGGAGTACCTCAAGCGGGTCAAATCGCACATACAGGTACCGACTAAAGAGATGGAGGAGCAACTGGAGCATTTCTGCAAGATCTGTACATACGTTTCCGGCCAATATGACCAGGACGAGCCCTTCAAGAACCTGAACAGACATCTCGAAGAGATCGAGAGCGGCCGGGAGGAGCAAAACCGAGTCTTTTACATGGCGTTACCACCCAGCGTCTTCATTACGGTTTCGCAGCATCTAAAAAGGAATTGCTACCCTCAGAAGGGCATATCACGAATTGTCGTGGAGAAGCCTTTTGGCAAGGACCTGGGCAGCTCCCGTGAACTTCAAAAAGCCCTCGAGCCGGACTGGAAAGAGGAAGAGATCTTCCGTATCGATCATTACCTAGGAAAAGAAATGGTCAAAAACATACTTATCCTCCGATTCGGCAACGAATTCTTTGGAGCTACTTGGAATCGCAATCACATCGACAATGTACAAATCTCGTTCAAAGAACCCTTTGGTACCGAGGGCAGAGGAGGTTACTTCGACGAATTTGGCATCGTGCGAGATGTTATGCAGAACCACTTACTGCAGGTATTGACATTGCTTGCAATGGAGCGACCCATTTCATTCTCATCGGAAGACATTCGTGATGAGAAAGTCCGCGTGCTCCGTGGGATCCCTAATATTGAGCCAAAGAACGTCATAATTGGCCAGTACGGCAAGTCACTGGATGGTAATAAGCCTGCTTACAAGGAGGACGACACAGTGCCCAAAGACTCGAGATGTCCGACTTTTTGTGCCATGGTTGCTTATATCAAGAACGAGAGATGGGACGGTGTGCCTTTCATACTGAAAGCTGGGAAAGGTATGTCGTAAAGGTTTGGTTTGAAGTTGTTCCATGAGGCTAATGTATCGCAGCCCTCAACGAACAGAAGACCGAGATCCGGATCCAATTCAAAGACGTCACATCTGGGATTTTCAAGGATATCCCTCGCAACGAGCTCGTCATCCGAGTCCAACCTAACGAATCAGTATACATCAAGATGAACTCTAAGCTTCCTGGCCTGAGCATGCAAACCGTTGCCACAGAGCTTGACCTGACCTACAGACGCCGTTTCTCTGATCTCAAAATCCCTGAGGCTTACGAGTCCCTCATCCTCGACGCCCTCAAAGGTGACCACTCCAACTTCGTTCGTGACGATGAGCTTGATGCCAGCTGGAAGATCTTTACTCCTCTGTTGCATTATCTAGATGGTAATGCGGAAATTACTCCTATGGAGTACCCTTATGGTATGTCAATCTCATTTCTCTCTTTTATCTTGGTCCGGAGTCTAACAATTATCAAAGGCTCTCGCGGTCCTGCTGTGCTAGATGACTTCACGTCCTCGTACGGCTACAAGTTCAGTGATCCAGCGGGCTACCAGTGGGGAGGCGCGCAATCAGATGCCAACAAGATGTAATATGCGTGTCGAAGGGAAAGTACGGAAGAGACTCTTGACCAATTGCTTGCTTCGATCCTGAACATGTAGACATTATTATGCAGTAGTAGAGTTTCCTGCCTGGGAAATGGTATCTTAGACAGCGACCAAGCGAGTAAATGAATATATGGCATCGTGACGGTCTTAAACTCGAATCTTGAAATAATATTTTGGGCAGTATAATCAACTAGCGGGGAATGGACAGCACTCCGTTAGAACGAGCTCGTTCCTTGTTCTCCTTGTGCATTCCAAAAGTCTTCTGCTCTTCGGTCTGTGACCGGTAGTGCACATTTGTACCGCGATATTAGACCACATGCGCTCATGATATCTGGTTATGTATACATGCTTCTGAACGCCGACGCTATGATCGTAATGCGTACAGGATGTCTTTAGCAATTTGACCCCTACCAGATCACTCCATTCCTTGTACCGCCCCTGCCCTGACTTTCCCCCGCCAAATCTCCACCTCCATTGCTACCCCCACCACCTATACTACCTCGGTCTCCCTTTTCTTTCGGGCTTCGGACTTCCAGCCCAGCATTCAGCATCGCCATCCTCAAGATATGCAAATGCGCAGTCCTCTCATACTCCTTTGCAGCCGCCAAAGCCTCAGTGTGAACCTGGCTTCGAGGATCTACCTTCTTGGCAAGCAACACTCGATCGACGAGGTCGATACGTGCTTCGAGATCTCCGCGCTTGATCAGCTGCGTTAACTCGATCTCGATGGTGGGCTCGTCGGTATTGAACGCTTCTGCCAAGGCAGCCAAGGTGACGCAGGAAAAGGGGATGAAGTATTGCCGAATGGCTTTGCTCCGGATTTCATAGTAGACCTGTCGCAGGTGCGAACTTAGGTAAAGGTCCAGAAGATAGTCAGCTTTGTAGCTATCCAGTATAGACAGGCACTGCGAATATCTGCCGGAGACAAAATGCGATATGGCACGACGGATGTGCGGTTCAAGTTCAAGGTAGTTTCGGAAGTCGTTATTGTCAAGAACCTTTGCTTGGAGCTCCCCGCGGGTCATGGAGGCCAGTGCACAAAGGCCGCCGTAGACCGCGACGTCGTTCGGAGTGAGAACTTCGTTGTACGCCTCTTCATCGTCCACGTCATCGAGCTTAGCGGTTGACATCCGAGGGTTTGTGGCTAAGAATTCGACGGCTGCGTCTTTGTAACTACCCTGGGCCATAGAGGCAAGACCGTGGGCTGCTGATAGCTTGGCCGAATTTTTCTCACCTTCGGCAAATTTTTGGCCGCCGGTAGTGCCGCGAATCCGCTGTATGTGGTTCTGGGCGGCGAACCAGCCACGCTGGTCGATGCAGACGTTGACGAGGTGCATGTTCATGATGACGATGTGGGAATTCGTGGTGCAGTAATCTCGCATAGTCGAGTAGGCTTTGTTTGCCTTGGATAGGTCGCCCACACGGTGGTAGTGATGGCCCAGGTCATCATAACCCATCTAGGCGTAGGCTGTATTAATTAGCTGATCCTGACGAGCTTCCGAGCTGCGCATACCCTAATGCTTTCCTTGATCAAGTTGTTCTTGTAGCCTTTCAACTCAAGTTCCATCTTGTCTGTCTCGGCTTTCACTTGTTTCTTGGTCCTGTCTATCCATGCCTGATCGACCGCTGCATCTGGGTCCTGGGGGGCTACCTCCTGAAGAGCAGAAGTAGCCATCTCGTATCGCTGGACATCTTTGCCTCGCTTAGCTTCGGCAACAGCTGCCTTCAGTGCCTCTAGGCACAACTGTGTTGAAGAAATCCCGATAGTATACAGACGCTCGAAGCGTGTTCGGCCTATGGATGTGATTAGGAACATGTAGGGTCTCAATCGGAATACAGACCAATACCTTTGTAGTTTGCAATGTAAGCCTCGAGATCGAGCTTTGGAGGCTCTATCGGTGAACTTAGTGATAAAACTCCCAAAACTTGGTCTATCGCAATTCAGACTAACCATCCACCACAATGCGGCCAGCTCTACGAGCCTTAACAAAGTACAGAGGCTCCGAGGATGCCATTCCGCCCGAAAGGGACAGTGATAAGCTGACTGATACCAGGACGGTACTCCAAAGACTCTCACTTCAAGGCCTCGACAGCAGCGTAATAAGACAGGTGTGAAGTGGTGCTTAACGTGCCTTGATGGTTATCAGCAGAACCTCAGGCAGTGCGGCAGCATCAAGGCACTCATTTGTTTTAGCGCCGGATACACCCGCGCGGTCCCGGAAGCGGCCACGCGGGATCCGATCATTGAGGAACCCATTCTGTCGACACCTGTGGTTTTTGATACAGCTGGCGATGCCGACTCTCGCATTGTTATGCTGGGATTGACGTGGCGTACTGCCAAACTTTTAGTTCCGCCGCTTTGCCTTTGTTCAGCGAGATTGAAAAGCCTCACCACCTGTGCCCGCAGCTACGAGCCTTTTCAAGGGAGGTGGAATCGAGAGATTTAATGGATGAACTAACAGATGCCAAACAGTCGGTGATCGTGTATTGATTCAGTTGCGGGGAAGAGATCCATTCCTATCTAAACCCTTACGCCATGACGGCTGGACGACTATCCAGCATGGCAACATCATGCACAACGATCTCATCGGCGGGCAGACACGAGGTTCGCACGTTTCTAATACAAATCTCTTCACATTGGACTTGTCTTGAGTCGCGAAAGCTGCCTGACGTATTCCGCCTCAAGCTTATAGATAGGACACTTGGCGGGTATGCTGACTCCAAATTGTGCGGTAGATACGGCGAAGAGTACGAGAGATGTGGATGTTCGAATTTACTTCCCCACTCTTGCAGATTATGTCACCATGACTCCTCGTTTGGTCACTCCTGTAGGCCCACTATTCCAATTCCAATCCTGCCAGATTTAATACTCTTTGCCGCTAGATATATCCAGCAGATGCAAATCTTATAGTCTCACTGCTTGACCTCCATGTCACTCCATCAACGTCGAACAAAGGTCCACCTTCTTTGGAAATCCTCGAGGCAGGTACAGGGCACGGAGCTCTCACATTGTACTTGTCAAGGGCGATTCATGCCGCCAACCAAAGGTCATCTGACTCGTATACCATACGGAATGAACATGGTGATAAAGACAAGGAGGCGAACGCTGTAGATATTGCTCTCGCAGGCTCTACTGCTGTGGATGGCGAGGAGTTGGACCCACTGATTCCACGTGACAAGCACGAAAAAGACCATCGAGAGGCCGTCGTCCACACTATCGATGTTGTGAGAAAGCATAGTGAAAGCGCAGCAAAAATGATCAAAGGTTTCAGACGAGGCATGTATAGAGACGCGATCGAATTTCATATCGGCGACGTATCAGAGTGGATTGACACTCAGTTCAAGGAGCGAGAATCTGTGAAAATTCCGTTCCTGTCGCACATCCTACTCGACATGCCAGCTACCAATCGCCACGTCGAAAAAGCCGCTTCTGCACTGAAAGTCAATGGCAGTCTTATTGTATTCACTCCTAGCATTACCCAAATTACGTCCATTGTCAGTGTTATTAAGCGGCAATATCTTCCTTTGCAGCTTGATCAAGTAGTTGAGCTTGGTAAGAGCATGACTGGTGGTCGCGAGTGGGACGTCCGGGCTGTAAAGCCGAGAGCATTGACCAGAGCCCAGGATGGAGTAAGATCGACTCCCACTGAGAGCGGCGGCGTGCAAAGCACACCGAGGACGTCCGACGACCGATCGTCTGATGGGGAACCTGCGGAGACTGAGCGCCACCGCCATGAAGAGGCAGGGTCACCCTCGACTGAGGACAAGGACTGGGAAATGGTTTGTCGACCGAAAGTGGGAGAACGGGTGGTGGGAGGGGGATTTCTGGGGGTAATTATGCCTTCTGCTTCGTGTCCGCCTCGTCATGGGATCAGCTGAGTCCAGAAACATATTATGATAGTTTCATTACTCAAAATTGTCTCCGTACAGAGTTTCCTGTTTCGATGGTATGTGCTAACGCGGACTCATGACAGATTTGGAAGAAGATGAAACGATGACGAGGGTCTTAGCACTGCGACATCGATTCATACTTGTTCGTCAGAGTTTGCTCTTGGCTTCTGGTCCATCCACTACCTCTGGGCGGGCCCTGGCAAGGATCCAGTCGGCAACATCATTCGCAAACATTATCTTGTCTTCTCCCGGCTCAGCATGCACTGGGAAATAATCAGCTCTCCCGTCAAACTTTACATCTGAACCGAGACTCACGTTTGTGATACCACCCCTCATATGTCTTAAATTCTTTGTCTTTCACGGCTAATCTTTCAAACCACCTTTTACTTGTATCGTAGCTTGTAACGCGATCTTCGTTACCATGGCCCACCCAGATCCTTGTCAGTCCCCCCTGCCCTTGACCCTCTTTCAAAACAACCACGTCTCGATCCAACTCATCTCCTCTCTCTAGCATCCCTGCTAATCCTTCCAAGGTTCCAGTATCATGGCACAGCGCATCATTGGCCCACTCCTTACACACATTTGGATCGCGCGATAATAACTTTGATTCCAGCTTCTGCACCATTTGCCTTTTCGGTATTACTCTTGACGCTAATTTACCAACAGCAACTGTAAAGCGCGAAGGCAGCGAAGATGGATGGAGAGCAAGGTAAGGGCTTTCCGCCAAGTAACCTCGGATCTGTGTTCTTACTTCTACTGGACCACGAGCGGCATACTGGAGGATCTCGGCACCTCCCATCGAATGACCCATCAGGAACAAGGGAAGTCCTTTTCCCGTTGCAATTGGTATCAAGGATTTGAGTACCGAGGTTATGTCATCAAGAACAGTAGATGTTGGACCTGTGAGGCCGCGCTCGTCAGGAGAATGAACAGAACGTCCCCAGCCTCTTTGGTCGAACGCATGAGTCTGGATGTCGCGACAAGCGAGGGTAGGAAAGAGGGTGTAGTAACTATTGATGTGGTCCGAGAAGCCGTGTATGAATAGCAGTATGGCGATCGGCGAGTTTCTAGGCTGGAATGGAGAAGAGAGTTAGTAGGGAAAGGGTCGGGCTTTTGGGGAAGTCAAGAGAGAGATGCACAAGCCAGGTCTTGGTATAGACTTTGTGAAAGTCTGGGAGGGTGTGCCAGCCTTCCTCTGTAGTGTATCTCGACATCATTTAAGGGAGGTAATAGTACCTAGTCATGCAGGACTCAGAACCCTAAAGTACCGAGTCGATGAGAGAAGGGTCTTTGGTGGGGCTAGACTGCCAAGGCCGAGGTCCAATGGTACGGCCGAAGCTTCATTTGAACTCGTCTCATCGTCCTCTTCTGTGTCTTCAGTCTGGCTGTCTTAAGAATCGTGAAGTATCCCTGTAGCCATGTCCAACTCTGCACTGCGGTATAGAGTGATCAGTATCTACAAAGGTGAGCTGTTGGAGCATGTTCTCCTGCGGATCTTATTAACTACGTAGGAATGCGAGGACGTAATATGCTGACTTGGACTGCCTGAAGACCTTCTGAATTTGGGCAAGGGATATCCGTTAGGATACCACTATTTCCAGACACGCTTGCACAACGCCTTTTCTAGCCAAGCTAGTCTTCGGGATGAGGAAGCGATCAAGAAAGGAATCGAGAGGGCTGAGTATGTGAAAAAAGAAATCGAGGCGCTGTATGTTCGGAGTCCCTCAAAGGCCGATTTTGGCTGACCGAAACCGCTAGCTATTATCTAAAGAGATACAGAGCTTTGCGTCAGCGCTATGACGCATGAGGTGACAACGTTTCAAATATTGCACGCTCACCAGGCTCCAAGTTCAAGACAGTCCTCACTGAACGTACCTTCGTTTTTGGATTCATCGTGCGACCTGCCACACACCTCAATCAAGAGCTACTCCATGCTTTTGAGAGGTGAAGGACCCAAGATGAATTGTCATTGGCCGGGCTAGTGGTAGCCCATTCTTCAATAGCTAGCCAACGAAACCAGCCACGTTTTTCAGGAACGTACGCCTCAATGCAACTTGGTCTGGTGTCAAGGGCGGACAATCGCTGGTGGCTGTTGTACTAGTTTACTATCGACGGTCTTGTCTCTACCTACCTCTTTGGAAACGTCCTCTCTCCTAATGTATGGGACTGGAACGACTAGCGAATCTTCGAATACCAATCTCGCTATAATTTCGGACTTTCTCAGGAAATTGAAGCCAAACAAGGGTACATGGGGCGGCAATCATGCCAAGATGGCACAAGGATTTTCTCATCAAAGGTTGCAGTCCTGAAGGTAACTGTTCTGGGCTCTCGCGAGGGGAGTCTCTACGCTTATGATGAAGGTCCTCTCCTACCAATCGAAGTTTATAGTATCAGTATGTTGAGTAAGCAAGACGTGTGGGAGACTGGTCGGAGTTTGGGGTTGAGTGCTCTACAAATATGTCCTCCTACCCGATATCTGGCAGTGATATAACAGGAACAATTTTAAAAGCACATACATACTTAGCCACTGTCCCTGTAATTCTGGCAGAGCCATGCTGCATGCAACGAGACTATCTGTTGGCAAGATCTCTATCACTTTACCAGGCTTCAAGCAACGCGTCAAGCCGGTGATCGGGTCCAAGGACGGATCTCCCACTCGAGCATTTACATCTCTGTTGACAGACATCAATCAAATTCAGCACGAAGGGCGATGGATGTTGAGGTAGATTGGGACGCACGAATCGCCACTTTGCCATATATTTCTTTGACCCAGGCGTAAAAGGCGTTATGTCAAGCTCTGGGAAAGACACTCCGCCAAATGCTTCTCGCTTGAACCGATGGCAGGATAATGATCGGGACGCGGATGCAGGGGCAACCTCCACAGCCCTCCTGTGTGGCTGATGAAATTTTACACACTTCGGCGTCTCAACAACCTGCATGACCGTTGCAGTGCGAATGTTCTGCCTGTGCAATTCAATCGAGTCGACTAGCAGTGGGTCGATGAACCGACAGCGGGGCGAACGACGAAGGGTATCACTTCTTCTATGTTCTGAGGTCGCTGCTCAATTGGTGGCCCTTCAGATAGTGGGTTGGAATTCGCGGACATCATTTCCATGCCATGCCGTAGCCCCCCAAGATCAGTAAGTAGCTGCAAGTACATCAAGCACACATCTGTATTCTGACGACGTCATAACATGCCTCAACGTGATTCTTCAAGTTGCCTCGAGACCTTCGCCCCAGGACACATCTTTTGGGAAAAGCGATCCCCAATGGAGACCGGTTGCGTTCCAGAGACTAGACCTCTGCCGAACGGTAATCGGATGTAAGGCTTCTTTGTATGCACCAGTGAGTCGAGCCATGGTGTAGATAATAGACAGGCGCTCGTCACCCCTCGCGATCCTCCTTACCAAACTTGGGAATGTAATCTTGCTCGTAGCCTCGTCTCGGCGTCTTTGACGAATTGAGTTGACATTGCGTTGAAGTAGATAGATAAATTGGCTTCTCAAGAATTCTAGTCATGACGTTGGAGTATCTCATAACCCTGAACGACTGAAAATGTACAAAGGTATTGGAAAGCATTAAGAAGATCCAATTCTAGGGCTAGGAATGGCTCTATCTATGGTGAACATCTCTGACTCTGCATAGGGAAAGAGAAAAGGAATCCTCGGAAAGTGAAGTGTCGATACGCGCTTAACGCGTTAAAGCATAAGCGGCTTGCACAACACTTCACCATTGCGGTTTCTCGGATCTGGCAGCCATGTTACCCAACCCTAAACAGTCCATACCCATAAGCAATCGCAGCAATCGCAAAAGTTGTTATACCTGATTTGCATACCTTGAATAAGGAAGGTCTGTATAGGAAGATAATCTGCGATAGGGTTGCCTTGTGAGTGACTGCGCTTGTACAATGAATCCGTGTTAACACTGGTCAATCAGATCCACTACACAACCCAGGACGTGCATAAACATTCCCGGGGAGAAGGCATCTTGTTGAGCGGTTCATCGAGCTAGGAAGGTCCCTGCCTATTAGAACTGCAAGTGCTCTGTGAGCATCTCATTTTGCGAAACGGCCAGCATATCAAGAATCAAAAGCTGGACGCATTTTGTATAGGAAGCCTTCCCATGATCGAGCGAAAAGGTCCCCAAAAGTCCAACTCGTCTCCCTTGAGCCGCGGCTCACCACCTACATCACTTGACCATTCCAGCATACCCAGAGTAGAACAGATTCTTTTCCCATCGGTTCAAGTACCGGCATTGTTAGATGGCAGATGGTCTCCAGCGGTACCAGCACCCCGGGGCTGGTGCCGGACAATTTTATTCGAATCAGCACGCTTACCAGTACCCCCAACGACATAATGTCCGCAATGGATCTCCAGTGAATAACGGTAGGGGGTATGCCAATGATACTCCCTCGCCTTCCCGATCACCGGTCTCCCAGGTCTCTTCTCACAATCATTATCCACCGTACAACAATGGGCATCAGCAGGGGCAGAATGTTATAATGAATGGCGGGCATCATCAGAGGTACATGCAACAGGGCTTGGGCAACAAATACCAACAACAACAGTATCAACAGCATCATGGCCAGCAAAACCATCACCATCAGCAAAACCATGCCTCCGGACCCAGCATGGGCCATCAGCATAATTCTTCCTCGGGAACCATGTTTAACGCCACTCCGCAAACTACCTTCAACAACCTTCACAACGGCCATCCAAACCACGGGCAAGCGAGCCATCATGACAACCTCGCTCAAAATATACAATGGCAATATCAACTGCAAATGGCCGAAAAATCTAGGGAGACACGTTCGATACCAAACCATCACGCTAAGAAGGACGGTGTGGTATCACTGAAGAGTAGACCAGTCGATCAAGCTTTGGCGGAAGAGGCTCTGGAAGAAGGTGATGAGGAGCGGATCCGGACTGCGACGAACGGCGAGATCGTACGACAGGATTGGAACGCTTTGGACTTGAGTGGCCAGGGTTTAAAAACAATTTCGGGTGCTCTCTTCCAGTACGAGTTCCTTACCAAGCTATACCTCGATGACAATCAACTATCGAGTCTTGGCCCTGTTGTAGGTCAATTGAGAAGATTAACCCATTTGGACATCTCCCATAATCAGATTAAGGAATTGCCTGAAGAGATTGGTATGCTTGTTAACCTAAAGGAGCTTTTGGCGTTCAACAACGGCTTGCAAACGCTTCCAGACGAAATTGGGAATTTGTTTAGACTAGAGATTCTGGGTATTGACGGCAATCCCTTAGACAATGGTTTGAGAGAGCGCATCATGCGGGATGGGACAAAGGATCTGATCAGCCATATAAGGGAAAACGCCGAAGGTGAGATCTCACCTTTACCATCTAGTTTTATTCAATATATAGGTGAACAGAAAGCTGATCATTCCACAGCTGGAGCTCCCCCTGACGACCGCTATAGAATTCAGATTGACGATTCTCCAGCATCTGAAGTCTTGAGCGTCATGTCTTACAACATACTGTGCGACAAGTATGCTACAACAGCCCAGTACGGCTACACGGCTTCACGAGACCTTTCTTGGGACTATCGAAAAGGCCGCATACTTGACGAAATCAAATGCCACAATGCGGACATCGTTTGCCTACAAGAAATTGATCGAGAAAGTTTCGACGCCTTCTTTCGGCCGGAGCTTTCGATCAACGACTACCGAGGGATATTTTGGCCGAAATCAAGGGCTAAAACCATGGCGGACAAGGATGCGAAGCTAGTGGATGGCTGTGCCACATTCTTTAAATGCAGCAAGTACATTATGCTGGCCAAAGAACTTGTCGACTTTGCGAACATAGCCATCAACAGGCAGGATATGAAGGGTGAACATGACACCTTCAATCGGGTCATGCCTCGGGACCATATAGCAGTGATTACATTCCTCGAGAACAGGATGACTGGCTCACGGATAATCATCGGAAATGCGCATTTACTTTGGGACCCCGAATTCGCGGACGTTAAGCTCGTGCAAGTAGCGATCCTCATGGAGCAGATCACGAAATTCGCCGAACAATGGGCAAATCATCCCCCATGCCGGGAGAAAGCAGCCTTTCGCCACTCGCAGGCTGATGGCGAGGGTCAAACCGAATTTGAGGCCGAATCGTTGGACCCTGGTCCATCTCTCGAGTATCCTAGCGGACCTCAGATACCACTGATAATTTGTGGCGACTTCAATTGTGCAGCTGATAGTGGTGTGTATGAGCTCATAACAAATGGTAGCGTGCCAGGAAACCATACTGATATGGGCAATCGCGGGTACGGGAGTTTGACTCGTGATGGGATGGCGCATCCGTTCAAGCTCAAGTCGGCATACAACTCGCCGGACGAGCTCATGTTTACGAATTACACGCCGAACTTCACGGGTATACTGGACTACATATGGTATTCGACGAACGCGCTGCAGATACGAGAGCTGCTTGGGAATGTGGACGAGGAGTATCTCCAGAAGGTGCCCGGCTTTCCAAACCATTGGTTCCCAAGCGATCATTTATCCCTAAAGGCAGATTTCTCGGTCAAACAAAGAAAGGAGATCAAGGCGATAGACGGGAGCAACGGCGCACACAGGGAGTAAGTAGGGACGGAGCAACTGATTACAGAGCGACATTTCCATGCCTAGCCATTGGCGTCTTGTATCACGATGGTGTAATGGCTTGGAAAACGTTTATACATTCATGGCGCCGTATTCTCGACGACTGGCGCTATCATGGAGGAGGTTATTGGGGTTATTCTTCTCGCATCGGCGAATTTTGATTTCGGGTCTTTCCAATCTCGCGAGCAATGTGGGAGGGTGTTTGTAGGGATCTTAGGCATTTTCATCGGCCCAAAGATCCTTCTTTGGGTGTTGATGTGCATGCAATGCATTATTGCTTTATGCAGTACAGACAGGGTAGTAGAAGACCATACCTTAGAAGCAGGCCTTGCTTCAGAATAAGATACCTTTTCACTTCGTCATCAGGCTTGGTTGGTTGCACACATTCCGGCCACCTGCTGACGGTCTCGATGACCTGTTTGTGTTATCAATTAACCTGGCTTGAATTCAGACAGATAGGCGCAGGGACACAGGGTGCCACAGCGACGGCAATACATGTAGCGACTCGACGTGAAAAGTGCGGGTAAAAGAACAAAGATCCGCCCAGTTGGTAAGGAGCAGCTCCAGAACTATGCTGTGGGGGTAGACGACGCTAGGGTTGATATGACTTTATCCAGATGTGGACCGTACAGACAGAGAAACAGGCAGAAGACATGAGTTAATTCAGGTGAAGGATGTAGGCAATGTAAAAACGAGGGGTTGACGAAGGCCGCCCATTAGCAGTGCCATTGCTGACGTCGTTGGGAGTGACACAGGCTTCAGGGAGGGAGGAAGGTGGACACGAATGGCTCGAGGGAGTGCTGGGAGATGCGGGCAGATGCATGGTGGCCGTTTCCAGGAAGCAGCGCAGTTTCGACATGGACATGGTGGCAGTTCGATTGCCTCATCTGACGGTGCTGGCCTGTCGCGAAGATCGCGCATATGAGATCCACAGTAGTCTCAACTACCACATTCCAAGGCGCTGACGCAGGGAGACAGGGGCAAATCTTGGATTGCGTAGTACTCGACACTCTGGGTTTCTTTGGGTGATATCTATCAATTGATCTGTTCTTTGCACGTCGTTCTTATCTCGGCCTGATTCTACTCAGTAGTAGTAGTCAGTAGATTAGTGAAACTGAGACTGGCATGTGAAACAAAGCCGCGCTACTGCATTGAGGCGTTGAAGCACCAATCACAATGTGCTTCGAGAAGCTCACGAGTCTGAGGGAAGCTGGAGAAAGCCGCCCTCTCCACATTTCCACAATCAATTTTCCTAGGGCAGCCGCACCAGTACCAGCTGTCATTGCACGAGGCTTGACGCGAGGCACCGAACCTTCAGCGACCATCTCCTCCTTTCAATGGCCAGTATTGAGGTATCAGTAGCCACCGTAGACATAGAACAGTCTCTAGCCACGTCCAGCAGATCTCAGTACCCCGTTCCCTTTGTCTGCTGTTTCAATAAAGTATGAGAAGTAGACTTTGCCAAGACTTGTGATGCTATCCTGGAGCCCAGGGCACGCTCAGATAGAGTTCGTAGCAAAGGCTTCTTTCCCAATTCTCTTCAACTTGCACCCTCCCACCATACACAACACATCGCGCTTTCTTCTTGTACACACCATCGTCGCTACCTGAATCACCTTTCCTCATTGTTCATCGAATTGACCATCTCGTCCAAGCCTTCCTCGCCTTGCGCTCGAATGTTCTGAGTCTTCCAGCCACAACTGATTCCCCCATTCGCACCGGATGTTGCGCATAAATCCAACGTCTCTTTGCCCGCGACGCTGGCGCCGCTTCGATCAGACATCACCTAGCAAGAGAAGAACAAGACTCTCGAGGTCAAGTATACCAAAGAGGAGGGAGCTGGTTGTCCTCCATTAGGAGCACCTGGACAGGCGGCGCAATACTGCAATTCGGAAGGACCATCACGACCCAAGGCATCCGATTGCCTCGACTCCCTGGGTACTGAGGAGAATCCACAGCAACGTTCTGCAGCGTATCTTGGCGCTCACCATTTTCATAGCGAATCGTCACTATCAGATCAGCGAGAGTCGTAGCGGACGCTTCCCGGGACAGCATTCGAGCAGCAGTGGTCGCTTGCAACACGTTTTCTTCGCAGTTCGCCCGAACAACTCGCATTAGATCATCAAGAACGCTCAATTGAGCAACAGCAATTCAGGTTGTCGTGTAACGAACAGCGCGGTCCATTGAAACCTGCCTCCTCATTTTGCCCGCAGACGCCTGAATCATCGACCATTTTGCTCAAGCTAGACCAAACATTGGAGGCACGAAGCTCGGATCAACATTCCTCTCTCTCGTCACTTCCCTCGGCTGGCCTTCACCTGCGCATTGCAAGGTCTCGTTGCCCACTTTGGAGCAAGGGCACTCGCAGAGCAATCTCGTAGTTCATGAGACGTTGACTATACGGGTTGTAGCATCCAATCGCTGCGAATAGCCGTTATGGAATATGCAGATTATCATGTTGTCTATGTCGACAACCGAGTGAGCCAAGACCTCGACGGGAAGCTGATACAGAATTTGTCGCCGGATCACTCACAAAATGAGAACCTTCGCAATGACAGCTCAGGGGATGACCGAACTCCTGAATGCCTCAGGTCAATTCTAGGAGAGATGGAAGAGGTGCGCAGCAACCTCAGAAGTCTTTTGTCCGTTTTCAATGGAGGTATGTCTCGTCATCCCCTGTATCTGATCAGCCCCTGTCTAGCAGCCTCTCGAGTGCAATAAAGACACTTTCCCATTCAGGTATACGTCCGAAAACTAATGGGTAATAGTACATACGTGTATTTCTGGCGATACTTGCATGGCCAAGATAGTCCAGCTAGAATCCATCAGCACCAATGCTCAGCCAGTACTAGTCATGCTGGGGACCCCGACTGATGATGGAATTGGTGGTTCTTTGGGCGAATATTCGCACAGTGTCTCATCCGCCACTGAACTATCTAAGTCCTACGGTCTCACCCTCCTGCAATATATTTCAACCGAAGTGTCCAACTCAGCTTTGTCAAAGCTGGTCGTGCCCGTAGCTATGGTCTACAGAGCAGAGTCCGACGCTATCCATAGTACTCCGCATTCCTCATCGCGACCTTCATCAGGGGCTTTCTCAACCAGAAGCGTCGAGTCTTCTAGCCAAACATGGAACGCTAGTAGGATGTTCCAGGCGGATGCCCAGCACACACTGAGGTGTGTGAACATTGGAGCCATAGATGTCATTACAAGTCCGTTACAGGAGGACCGGCTTCACGCTTTGTCAGTACCAGCATACCGTGCACAGAAAGAGGCTTTAAAGGACCGTGCAAAGTTCCTTGCACAGAAGCGATCACGGAAGCGCTCCTGGCTTGGAAATACCGATAACAAACCACATGCTTATCTTCGAGAAGCAATGGTTTCTGGGCTAATGACGGGCATCTGCCATCCCGACGAGGTTCCCCAAGTAATTGACCACAAGAAGTTACAAGATCTTGACTTGAAGAAAGAAGCACGCTTGGCCGATGCCATTGGATCATGGGCTTTCTCAGGACACGACTGGTCAGAAGAGGAATTAGTTCATGCAGCCTGTATGATGTTACAGCACGCTTTAAGTATGCCAGAGCTAGTTAAATGGTGGATATCCGCGCCTGAGCTCAAAACCTTTCTGATGGCTAGCCGAGCAGCTTACAACGACTTCGTCAACTACCACAATTTTCGGCATGTCGTAGACGTTATGCAAGCTATCTTCTATTTCCTCCTACAGCTCGGGACGTTGCCACCATATCCCATCTCGTCGTCGACAGGCGTAAAGACTGCTGTCTCGCCAATCGCTGCCTTGTTGAAGCCGTTCGATGCCCTGACACTGCTCATAACTGCCATTGGGCACGACGTTGGCCACCCAGGCGTCAACAACGCTTTTCTTGTGGCACTCAATGCCCCACTTGCTCAGCTATATAACGATAGATCGGTGCTTGAAGCGTTCCACTGTGCAGCATACTCACAGATTCTACGGCGGTACTGGAAGGTTGCTTTCGAAGATGTGTCAATGCGTGCACTCATGATCAATTCGATCTTGGCAACAGATATGAGTTTACATTTCAACTACATGAAGGACCTCGGTAATTTACAAGACAAGGTGCACCACAATCATGGTACGGATGGCTGGAGTCCACAGACCTTGAGCGAATATCGGGTTCTTACGTGCGCACTACTCGTTAAGTGTGCTGATATTAGCAACGTAGTAAGTCTATGTGGACATTCAAATGATAGATGAATGCTAATCATTCATTAGGCACGCCCATTCGACGTAGCGGCTCAGTGGGCTGATATTCTTCAGCACGAATTTGCAAACCAAGGTGTCATGGAAAAGGATGTTGGGATTCCGACAACGCTTTTTGGAGGTCCGCCAGACTTGGGCAATCTCATAAAGCTCGGCAATTCACAAAATAGCTTCATGAATATATTTGCTCGCCCATTGTTTGAGGCTGTCACTGATGTTCTGCCTGCTATGGTCTTTGCCGTCAACGAGATGAAAGCGAACCAAGGAATCTGGACGAGGAAAGTTAAACTCGAGACAGCCAAGCAAGAGTTGAAAGGGACGAGGATAAAAGATTCATTGGATCCTCTCCTGTCTCCGCGTTCCGGAAGCCCTGACCGTTCTGCCAGCCAGCCAGAGCTTTCGCACCCTGAAGGACTACCCGCGTCCCAGCCGTTGGAAAGTTCACCTCTCGCACAAGCTGCTCAGGCTGCCGATGATTCACGACGGGCGTCCGCTTCTTCCATTCCACCCCACCTCGCTGCGTATGATGGACTCTCTCAACAACACGAGTTGTCCCGCCGCTCCTCCCGTTATCATCCGTTCAGCAATAACAATCCTATTGCCAATTCAGCCTCGTACTCTCACCACTCACCAGGTGCTTCCCCTGCTACGAACGCCTCTCATGCCACCATGACCACCAGACGGCTAAGTAACAGCTCGCCCAGTCAGCTGCAGCTAGCCCCAAGCTCAGATTCGGGATCTAGGACTGTTTCCTCGAGTGCAACTACAGAGAACAGACAGCCTCATGGACGTGTTTCCGAAGATACTCTCTCGCAATTCTCAGGAACTGTATTGGCTACCAATGAGAGCCGTCGTAGTTCTCGAGGATCCGGCGGTGGCGACATTTCACGTCGAGGTAGCAAATGTCATGAAGGCGACTACCCGCGCTCCAATCGCTTTGCAGGCGCAGTGAACTCAACAGCTGCCAGGCCGTCTTCGCATTCAGTGCATCATCGTTCTTCATCTGGTGCTCACACCAACAACACGACCGTGTCCCAATCCACTCCTTACTCTCCAACAGGAACACAGGCCACCAGCGTTTTAACTGTTGATAGCGATGAGAAAACTTCCCAAAATCGAGTGGACGGTTGGACAAGCCCTGACCGCAAAGGCGTACCCCAGGTCATCAACCTTGAGCGGCCCGGGAGTGGGTATCTGTTCGGGAACAATGGCGTAATAGAGCGTGTCAAGGATAACGATGTCCGCACTTCAATCATTGGGAACGGCAGTGTGAGAAGTACGCATTCTCGAGTTGTCACAAGAAAAGCTTCGAGATCGATTTTCAATTTTTGGAAGAAGCGGAAAAGCACCGAATCAAGCCCTTGACTGCTGTGTATAGCTACTTTCACCTGGATGAATAATGGAGCAAGAGGGGGAATTAAAAAGAAGGCTATAATTGCCGTTTGAATTTGGGACTATCAAGGCGTACTAGGAGGTTTCCTGTTTTCATGCCTATCTTCCATTCATGATCTCGCGATACCCTGGGATGACGGATGATTCGCTACTGGGTTGTCTTTGAGCGGGCTGGCGCGTTATGTTGCGGAGCGTCCTGTTTCGCGTCCGCTCCCTGTTGGGGAAGGACGAAGATTATGACCGATATCGTTGACCATGGTTTGTTTTGGCTTGCAAGCGAGCTTGCAAGCGGCGAGGTCTACCGCTCGTTTGCGTTACGATTAATGTATGCTACAGGCTTGTGTGAACAATAGCAGGTATATACTGTATCTTATTGCTGCTGGCGTCACCAGCCCTTGTCCACCTTTTACTCCACTAATGATCAAAAGCACGAGTCCCAATGGAAGCTCTCGTGGGGCCGTGCTCCCTAAGACCTTATATTGTGTTACATACACACCTCACAGCTTATGCTATTGGATATTGTCCCGTCATATTCAACGCCTATACGCTGATACTAATGCTGATGGTGATACCGATCCCTAGGATACCCGACACAGCTTATCACTAGCTGCCATAACCCCGATGTTGACCTAGCAATGCTCATATAAAGCCTGTCCAAACCCTCCCCGTCACTCCCGAATCATCCTTACATACCGCCACCCCTTCCTCCCTCAACAGCCTCACCTTCTCCTCGTTATGCTTCCCCTGGACACCCCAGCCGCCGCCGAATCCCCCAATGCCCCCGTCAGCAGCCACGACCCTGTGACATGGTGCTCTGGGCGCGAATGGATTATTCCGCAGAGCATTGCCGACAGCGCGGGGGGAGCTGTGCAGGTAGTTTGAGATTGCAAGGTAGGTCGTGTATTGGCCTTCTGGAACCTGACATAGGGCGAGGAGGACGCGTTTGCGGAAGGGAGTGAGGGTTGGATGGAGGTGTATCTTCGAAGAAAGATCTGGGTCGATTGCGGCGGGCAGTGGTGGCGGCGAAGGAGTACTCAGAGCTTTGGAAGAGGGAGCGCCCATGGCAGAGCGGATATCTGGCTGACTTTGGGTGCGAGATTTAGATTTCGAGGTGGAACTCTCTCCCTTCTTGTTTCTCTTTCCCTGCGTTGCCTCTTCATCTGGTCCTTCTCTCTTCCGCTTCCCTCCTTTCGGTTGTTTCCCTCGCACGGCGAGACTCAGCCTGTCCAGTTCCACCAGGTCGACCTTGCCTGAGGCGATGTCTTCGCCGAGTTCAATGCACTCCTTCAAGTTCTCGGGGTGCATGTTCTTGACAGCAGGGGCCTCCAAGCGATCTGTCCAAGGACCGGATATGCCGTTGTCTGGATTTCTGGAGAAGCCGATGACAGCATCGTAGATGATGCGGGCGAAGCAATGGTCTAGATGTACTGGCCAGTGAGGCTGGACTGGGTCTTTGGAGCGGGCAAGGGCGGGGAGGGTTTCTCTATAGAGGGTGTTCCAGCGGGGACGGAGGGCGTCAGCCTCCTTTACAAGATGGAGCATGCGGAGCTCGTTTGCATTTGGCCTCTCTAATTCAAGGAGTATTGCTTCCGGATTAGTGATATGTAGGTACGCCCATTCCCCCATGATGGAATTTGGGAGCAATGTTGGTCCAGAGGGAAGTGATGATTGCTGCCGAATACTTGACTCTTGCTAAGTAGAAGCAAAGCACGCTGAGTAAGTGTTGTACCTCGGCATACCTATGGATCTCTTGCAAATCGAACTAGTCCCGAGCTTAACTATAGTGAGACAGCGATATTGCTCCGCTATGGCTACCTATCTGCTGCAGAGCTTGGCTTCGGGTGCGCCCTTCAAGCAAGGCGGTATGCGGTACTATAGCTCATCCCTCTGTCCGCTCGCCTCTGACTGACTGATTGGCTCCTCCCACATCCTTTTCTTCGGATTAGGTGGACCATCTTCTTCTGTCCTTTCTCTCAATACCGTGCTCTGCCCTTCTTCTCTTGGGATTCCTTCCTTCTTTTGGCCTTCCTCGGCTATCTCCCCCACTGTAGCAGACAAAGTCTTCTCCCCGCTGGGCGGTTCCTGCGAAGACTGTACTGGTGGATTAGGATGTTGCATCTTAGCACCGTATCCCCCAGCTCCAGCCATGATCGACGGCGCAGGCTGACCAGGCAACCTTTTTGGGATCTTGCCCGTCCCAGTGGGTATTTGTGCTAGGCTCGTGGAGATGCTGGCCGCACTGTGAGAGAGAACGATGCTCTGATTCTTCGCTCCAACAGTGCCTGCTGCCGCTGACAGCGTTCCGACCAGAAGTTGTACGGAAAAGAGGCTCAACCGCCAAAGCCACTTAGTGGGTAGGTATAGTAACCACCAGCCAGGTCCGTACAATATACGGCGGAAAACAAGCCAGGCGATAGTGACAGCGAGGATATAAAAGGCGCTTTCAAGGTACCAGGTGTCTGATTTTTGAGAATATATCAAGCTAGAGACGAGGGAGCGCGAGGATGAGAGGAGGGTGTCGAGGTTATTGTAAGATTCTGAGAGGGTTGCAAGATCCTTTGTAGAATTCTCCAAAGTTTCTTGTGCAAATTTGCTTCTTTCGAGCTCCGCTATCATCAAGTTATGTGTTCTCCTCAGGGCCGCAGTTACGTCACTAGAAGCATTGACCAAGACCTCCTGTTCCGACAACTTCTCATGACCTTTTCGACGACCGTAAGCAGTAGTATTGCTGCCTTCCTGGATTCCAGCAAACAAGAGCTCCCTCTCTTTTCGCTTTGCAGCTTCAGCGTTGCGCTTCGCTTGTAGTTGAGCTTTGCGGAACTGAACACGAGCGCTATTGCAACATGTATCAGATATGAGCCTCAAGGAAACAGATACTGTCATCATACATCTTCAAATCCTCACCCAAACGCGTAATCTGAGAAGCAAGATCTGTCCTTTCTCTGTCTCTCCCACTACCTCTGGGTCTGGCACTAGAAGACCAGTCTACGCTGTTCGTCTGGTCCTCGACCCCCTGCCGCAACAGATCAAAATCTTCTTCCTGCTCTTTCAAGCTCTGGTGAATCTCTGCGCTTAGCTCTACACGCGCATCTCCTTCCTCTGGGTTTGATGGGCTAGAGCCTGGTTGCGTAGGTAGCTTAGAAAGGCGTGTAATCAAATTCTGTGTCTGCTTAAGCGACTCGAAAAGCGATGTCAGGCGGGCGTTAAGTGCTTGTGCGCTCATCGCTAAGCTGAAGAAGCTGGCTTTGGAACCTGGAGAATCGGCGAAGGTGACGGATACGGTTTGGGGGCGAATCCCGCCAAGGCGCGCTGGCTTGGATTTTGAAGTCGACTGGAAATATCCTACTCGCCATTTTGCTACAAACTGCTTCTGCAAAATGATCACGAAACACATTACAGAAGTGACCACCAAGTTCAATCCATTCACAAAAGCTTCAAAGACTTGCCGGATCTTTTTGGCCAATCTACCTGCCAATGCCCGGACTACGATGAAAGTCAATACTAAGGTACTCCCACGAGATAGTCAGGAGCCTAGCTCTTTGAGCCTCAAATTCAGTACGTGATGCGACTTCGCAGTGAGCAAATGGAAATACAACTAACTGCCTTCACAGAAGACGGGAAAGAGATGCAATTGGACACCGAAAAGCTGAAGATTAACGATGTGGAGGAGGAGGTGGACCGACATTCTAGGAGGTTGAATCGAAAGGCTGAGCTCGCCGGCTGAGGGCTTGGAGTCAAAGATTTATCATCTCATGAGCGTGAAATCTGAATGCAATGGTTATGATATGCTATCTACTTGCTGTCATGCTCAACTTTTATTGGGTCGATCGCGTTCGCCCACCGTCTACTGAATGAGTGGATCAAGTCGCTGTAGGAGATCGACTCTATACGGCAGCGCCAGAGATGAAGAACCACTTGTCATATATCCCGTCAATAGGCGCGGGCCTCAGGTCCTGGTGAGGCTTGATGTTGAGAGAGCTGGGGTCTATGCGGTCTGGCGAGTGAGGAACAGAGACATTCGTGCTAGTATCTCGATTAGTCCATGGAGTCTGAATGCGGATCTGCGGACACCGAAGCTCACAGTGAGATTCCACCAGGCTGGGTCTTGCCAGTGATCAACTTCTCCCACGTCTCTGCACACTCACGCACGATATCCGTAGCATACTTCTTGTTCTTGCACTCGCCGGAAAAGGCAAACTGGTTCTCTGGCTTGCCGTCTGGGATCTTATAGATACGGAACCATTCGTTTGTAGCCCTCAACAAGCCCGGTAGATGTCGCTCAACGTCTTCGATGTCATTGAGCCTTGGTGCCAGTGGGTCATTGACATCGATCACAATGATCTTCCAGTCGGTCTCCTCCTCATCAAGCAGTGCCATGACTCCCAAAACTTTGACCTGCTTGATTTGGCCTGGGGTTGCAACAAGCTCGCCGATCTCGCAGACATCAAGGGGATCATTATCACCTTTGGCCTTCGTCTCCGGGTGCACGACGTTGGGATCCTCCCAAGTCTACATTTCACTAGTCAAATAGGGCACCCTCTACACATGCCGTGGCTGCGTACCTGGGGGAACGCTCCGTAATTCCAAAGATAACCCTTATGGGGAAAGCAATTGCGAACGTAGCGAAGCTTGCCCTTCTTGATATCTTGCTTGATAGGGTTTAACTGCTCTTCCTTGGAAATCTGGATGAAGCACATTAGTCCTTATTGCCAAATCACGATGGTTCAGCGCTGTAGAAACCACAGACCTCCATCTTAGCATTGGTCCACCGAGGAATCTCCACAATCATGTTAAGGACGGTCTGCTGCTCGTTGGCGTACAGAGGAATATCATGGAATGGTGACACCGGAACTCCATCCTTCTCGATGTAGATGCGGTGCTCCAGAGTATTAGGAGGCCCATTCTTTCTGACTGCATACGCGCCGGGGACGTTGCCATGGTGGCCCCGCTCACTAATAGGGAGTTGACTCATGGTGACCAGTTGCGGAGTGGTTGTGGAAAGGTGTCGGGATATTTGTTGTGCTCGCGAGCAAGGTGTAGTGGGACCAAGATTTCTAGTGGGGTTCGGAGCTGGGTGGGGAGCCAGTGTGAAAAGGGCAGCAGTGCGGTGAAGACGCAGCGCCCTTGGGCCGATTTGAATGCTGTGGTGCGCTTGCAAAGTGATTCGAAGCGGCTTAATATAACGCATGTGCCTGTGATTTCTCAATTGATATAATACTACTCATTCACGGCTTCTCAATCAAGAGATGACTTCATTCCGTCAAGCACAGTGGAGGATCTCTTCACAAGCTGCATAAATAATTGTACAAGCACAATTCTTTTGGCCATTTAACGGGCACACCAGGCACGCCTTCTTCGAAGGTGCAGCGATGTGAATCTCCATACCTTTGTCCGTGACTGATGCTCCGTAGCCTTGTCAATATTATGGCTTCTACCCCGAAGAGAGTGCCCATACTAAAGAACGGGGTGGATTACCGGGGTAAAATCGTTCTCGCTCCAATGGTTAGTATCCTTTCCTGCTCAATCATTTGCTCATCTGGGAATAAATTTGAGACTTGAGCCACATTATGAGAGCTTCCCAAGAAACGCATCCTTGTTCCCAAAAGGATCATTCTAATTCTCCAAATCAGGTCCGCTCTGGAGAGTTGCCGTCACGTCTACTCGCTCTAAAGTATGGGGCGGATCTAGTTTGGGGCCCTGAGACTGTAGATAAGTCCATGATAGGCACCACCAAACGGTTTAACGCGATTACCTCTACCATTGACTTTACCCGCTTGTCAAGCAACTCTTCAAGACCGCAACCAGCTGTGCAAAAAGAGGGCTTAATCTACAGATTACATCCTGAACGTGAGAAGGGGAAGCTGATCTTCCAGATTGGTACAGCTTCACCTGAGACGGCTGTTGCAGCTGCGAAGCTAGTTGCGGAAAATGTGGCAGGAATTGATGTCAACGCCGGATGTCCAAAGCCCTTCTCTACGTCTGGTGGTATGGGAGCTGCCTTGTTGCAGACGCCAGACCTGTTGGCTTCGATCTTGACCGCGCTGGTGAAGGAGGTGGGCGAGGTCTATGAAATTGGTATCAGCGTGAAGATTCGTCTCTTAGAGACTTCAGAAAAGACAGAGTCGCTGGTAAGAGAGCTGTGTAGCACAGGAATCACAGGGTTAACAATACATTGTCGGACGACACCAATGCGGCCGCGCGAAAGAGCCATACGGGATCAGTTGCGGATGATTGCGGATATTTGCCGGGAGAAGGGAGTGGCTTGCCTGATGAACGGAGATGTCAAGAATAGAGATGAGGCTTTGCAATTGGTGCAAGAGTATCGTGTCGACGGTGCCATGATTGCGACTGCAGCTGAGGCCAACTCAAGCGTCTTCAGGACGCAAGAAGAGGGTGGGTTGTTGCCATGGAAAGAGGTTGTATTGGAGTATGTGAAGACCGCGCTAGAGGTCGAAAACAAATGGGGTAATACCAAGTTCTTACTCAGTCAACTTATGCCAGGGAAAGCAGAGGTGTACAGACGGGTCGTTGGTTGCAAAAGCTATCGGCAAGTATGTGAGGTGCTAGAGTTGGATGATCTGGCGGACCTGGCAAAGGAGGTCGACGAGAGGATCGGGATAGATGAGGGAAAAGAGACCAAAGCCATGAAGAAAGCAAAGTACCAGAACAAGAGCGCGCTGGCGGCTGGCGGGGAGATGAGCACGCAGCGATACATGAAGAAGGAGAAGAGGAGCTGTATCTCGGAAAGAGGAGTCGGGAAACCAGCAATGCCTGCAATGACCGCTTGAGAGACCTGCATCAAAGCATCAGGCTATCACTGAAACCCAAATCCACATCCCGAAAGCATACCATCGACTGCAAACCGCAACACAAACTCTGGAAGGTTTTGCCGCACTCAGGTACCCCCTATGATTGTTGCTGCATAAGCGACGCTGATTTTGAGCCCCAAGAGAACTCATTCTTCCGATCACCGTCTCTCGATCGATGTCGCAAGACCAGTGCAGGGAATCCGATACCGGCTTCGATCTTAGCGAATCAAAGGCTCCAACTCGATGCTGTAGGCTTCAGTATACCTCGCCAAGAAGCCGTCGGCTGACATACGTGAGCTTGGATGTCTAAGCTTATGGTGGTGGCTATCACATAGATGATCGGTTTACAGAACCCGAGGTCCCAGAAAGCTATTTTACATTCTCGGACGACGCCCTCTGTGCTGCAGCTGCACCTCACCGGCCCCATGCTCAATTGTCATAGATTTGGGAATGTCTTCTTTCTGGACCATGAGTAGAATTCAGAGCTAGACTTAGTCTGCACATAATTCTGTTAGGAGTTGGTGAGCTTCTCGATAATGCATCTCAAGGCGTTATCAGATGCAACATCTGTAGTCAAGGTCCGGCGGTGTTTCTAACAATCTTAAGCGAGGGGGAATGTCTTGAAGAGCAAGGTGGCATCCAATATGGTTTTCTGTCGACCACCCACCGGGCAGATGCGCCGGCATTCGATCTCATTCGTCTTGGACCTTCGAGGACGTTTTCGGGGACATTCTCTCGGGTTGTGCTCATGGAGTTGTGTCCCTCTCAAGTCTCGACCAGTATGCCAGATATCTGCAATGCCAGATCTAAGATAGTCAGATGCTCATCGGCGCCGTCGACCAGGCGCTTATCGGTTTCGGAGAAGGCCAAGACAATCCTTGTCTTCTGCTTGTTGGAAAGAGCGTCGTCATAGACCGTCTTTTGATAGAGCTATGAATAAGTGTATTAGCAAAGAGCATCTCAATTACCGAGGACGGCACTCTACTCACTTGTGTCACGACTTGCGTAGCACTCCAGCCATCAGCTACCAAGTCAATTACTTGCTTCGCAACAGCCTCGTAGACGGCCCCTCGCGACTGCGGTTGCATAGCCTTAAGCAGTCCATCCACGACGACGTTCGGAATTACCCCAGCAATCTCCTCAATAATTCCCACTGTGACAACAGTGCCATCCTTTCCATCAATGTCCATAGCGTCTTCATCCTCATCGTCGTCTAGTCGCTTTCTCTTCGAGTGACCATTCTGTTTCGACTGCGAACCTTTGACTGCGCCTATGAGTCTGGCAGCACTTTGCAAAAACGTGATGGCCTTCCTCAAATCTCCCTCACTGCACTTAATCAAGGTGTCAATAGCCGGGTCCTCTAGTCGGACGTGTTCGTTTTCCGCAATGTCCTCCAGCCGCTTCTTCGCGTTCCCCTGATCCAATGTCTTGAACCGAAACTTGCTGCATCTGCTAGCCAATGGATCGATAATTCTTGTGACATAATTACATATCAAACAGAACCTTGTAATCTTGCTATATGTTTCCATGGTTCTCCTCAAGGCACTCTGGGCATCTTGTGTCATGCTATCCGCTTCATCCAGGATGATTATCTTGTAAGGCGGACATGGATACTTGTCTTTGTAGTGTGGAGGAGGGTTAGAGAGTTGCATTCTAGCGAAGTCCTTCACTTTCTCACGCACAATGGAAATGCCCCGTTCATCGGAGGCGTTGAGCTCGAGGACCCGGGTTCTGAACATCTCGGGACCGTAGAGCTCTTTCGCCAGAGCGAGGATAGTAGATGTCTTCCCCGTTCCCGGAGGTCCGTAGAACAACATGTGAGGCAACTAGCGGGCGAACATCAGTTGAGATGTCCAAGTATAGCTACATCGAACCTCCTACATTGGTGGCTTGAAGGGTTCTCTGTAAGACGGTGATGGTGTGGTCTTGAGCTGTGACATCGTTTAGACTCTTTGGTCGACTTGTGCGAGATCAGTCCCATAGCTTCAATCAAGAAAGGTGGTGCCTTCACATACTACTTCTCCACCCAAGGCTGTAGACTCTTTGCCTCTTGGGGGGCTGCATTCTTGGACGAAGAGGCTCCGTTGGTCGCAGCTGTAGCTGCACGTGCTTTGTTATCAAAGAAGCTCGCCATTGTGACGATCGACAGGGCTCAAATTCGAGGATTGAGTTACGAGTTGTCGGAAGATCGAATTGTACTTAGTGTTCTTATTTGCCCTCGGCACAACGCGCTACGATAAAAACGCGGACGCGATTGGAGATTTGGGGGCTCGGAGGGGCACTTTCGCGTCTTTCCACTACCCCTATTCTATCCCATGCTTCGGCAGTACTGTGGTGTCCAACGGGTTAATTGTTAGCGTCTTGGCAGTTTTCTGGCGGGGTCCTCACCAAAAGAATCCCTGTCGTGCTAACAAAAAACCCCTAGTAAGTCACACATACACTATTCCTCGGAAGCTAGCTCTTTGGGGTTTAGCGTGCACACAATCTAAGCCCGTGAAGGCTAGTTTGCCCAGCCACCAAACCCCAAAAAGCTAGCTTCCGAGGAATAGTGTATGTGTGACTTACTGCCGAAGCATGGGATACCATCAATGATCCTATTTGTTCAACAATCCTCACTTTAAACAGGTTCAATTCAGACCAGTAAGGCTTGAAAGCGTAGAGTAATTTTCGGTAATACAGTAGTTAAGGTCTGGCTCTACCTGACAGCAATCCTCCTCTCACCACACGGACAACCGCTTCGAGAAAATCGATACAACATAGGTAGGTACTATTCTATCGCATCGCAAGCCTCATTATTCTGATATATTCGTTCTGAAGAGTACTCTACAGTGTCGACACATAGTGGTCGGCTTCAACCTACTCCTATACAATTCTCAAGGTTAAGCTAGCATTGTAGCTGTGACCATAGCCCTCTGGTTCTGTCGTAATAACAAGGTAAATTCTATCTTGATCACTGTACCATGGATTGCTACCTGATAGCAATAGGCGCCGGGGATATTGTGGAATATAATTATTACATTCAGATGGAAGCATCCCTTTCGTGGTAAAAGGCACCGAAGAATTAGAATACGTTTGTTGCTGGCGTTGAGTCGTTCCTTAAACGTCTCGGCGACGAAGGTAGACCAGGCAACTCATAATCCCTCGGTCTTGGTGTCGCAGCATCCGGCATTTCGTGCATAGACGCTGCAAATACATTCGTCGGCAACTCAGAATGTGCTCGTTCTGCTGACATTTCGTATGGCGCCAGCCCGTAGCCTGTATCTTGAATGAGTGGCATCTCCTGCGGTGGTGGCATATTTACTGCAAGTTCAGGCTTGTATAAGATTGGTGATACAGGCCGAAAATCTTTTTCGGTGCTGTTAACATCTCCAGAGTGTATATTGCTCCGTTTCTTCCTAAGGAACAAGAAAGCAGTAAAGAACAGAGCGATCCCAGCTATTCCTCCAATTACTGCCCCAGCGATTGTGCCCTTTGGTACAACAGCATGGTTTATAGCCGCAGGCAATATTGGTGTAGTTGTAGGTTTCGCTGAAGAGGTCGATGTTTGTGAGGGGGCGGCTGCTGTGGCCGATGCATTGATACAATCAGGTGGCGGCATAGCAACAAGATTCGAACTGGTTGATGGGTTGGCCTTCCAAAGTGTGAATTGCTCGCGGTCATTGTCGACCATCATATACGCAGAGGTAAAGAATGGAAGGCCAAGGACAAGCCTGGTTCATCACGACTCAGTGTTCACTCATCCAAGACCGGGATAGTGTAATGAGCTCTGTCTAATATAGCAAACGTTGGGGATTCTGAACAAATCATCACTTACATATCGTTTCCATTAATTTGCTGCAGGCTGTTGATGAGGACTTCGCGGTTGCTGTGGTTCCTTACGTAGGTTTCTCCGTTGGAGTTGATATCGTACTCTGGAACGACGAGTTGATGGTTGGGAATCGTGATATCTAGACCTGGATCAAGAGAGATCGTAAGATTGCCATCATACCTGAATGTCCATGTCAGCGGGGGTTCATTGAATATCGATTGATAAGGGGAAAACTACGCTCCGTCCGTCTCGATGAGCATCCCGTAGAAAGCGACAACACCAGTCGCGCGTTTCACGAAAGTAGAGCCGGATATCTCGAGAAACCTGTTCCACAAATTTTGAGATAGCGAAAGCGTATCAAAGTGGGGCTCAACACAAGTACGAGCGGCATTCGCCTATAATGATTTCCGTCATTAGCATCGCTCTTCTGCGCAGAAATGAGCTCTGAGATATGTCTAAGAAGTACCAGGCTTCCAACACATCTGCCAAGACTCAGGATGACTACCAGATTGGGGAATGACTGAATTAGAAAAGTACCTGCCCTGTTGGGACCAAAAAGACTCAGCGACGATCCATTTTTCAAATCCATCTTGATGTCCGTGACAGTAGCAAGAAAGCAATCAGTGTTGAGATCGTCGGGAGTACTGGTAGGGAGGGTGATATTGGGACCCGAGATCTTGTTCATATCGTAGCCGCCGAGGACGATGTTGCCATCCATCTGATACTGCGAATTCCAGCCTTGCCAAAAACCCCACGCTCGCGCAGCAATATCCCCATTATTGACAAGCGCATTCAACAGTGTGGAATTTCGACCTAAACCGAGCGTGTTCATATTTTCACCTGCACCTCTCGATATCCCCAATGGGAATTGAGAGATATTTTTGGTCGGTGTTACTGTGAATACATCAGTGGCCCACAAATCGGTGTTGTGTTTCGGATTGATTAGAGGAAGGTTCTCGGAAGCGGTAGAGAGCGCGGAAGAGTTCCCTGCCCAGGACCACGAGCTGGAAGCCGCTTCGTTGAACAATCCGCCCAGTTGGGTATAACATTCAGTGGTTTCATTTGCGTTGCAGCCGGCTAAATTGGACTGGGTGGTGTTGTCGAATATATACGTATTGTTCAATTCACTGCAACTTGTCAATCGGACTCGAGCTCGACCAGATCTTGACCTACCAACTCAATTGGAAGGCTAGTGGTTGTCCTGGGCTGCCTATTGAAATTGCGACGCCTCTTCTCAAAGTATTGTCTGCTAGAGAAACATTACGAATAGAAAACTCGTACGCAGCGGGTGAAGGGCATATAGTCCCAGTGGATTGAGCAGATGAGGCTGTGGAAGAGGAGGCCGTAACTGAACTTGCAACGAGTAAAGAAAGCAATTGCAACATCTGCAGGGACGTCTGCCGCAAGTTCATCTTCCAATCTCATGTGAAGGAATATATATATATACAGAATGCATGGGAAGTCAGTGAGTAAACTGGAAAGGTGACAGGGATATTTGACGCTCGAGGTTGAAAGCAAGAGCAACTTTGGGTATTTTGCACGCCCAATATGAAAATATTAGTTCCATATTCGAGGTATAGCCGCCGAGAGGGCTTCCACTCAGCGTTTCAAAGCAATCAAAATCCAAACATCACCCAATCACAAGAGAGGGGCGACTAGATTGCCCTGTTTTTCCTTGGATTGGTTGGAGGAGCAGGTACACTATGCAGGTCTTAGCGTTGCACCCCTGTAGATGAAACAATGTCAAACGATCCTCAAAGCTGCGTAGTTCATTCGATTTCAAGGCACGACCTTGCTACAAGGTGTCAGTACTCCATCATAGAAGCTCGTCCCTCTGCAATCACTCCGTGCACATTTGAGTACAGTATTAGGAGCCCTTGAAATCGCGACCTACCTTCTCTTCGAGTCCCAAGAGATTCAAGAGCAAACGTTAGTAGCGCGGGGTTTGGTTGGGGGCGGTTTGGGCTGTAGCCGCCGGATCTGGCGGGCACTTTGCCGAGGAATCAGCTCGGAGGAGGACGCTAAAAGAAAGTCCGGGGGGACTTCCGACCTAATTCCGCGAGCGCGTAATCTCGGATCTTTTTGACATCTGTTGATAAAGTAGGATCTATCCGATGTCTCTAAAGTATAAAGTTGAACATATGCTAGATCCTGATCTCTGAAGACAGTAAAATACGTTACCCTAACGCTTCGAGTCCGGCAGTGCCATGATCGTGAGGAGAAGATTGTGTTTCGTGAGATTCCTATCGAACAGTAGCTTCCACACTGTGGTCAGAGCATGATGGCATTGCTTCATCCCAGAAGATGACATTTCCCGCCGTTGGTGGGTCCAAATACCCGTCGAGGAAAGTTTCTGGGCACGAGTGTGTGGCTATCAAGTACGAACCAAGTGGAATTATGCCAATTGAAAGTGGCCCCAGAGCCGTCACGTCTTACCCGAATCCCTCTCCCATGGTTTGCCAGCATCTGCTAAAGTAGACCCTCGCCGTTAGCCTGTGAAGACGAGCCCAAATCGTGTTCTATGGTGAGGAGAATCCGCCAAAAGCCAGGCTTGATTCTGACTACTTTAGTCAGTAAGATCGATCCATGCGCGGCGGGCGCCCAAAGGTCGGCCACCAGCCTCTGGTCTCCTGCTTTATCATAAACGATCAACCAACTTTTACCTGCGTTCTCGTCCGTCAAGACTCAAGCCATCTCCGAGGGCAATGGACCCAATCGCTTACAGGTATCACAAAGCCAGTCCTTCACTAGGGCTCGCAAGTGCTGTTGCTGAACACCTTCGAACGCCAGTTTTCGAGCGACATCGACAAAGCCTTGAGCAGCTTTAATGGGCGTGTCGCAAGATATCCAGAGACAAGCTTCATAGTCCTCTCGATGTCGATACACATATTCAAGAGCAAGCTGTGTTTTCCCGCTACCTCCTAACCCACACAGCGCCACGGACTTGGTGTTCGTCGTGGCTTCTTGTTGGGGTAGAAGGTACCTATGCATCTCGGACAAAAGAATATCTCTGCCGTAGAAGCGGTTATTTTTGGGGTAAGGCACCGAGAATACCGTGTGTACAGAGTCGAGACTTCGTCGACCTGACTGAGTAGCAGCGGAAGGCTTTCCCCTTTCCCCAAGAATTTCTTGATACCTTTTTTCTAATTGCGCGTTGTTCGCAATCCCCACCTCTAGATCTACCTTTTCTTTGGTCTGTTTCAATCTCCGCAGAGCGAGAGAATTCCTTTTGATTCCTTTTCCACTTGAGGCGCGTTATGATGCCCGTTCCTCATGTTAGTACACCTCCAAGTCTGGCTCAGGGTCTTCTTACTAGCGCTACCTCGCCCAAAAGTCTTCACAGCGCGTACACCAAGCCGAATGAACTTTTGATAAAAGTCGGAAATTGCAAGTTGGAGATCTGGACTTTCAGATATAACGGCAGTGTAAGACTTGTTCCGGGGGAGTATGGCCAAGAGATCGTCAAACATCCTCAACGTGAAATCGAGTACATCGATGTCTCGTCTTATGAGCTATAGCAATGGTTACTGTCTAGTCTCAAACAACGGCTCCATCAAACTCACGTCAATGACAGATCCGAAGATGCCCCATAGAAACTTGCCCGGTGCATAAGATCCATACATTCTATCCTTGAAACTCATTGATATGGGGGTTAAAAGACGTAGTATTTTCTCGATTCGACCCTGCACTTTGATCAAAGGACAGGCGTTTTCTATGTGTATAAGATCGATGACCAAGGGTTTCGACCGCACCTTCGCTTTGAAAATGAGTCAAGATTGCCTGTTCCTTTGGCAGTAGCTGGTCATAAGATTTCTGCGCAGCTTCGGAGCAGATTGCACTAATGCGTGCATCCATGGTCACTTTGGGTGGAATCTCTTGCGCAACCTACATATAAACGAACATGTGGAACTATGGGAGAATCAAGGTAGCGCACCCTTCAAATCACGCGATTGGCCCCCTTGGCCCGCTTGCATAAGTATTGCTGCTGCACAGGAACAGGAGACGGTCATGCAAACACTACTGCTTAGGTGACGTGTGATGGTTGTGTGTCATCTGTGATCCGAGGTTGAGCTACTGCATATTTTACTTGCTGATATCGTAACCCTTAGTTCTAATTATCTACAGAGGAGAACTCGCCCGATGGGGTTTGTGTCAAGCTGGGACTTCTAGTTAAATGGAATCCATTGGACCAGGGCCTTCAGAAGCAACAGACAACCAGATTGCTTCACATTCGCTGGAAAAAGATTGGGGCTACTGCGGCGCCTAAGCCCGGGGCAGGGCCTTTTGGCATATGTAAATTATTTAAGAATCCTTGGTATAGGTACTTAGTATCCCATCCTTATAAATCTATACTTCTAGATAGTAAAATTAATCTAGAAGTACTATTTCTTAGTATTTAAGGTTATAATATATATAAAAGATACTCTTAAGAAGCTATTTTAGAAGGTAGTTTACTTTTTAAAAAGGTCCTTAAGACTTTTTAAAATTTATAATTTATAATTAAAGAACTAGCTTTATTAAGTATTAGGAAGCTAAATATAAGTAAAATCTTTTATAACTAAGAACTCCTAAAAAGTAGACTACCTTTTAAAATAACTTAATAAGAGCATCTTTTATATACATCATAATCCTAAATACTAAGAAGTAGTGGTTCTAGGGTAGTTTTACTATCCAGAAGCATGGATCAGTACCTATGCCAAGGATTCTTAGACCTTTTGCATATGCCAATTCGCATGTCCCCCCTGCAGGTCCCACTCCAATCCATTAATGTCATCTTGCTCGTTCGCGACGAATGAGAGCAGGAGGAGAGATAGCTGGAGAAAGCCTTCCCTGCCTTTCTTTACAGCATCGTCTCTCGAATCAGGAAGGAACGTCCAAGCATCGTAGTGATAATGCCGCAACTTCCCCGACTGCTTTAGACATCGAGTTCACAATGAATCCCAGTAGCTCTGGGCTTGGACCGTTTCCGGCATTGTCCCCATCAAGTTGGTAGACATCAATTGTCAGCTTGAAATCCGAAGATCGATAAGAGCCAACGTATTCCTCTAAGGGACGATGCTTGGTGTTATGTACTCGCTTCGCAACCCATTCCTCGACCAGTGCGGGCCAATGGAGTTTCGAGGTTTCAGCAGCTTGCATGGCAAATTTTTCAAAATCTACCGTCGGCTGCATGTGGAAAAGATCTTGAGCTAGCTCCTGGGCAATAAGGTCGGTAGGATCACCTCGTCCTGGTGAACAATTTGCCATCACAATTATGGCGCTTTGTGTCTCTGGAAAGGTATAAAACGAGGTAAGGAAACCGTTGAATTCTCCCCAATGTGCAATGGCAAGACGAGGAGGCCCGCTCGCATTGATGACAGGAGGATCTTCGAAGAGACCGAAGTTTGGCCCGATTGATCCAAGCCATGAGGAAGGTAACATATGCCGAAACCATCCAAGCCCGTACGAATTCTCGAAAGGAGACCTCTCCTCGATCATCGGCCGGTGTGCGGTCCTAATAAATTGCATTTGTCGAAGCGGGTTTTTCTCAGGAGGAGCCCTTCGAAGTGCTCCTGCGTGATCCATACCGGAGTTCTGTAAGCTTTCAGCTTCCATGACTGCTTTGGCCCAAACCATCATATCGTGCGCGGTACTCCTCACATAGCCCGCACCACCTTGGAGTCTGCCGTCCTCGAGCACAGGCAAATCCCACTCCGACAAGGTACCGTCATCCAGGACCGAGTAGCCCATGGCGATGTTATCATCGCTTGGTAGACCTGCGTTCGTAGTACAACTCCTCGTCATACCCAAAGGCTCAAAAATACGCTCGCGGAGGAAGGTCCCAGGGGTCTTCCCAGAGACTTTAGCAACAATGTCGCCGACGACTCCAAGCATCGTGTTGTTGTACAGAAACCGGGATCTAAAGTCATAGGCTTTGGGCAGCTTCGACGCTATGTAGACTTCATCCTGGACGTTGTTATAGAACTCGTCATAGAACCCACAGACCGAGTGATCAACAGGTGCTAAGCCGGTCCCATGAGAACACAGATCAACAAGCGTCGCACGTCTCCCGACCTCCGGATCATACTTCGTTTCGAAGTGTGGAACGTAAGTCCGTATTGGTTCATTCCAGGACAACTTCCCTTCCTCGACAAGAAGGCCACAGCTAGCTGTAGTGAAAGCTTTGGAGCAAGAAGCAATGGGATACACAGTGTCCTCATTCGGCTTCGATTGCTTCTTTACGTCTGCTAAACCATCGCCATAGTAGAACACGATCTCACCATGGTGCATGACGCTGCACGATACTGATGGAGCACCAAAGGTTTGACGTATTCGAGAAATCGATGACTGCAAATCCTTTGACCTAAGCAGTATCAGAGGTACTCATAACTGCTTGCGAGCAAATGTCACCTTAAGGTTTCGACCGGTCCTCGAGTCATTGCCGCTACGTTTCCTTTCCCCAAAATGGGCCACTCTATGTGTACTGGCTGGTCCATGATTGCGCCTTGTCATCAGCCCTGCTCACGAGGATGATGTTGTCTTTTCAGCAAAGAATACTGACAGTCGGCGGATCATACGAAGAGTCGTCTATGCTAGAAGAGAAGGCGGCTCCCGGGTGACACAGGAATCCGTGTTTTCGGGGATATTAGCCGAGAACCCTCTACCAAAGAACAAAGAACAAAGAACTCCGGGCATACATCCTCATAATCACAGTCTGGGCCGTCCCGGAAAGACTGCAACGAGAAGTGCGTGGCTTGGAATGCATACGGTCTAAATCTAAGGTCCCGAAGCTTCACCGCGAGCCTGCTTAGATACCTAGTCAGAAGAAAGCCGATTATCATTGCCCCCAGTCCGCAGAAATGGCAATTCAATTGGTGAATGCGTAGCTGCAGGAGCTGTAGACATGGATAGTTGGCTTTGGACGACTTGGATCCACCCAGGAACAAGAGCTCCAAGCGCCACTTCTAGAAAAGGGTCTTCTGCCCTCTGTTAAATCCGGACTGATGTACAGTTAACTGCTCGAATCTCCAAGTAACCTGCTACGCAAATCTCCTTCTTGATCTACATCCAGCAAAATGGCCTGTGATGGAGCTTGATTACACGAACGGTACGAGTAATTTGACCAGGTTGGCAGCTCTCACCATCCACTAGGAGTCGTCCAGCTGGTGACGATCATGCCAGGTCAGATAATCACACCCGCTTTCGATCTTGCACCACTCAACTGTACGGAATCCTAATGTGTAGATTAGAAGCGTAGATCAGTGAGGCGAAGCTGATCTTTTCAAGGGTTCATTTCATTCAGTCTAGTAGGTAAATGCTGTAGCTATGGTCTCGTCAGTCATAATTTATGCCTGCTGTGTCTATTTAAGGTCTTGCTCCTTCAAGATATCATCCTCATATGCCCAGCTCGTCGTCTCGTGATATCTCCTGGCTCTCATTACATACCATAAGCCGCAGCCACCCTCTCTGCAACAGCCTCTCCGCTCCAGTAAGCCCCCGTCGTGGTGCCCAACGCAACAAACGGTGCCGTATGCTCGCCCGCAAACCAAAGCCCACGCTCAGGGCAGCCTTCCCTCAGCGCCTCGATATCTTTGTCCAACTGCACGTTATCTTCGGCGCTGCTGGTTTGAAAAGTGGTGTACGAGCCGTATCCTGCAAATTCATCGTTCTGCCAGTTAGTTGCGATGATGTTGGAAGGTTTGCATTTCTCGGACGAGGAGTCGTAACCCGGTAGGCGTGTGTAATATGGAGCGAAGAACTTGTCGAGCCGGTCGTGGACGTCCCGAGATGTTGGATCTAAGCCGTTGATGAGAGAGGTGACATGTTCGGCGCAAGGTCCGTGGATGTAGAATAGCAGCGTGGCGTGCGCGCAATGCTCAGGCAGAGAGGCGAGAGAAACAAACTCGACGGTCCAGTGTTTGGGATTCTGGTCGGTGTATGTGGGAGCTAGGAAATTCGAAAAGAACGGTTCTGTTGCGACGCCAGACTCACTGTCGCTGAGCCAGAATGCGCCCGGAAAGGTGAGGTAGACCTTTTCGAGGCGGCCGTAGGAGATGTCTTTTATCGATCGGATGATGCGAGAAGGTAATGTGGGCGAGAAGGAGGATGTGTTTCGTTTGAGCCAGCCGAGGGGACATGTTACAATGACTTCGTCGAATGTCTGGGTTTTGTCACACGTTGTGGTAACATCCAGCGAACTATGATGAGGAGTCGTCGGCTTTGAGCTGATGGATATGACTTTGGTAGACAGTTGGAGCTCAGCTTTGACTAAGGCGCTTTTGGCGACTTTGTTGAGAACAGCTTTGTAGGTGCTGGCCAGGTAAAGATTCTCTGAGATGTTTAGTCGGCCAAGGTATAGAGTGTGCATTAGAGCACGGACATACCTCCTTCAATACATTCTTCAAGCCAGAAGAACTTCAGGCTCTGCTTCTTGATAGGCTCTCCGACGAAATCTCCCCACGACTCCGCCATCTGTAACACTAATCTCGTGGCACCGGCACCCAGGTCCTTTTCTAAAAGCTTGATCCTGAAAAATTCCAACAGAGACTCTTCTGGTGATATCGAGGCACAATTTGCCCTACTGTGCTTGAAGGCATCGCCTATGATGCACCACATGATATCATAGTGCTCCGTTGCAATCCTTTCATTCATGAGTTGGCCCAATTCATTGTAGACAGAAGGAGTAACGTTCGACATTGAGAAAGTAGTACACTTCATCTCCTTTGCCAACTCAAGTATTGGATTGTCGTTAGTGCCATGTATCTATTGTAGAAGAATCAGCGTAATCACGAGGGGGCATTTTGCATAAGCTTCTACCCAGTTGGGTCCTCTGTAGACGTCAGCGAAGTCGCAGCAACTTTTTGCAGTGTGAAAACCCACAAATCGAAGCCGTGACCTGCTTGATATTGTTGGTGGACCTGGCTTCATCAGCCACAGACCTGCTCGCCTTGAAAGACCACTCACGCGCCCACCTATTCGATCCCGTCCTTCAAGGATCGTCACCTTGAGGCCTCTCTGTGACAGAACATCTGCACATCTGAGGCCAGCAAAACCGGCCCCGATCTGAACGATTTCGGAGTCAGTGTATCTTTATCCAGGCGTGGCTTTCATTCTTGAAAATGTCCATGATGCAAACACTCCAGCGACATGTCTCACGACTCACAATGAGCCCTGGGTAGGGGGGAGAGAATGGAATTGAAGGTGTAACGTACTACGCAGACATGGGGGAGTCGGCCCAGTTCCAGTACTCGCGCAACCATATCGCTCGCGTGACCATTCATTGAGAATTTGTCCTTCCGACCCAGACACCGATCTAAGTCCTTTTGACCGCGATAGCTGTACTCACGTTGGCAGTGAGCTCTGGCCTCCATGATTGGGAACCGCCAATGAAGAAATCTGGAATTATGAGGTAGGGGGGACGATAGTGAGGTAGTCAAAAGTAGAAAGGGACGTGAGAGATGTACGTGTGAAGCCTACAAGAGGCTGACCTGTCGAGGTAGGTTTCGAGACATATGTACGATCTCTTACAGAATTCCCAGAATGCCTTACAGGTTACGGGTTCCTACCTTTGTCATTCCAACGGTCACATGCACCTTTAGCTCAGTGAAGTCAGTCGAGTCTACGGGACGGTGAGGCTGATAGTGAATGAGTCTTCTTAGACAGTGAAAGCGTAACGAATACGGTAGGCTAAATAGATGACCTTAGATAGCGTACTTTCTTCTAATTAGATTCTTGGCCCATGTAGCCTTATCTTGACCTATATGAAAATGTTCAAAGGTATCAGAACAGATATTGCTTAGATTGTTGATCATCCGGGTAGGTGGACATCTGTAGACAGGCTGAAAGGTGAGGCATTCTAATAGGCTTGTTCGGAGGCATCGCCTAATCGCCGCCCGAACCGCCCGAGCCACAAGGGCAGGTCTAGCGGCATTGGAGCCGAAGTCTACTTGATTATTCTCCGCACGATATGTCCCCCAAACGCTGGACCCTCTCGCGTACCGTAGACTACCACCAGGGCCATGATCTGCTGAACTCCTAAATCTCTTCGTTTCAGAGCTTAAATGATGGATCTATCTATGTCTGTACGGGTCAAGTAGTCCAATGGGTTGCACGCTCTTGTCTCAAGTAGTGCTCGATAATGAATATACAAAGACCCTACCGCCAATGATGTCGCTAACAGCAAACTTGAGGCGAAGATACAACAAGTTGATGCCAGCGGAGTTCTACACTGTCTCCCCGACCGTGAAGAATGGTATTCACGCCAGGGAAGATGCAACGTGGAAGTTGGGTGTATGGCTCTTGGGTATCAGGCCACTGCCATTGTGCAATTGGCGCCATTGGTCTTTTTGGTGGCTGTTTGGGCAATGTTGCTGGTATGCTGGAGTTGGCTATATGATACAGTAGAGTCTGTGGTACTCAATATATTTTAACATTACCACTAGATCAAACAAGGAGAATCCGCGATGGACCCACTCACTGTACGGTGAAAGCACGCTTTTCGTAGGGATGATGAGTATGCTATACCGCGAGAACGCCCATGTGGCTGAATGATGAACACGCCGTGCAGAGAACAAAACCTCCAGCGCCCGACCAAGGCTGTGTATGTACGTCTTAGCAAATTCGTCGAGGAAACACATTGAATCAATGGTAAGAAAACCTCCAAAATGTAGTCGCTCTGCCACTCGAATATGATCCTGGTATTAGATCCTAGCCTTTGACTAGCTCGCCCAGCCTCTTCTCCAAGATCTGCCTGCCTTCCAGCGTCTTCCACACCTCATGAGGGGCGGCATTGACAACGTCCCAGCTCACCAAATCGTTAGTGATCTTGGTCAAGTCTCTCTGTTTTGTCTCCCATTCGCCGTCCTTGCGAACATTGATACCCGAGCTCACGACCACAAGTGGTGTATTTTCGTCCTGAATATTCCTCGCCTGACTTACTTCGTTCTTTGTAAGCGAGTTGGCGACGAGATTCTCTTGCAACTTTGCCTTGATGTACTTCCCATTTTGGTAAGCCGAACGACCATAAACACGGTCTTCAGGCTTGCGGCCCTTAGCAATAGCACCAAAGAGGCGATCGTATCCCAAAGGCGATATTATGCCACGAGCCCAGAGAACGAAGCCTCGGCCGGGCTTAGCTACTTTGTAGAGCAAATCCTCGTGCAGAGCATCGATGAGCATGATGCCGCTGACCTCGTGCCGATGGCGGCTAGAGAAGATGCGGCCATAGATGCCGCCTATTCCAGCAGAGACCAGGACCCAGGGATGTTCTTCGCCGGCACGAGCTAAGGCTTCCGAAAGAGCGTCCGATGTCATCCCAGCAGAGTGAGGCGAGGGGGCATTGTCGGACCAAGCCAAGCCCGGACGGTCATAGTAGCAGTATCGGTAGATTGTGCCATTCTGGTAGGCGTCGTAGACCCAGTCATCAAAAGTATCCTCAACTGGGTTTTCGCCTCCTTCGAGCAGAACCGTAGGGTTACGCTTGCCTTCGGAATTGTAGCTCACGTCGCCTACACATGCAAGATGAATCTGGTACTTATCTCCGTCGACGTAGTATCTCTCCCCTGGTGGAGCTAGACCTGCGTCACGACCACGGAGGATGAGTGTTGCAGTCAAGAGTATGACAACAGCGATCATGACTACCATCAGGACGGAGGCTGTGAGCACAGCACACCACTCACGGAGGGTTCGGCGGCTCTCCTGGCGTCCAGTGAGGCGTTCTTCCTCCTCCTTCTTGCCCCAAGCCACCACTCTGTCAGTAAGGACATTGTAGAGCGCCATGACAGTAGCCCAAACCACTGAAGCGATACCGACCCAGCCTTCTTCCGCTCGTATACGTGGCACCGCTAGAATGATTATCATGTCGATCAGGAGGAATCCGGCAACTATGAGACTGCCGATTTCCATTGGCTTGGATGGAGTGGAGAAGAATAAAATGGCGACAAGAAGATTGCCGATGGTGAGTGTTGTGTATGAGAAGTCAAAGAAGCCCGAGCCACGAGAATGCATCATTGGTGGGCTGACGAAGATGGATACTAGGAGTAGCACCCACCATAGAAAGCTGATCACGAGGAAGAGGACGCATAGGTAGCGGAGTGCTCTAACGCTCCATAGGTTGTAGGGAGAGACCTGGTGAGAGATAGATGAGCGAGGTGTAGGATAGGATGAAGGAAGGGAGCTTACAGCTGGGTCGTCTGGGTCGAGATAGCCGTCATTTCGAGGAGGCAGTAGTCGCGTCCTCTCATCTGGCTCACGCCCCCCGGAATGACGAGGTTGCTGTCTGCTGTCATCGCCACTGGTCTCAGCTTCATCACCCTCAGAGCGTTCCTCGCCGTTCTTGGAGCCCCACAGTGAGACCATTGTTATCTTCTGTTGGCAATGTGAGAGTCCTAGGTGTGAAGGTGGAGTAGGGGAGGTGGCTGAGGAAGAGTTCGGCAGGGATGCTGCCTAGAAGCAAGCTCTCTATCAATTCAGTCAGTGTGTTCAAGTTTGACGTGATTCCGAATGAGGACTCCTACCGAGTCTCTATGAATTGACGGACAATTTGCAAAGCATTATTGCAGCCAACACGAAGAGAGCAATAGCAGGAGGTGGGAGAGGTGTGGAAAGTTGTGATAACAAAGTCGAAACAGAGGGGCGCTTGGGCGGGGACTGGACTGGACTGGACCTTTCCAGGAAAGCGCACACACAAGCGTCATCTCGGCCGTCATGTCTGCAGATCCTCGGAGTCTGGTCTCCTCGAATGCTTGCTGCTCGCCACTTTCTAGAGCCACATGCTGTCCGCGCCATGTCCAACGGGCCATGTGATGCACATACTATCATTGTCTCCATGCAAGACACGCCTTAGCTCGCCGCAAGTCAATGAATAGAATAGTTCTAGCGGACAATGAGCGACCTCCAACGGTCTTTCGCCAAGGCCAAACTCGCTGGTCTACCCTTCGAACCGCCAAACCAGCTGCTCGAACATGGCGAGGATGGCGAGGAGGATGAGCTGGATGATCTGAAGCCATTGCCTGACTCCACCCAGGACGACGACTCTTCTTCTGCCTCTTCTGCTTCCTCCGCTTCCTCAACTGGTACCATCAGACCATCGCCGAGTAAGCATCTCTTCGCCAGACCTAAGGGGTTCGTCCAATCCCCTTGAGCCTCATGTACGGCAGTCTCTCTTCATTGCATCTGGGGTAATTCTGGCTGTAATTATGTGTTCCATTCTTTGAATGATGTTTCTTTCTTTGGAACATTGAGTACAGGCATTCATGCATGCTGTTCGTCACGGTGCAAAGAGGATCTCTAAATCTTCATATGCTAGATTCACTGCTAAGAGAGGAGTTTTGGAGCCGCTTCCGTGGAATGACTACTTTGCTCGAGAGCTCTATCTGAAAGTCTTCCGACCTTCTGAGAACGTTACATATCATGCCTACATCACACCACCAACAGGCAAAGGGCCGCTATTAGTCACCCATCATGGAGCCGGCTCTTCAGGCCTATCGTTCGCTCTTTTTGCTTCGGAGATTCGGAAAGCCCTTCCTAATGCTGGGGTCCTATCTCTCGATGCCCGTGGTCATGGGGAGACGGTCGTAGAAAATCTCGAAGCCCCGTCAGAGAGCCCCGTGTTCGATCTAAGCCTTGATACCTTGAGTCGTGACCTGCTGGATGTAATCAACTTGACTCAAAGAGAATTGGCTTGGGCTGAGCTGCCCGGCCTTCTCCTCATTGGCCACAGTCTTGGTGGTGCGGTTGTCACTGACCTCGCCATGAGCGGTAAACTTGGAAATGATCTCTTGGCTTATGCAGTTTTGGATGTTGTCGAAGGGTCCGCCATTGATAGATCG
>JAABUK010000904.1_pt1 | contig 59662 bp, 87 predicted proteins | sample 5559141 | NCBI WGS metagenome assembly JAABUK01 (sample SAMN10711869, study PRJNA513367) | rock metagenome | isolation source: Antarctica rocks | place: Antarctica: Victoria Land, Pudding Butte nord | collected 2016-01-03
GCCTTTGTAAAACCCCCCCCCCCCCCCCCCCCCCCCCCCCCCCCCCCCCCCCGGACCCCCACTAACATGCCTCATGTTGATTTGCATTGCTACGACTGCAGCATCTGCTTCTGTTTCATGTTCAGGACAGCTGTTGCAGCCATAGCGTCAGCTATACTAATGCTTACAGCGGTCATGATGTTACATTCTTGTTCTCAGTCTTTTACAGTTCTTGAAAGCTCAGGCAAAGCTTTGTCACATCGTCTTTGCTTTGTTTTCAATATTCTGCTCTGACTGGCATCACTTGGGTGCTGATCCGAGCCTGCTGTGCCACTTTTGAATTTGGTGTGTGCACTGCAGCTGGGTGGTGATCACGGCTCTATCAGTGTTTGCATGCACGGGGGCTGTGCTGGCCTTTGTCTTCCTGCGTGGCTTTGTGCCCAACCCCTATGATGTCATCACCTTCAGCAATGTCGGCACTGCTGGCTATGCCGGCAACAACGGTGGCTACACTGGGTGAGTTGTATAGATTCTTGTCCATCATGTTTGAGTCATAGTAATAAATGTTGACAATAATGACAATAACAGTGATGATGATGATAATAGTGATGATAATAATGGTAATGATGATAATAACTACGCTTTCCAGCTCATGATGAGCTAGGTGCGTCCAGGTCGAGGTGTTCAGCATGCTGTAAGTAATGTCTGAGCAATATGCGAATCAGTCTCCTCTGTGGCGCTATCTTGTTTGGCACTGCTGGACCTGCTGGTAACACCGTGAGCACTGCAGTCTTGCCTCCAGAAGGTCTTGCCAATGACATACAGTTGCAAGTAAGGGTTCCCGCTGTCATAGCACTGATTGATGCCGACTGAAAAGCTGAGGTGCTGATTTGAGAGCCAGTCCACTGGCATCAGCATGCTTGTGCTCTGTCCAGCTGGGATGCTCTGCTGTTGAGACATTGTCATGTGTGCTTTGGTCAAAATTAGGTTGATGTTCCAAGGAACATCCTGCTGTAAGTGTTTTTGCTGATGTGGATGCCCACTGCAATGAAGCAATGGCAGATAGTCTTGGTCTTACACTGTACAGTCTGAGTCTTGCACTGCACAGCCTTGGTTTTACACCGCACATTCTATGTCTTACACTGTAAGGTATCATGTGGATCAAGCAAAGGGCAGATCCCGACAGTGTTACCAGGCTTTGCTGAAGAATGCAGTTCTGGGAGCTTGTCATTGCTTTCCCACAACTATGAGAACAGGGCAGATGCTTGGCAACTATTGTGCATGGATGATGTGTGGTAAGCTGCTGAATCAGATTGGATGGTGGATCTGCAGGGTAAGCAGAGAAGATGAGGAGAATGGCTGGGAAAATGGTTGGGGAGATGACGATGCACAAGTCGTGAGTCCACAACAGAAACGAAGCAGCAGTAATTCACCACCCCGAGGCACAGGGGTTGGCAAATTGAAAAAGGGCACCTTTGCAAAGAAGAAGCCAGCAAATTGGAGCAATGACTTTTGAAATTGAGGGACTTTTCCAGTCTGGCCGTATGTTGCTGCTCAGGACAGTATATTGAGTTATTTGCTTGTATGTTTAGTGTGCTTGTAGGAGGAGTCTTGCAAGCACACCTTCCTCTTGAAGTGCAGTTTTGCAAGCCTGCTTTCTTTCCATTTTGACCTAAATTCCATTTAATGTAGTCACAGTAGCCATCATGATGGATTAGAGTGTGAATCTGCTATGGATCATGCAATCTGACTTACTAATAGCTAATGACTGTCCAGCTTCATGAGACTTTTATAGCCCATCAGATTTCGTGGCAAGCAATGTAGGCAAGTCAGGTCATCTTGCCTGCTTTTCAGAAACCAGTTGACGGTTTCTGCACCCAGCTGTATGGTGCAATTTTGAAATTATTTCGTCAGCAGCACACTCCAGCTGAGTTGCAACATTCTCAAGTGCATGTCATGAACTATGTGGCATGCGAGAGGTTCTCAGACTGTGGCAGATGGGTCGTTAATGCATGCATCTGTCGGAACTTACGGCTCACACATGGTAAATGAGGCGCTGACAGGTATGTACATGCACTTACATAGGCTAAGTGGGTGACGAGGGGTCAAGTCAGGGCTTTCTCAATGTTGGCACAGCTGTGTGTGTCTCAGCTGTGGTTGCCCACCCCACATGCGCTGTTGTACCTGCCTGCCTAAGCCTTGTGGTTTAAACTCAAATTTGAGCATGCCAAAAGCGCCTATGCAATGCATCTTGACCATTGTCAAAGTGGCTGTGGATTACACACTGCAGCTAGCCATAGCATTCGCGGACGGTGATGCACAGCTGCAGACGGCAATCTTCTTCCTCTCTGCTATGCTTGCCCACTCTGCCTGAGACTTTCGTTCAAGGTTAGTTAGGGCGAAAGCGCAACGAATCGCAATGCTGAAGTCTGCGCGACGCCCTTTGAAGATGCGTTGTTGAAGCGGTTTTTCTCGAACCGTGGCTGTTTCTCCTGGTCAGCTGATCGATCGAAGCAAGAGTTGTCAGGCCAAAAATGGTCCTCGGCGTCCGCGAACAAGAGATGCAGACGCTGCCACCTCCCGGTCAAGCTTAATTGCCCTGCGCATTTGAAGCAGCCGTTTCCCTGATTGGGCGCGAGCTGCTCCGGTGCTGTTCTGTCGGTGGCCTTTGAGCCAGTCTTGGCAACCAGGGCGGCAGGGCTCTCAAAGTCATTGTAATATGCAAGCGAAGCCCTTGATCATGACACACAGAATTTCGTGTACGTTTATCCCTTCAGGTGCGCGCCACTCGCTCTGTCAAGCCTGATGTGCTAATGTTACAGCTTGTCTGTTTCCAGCACCGTGCCCAGCTGTGCATGGTTTATACAGGGAAGCATTCAGGCCCTCGGCAGAAGCCAACACACTCAGCATGCGGCCTGGCTCGCAGCACATTGAGACACACCAGCAGACATGCACAGCCTGCCGAAGAGAGGCTTGCAAGCATCAGGTGTAAGTCTGGTCAGGGAGTCAGCACTAGTGACAGCCAGCCAGAGAATGGCGGCAGCAATGAGGAAGCTGAGAAGCCCATCAAGCATGCACATGAGAGGAACACTTCCTGGACGCGCATGGTGTTGGCACTGCCTCTGGAGTTGGCAACTGTGACATCTCGCACTGACAATTTCTACTTGCGCAAACGCAAGCGGAAGCACTGGTGGTCAACAGAGCACTTTCCAAAGGTGTGTTGGTCTTTCTCAAGTATGCCGTGTATCTCAAGTATCATTTGTATCATTGTGATCATAAATGTCTGCAGCAGTGATTTGCTTTATACTATACAGTCATCAACATCCAAACATGTATGCAAGTCCTCTGGCTGCACTGATATAGGACAGCATGTTGTTGTCATGCCCAAAAATGCGTTGAGTCACGTCAGGTTCAGGAAATTAAGCTGCATTACACATACAGCCTTCATACATGCCATTACAATATGCAAGCTCTCAGATGGGAGGTAAACATGTGTGGCTGCTATTCTGTGTAGATAGATGCTAGACTGCATGCATGCATGCTGCAATGCATGCTGGAATGTGCACAAACAAGCTGGAGTAACAAGATGCACAAATGCATGGTGAAATAGAGGCGTGCATGGTTGTCATGCATGCATGTACACTTTTCCTCTGATCACTAAGTGGCATTATTATTATTATTACTAAGTGGCATCTCATGTAAAGAAACATGCATACGCCGCCTGCCAAGTGACACAAGTGCCTAGGGAAAAGGAAAGTAAAGTGCAAAGTGCTGAAGGTTGAAATCGTCAACTTTGCAAGAATGCAATTATGTAACTTTTTCTGCGGGGATCTGGAACAAAAAGCATTGGTGCAGGTGCCAGCAGAGCACCTGGGTGATGTCGAGCTGCCAGAGCCACCAATCAGCATCTGGCAGAAGCTGGTTCCCTTGGGCCTCATCTTCTTCTGCGCCTCCTTCAACCTCACCATCCTGCAGAACCTGAAAGACGCCATCATGGTCACAGTCGCAGGCGCAGAGACCCTGCCTTGGCTCGCCTCATTCTGTGTCCTCCCAGCATCCCTCGCCTTCTTCATGATCTATGGTCAGCTGGTAGAGCACCTGCGACCCAACACAGTCTTCTACGCTGCCGTCACGCCTCTGGTCCTCTTCTACATATTCTTTGCTACAGCGCTGTACCCAGCTTCAGCCTGGCTGCACCCTCATGGCATGTACAGCAACTTGGCAGGGCATGTTCCAGTTGGGCTGCATGGCCTGCTGAAGGTGGTGGAGCACTGGACCTTCTCCCTCTTCTTCTGTATAGCTGAGCTCTGGGGATCAGTAGTCATCAGCGTGCTGTTCTGGTCCCTGGCAAACGAAGTGTGCAATGTGCAAGATGCCAAGACGATCTATCCCCTCATGGGAATCTCAGCCAACTTTGCGCTGGTGGTCGCCGGCAACTACATGAAGTTTGTGAACACAAGGCTGACGCAGGGATCCATGTTGGTGTGTCTGCGTCTTCTGGTGGGCACTGTTGTGGTCATGACTGCTGTCATGATGGCAGCAAAGGCGTGGGTAGATCGCAGGTGATGCTTCTGAATATCTATCAATGGGCGGGTTTCACCAGCTTGTTGCTCTTGCTTCTTGTCTATGGACACCACTACTTCTGCCCTCTCACACACACAGACAGCAGAGTGTCGTCATTCCCTGGAAAAGCCAGACTACATCTCAACAGTCTCTGAACTTCTGTTTCTAAATGCATCAGGTCAAACTTGTAACTGGAAAAAGGTGTATCATTGTTCATTATACGTGGTCTGTGTCAGGTCAAATTATAATATGTCTTTCGTGTCACCTGCAGCATCAAGAAGCCTCAGGAGGTGAAGCCGCCCAGGAAGAAAAAGAAGAAGGGTTCACTGGGCGAGAGCTTCGCAGTGCTGAAGAGCAGTCCCAAGATTCTGAGCCTGGCCATGCTGGTCATGTCCTATGGTGTCAGCCACCGCCTGTTTGAGTTTGCCTGGAAAGGGCAGCTCAGAGTCCTGTTCCCCTCAGCTCAGGCCTATCAGGTAACAGCCATGCCAATGTGTGTCTTGAGGCCTATCAGGTAACAGCCGTGCCAATGTGTGTCTGAGGCCTATCAGGTAACAGCCGTGCCAATGTGTGTCTGAGGCCTATCAAGTAACAGCCGTGCCAATGTGTGTCTGAGGCCTATCAGGTAACAGCCGTGCCAATGTGTGTCTGAGGCCTATCAGGTAACAGCCCTGCCAATGTGTGTCTGAGGCCTATCAGGTAACAGCCGTGCTATCAGGTAACAGCCGTGCCAATGTGTGTCTGAGGCCTATCAGGTAATAGCCATGCCAATGTGTGTTCGAGGCGACGCAACCAGTTGTAAAATCACCTGTGGTGGGGGTGCTGGACGGGGTAATGGCAGGGGTAGCCCCTGTGGCTGAACACCTCAACCTGCTCAGTCAGAACATAGCAGGAAAGCTGCCAGATCTATTGTAATTTGACTGGGCAGGCATTTGACCGTGGGAGATGCATGGGGACTAGCAAAAACAAGCGCTGCTTCATGTGCAATGTGCCTATCATGTTGTCAATCACCACGATCATTAAGTGGTCTAAAGGTTGTTGACAATATAGTAGGCACATTGCACATGAAGCAGCACTTGCTTTAGTTAGTTCACGTGAATCTGCAACAGTCAAATCAGCCTTCATGGATGTTTCCTTGTGACAAGTCCGTCCTGCACAATGGATTAAAGATTCTGAGCAATGCATCAGCAGCACGTGCATGGCACCGTTGGTCAACGTACCCCCCATTCATTCCTCCAGCAGATTTCACACTGCAATCCAACTCTGCCTCGAGCTTGTGCATGCCTTCCCTTAAAAACTTGCCCACAAGCAGCGACACACAGGTTTGACGATTCTGTACACAAGCAGCAACACACAAGCAGCATATCATCGCACAAAACAGCTAGCAAGATATACCTGACAGGAAGGCGAACCTCTGGCATTGAAGTGTGTCAAGCACGCCTGCATGACAGTGACATGACAATGCAGCAGCATGAGTAGATGCAAAGCGGTGACTTGTGGTGCAGGGGGTTCTGGCAGACGTGTCAATCGCCACAGGCAGCGTCACAATTGGGCTCATGCTGACAGGCAGATTCGTGTTCCAGTACCTGGGCTGGGGCGTGGCAGCAGCAGCAACACCCTGTATCATGGCTCTCACTGGTTCAGCCTTCTTTGGCATGTCTCTAGCTGCCCAGTACGGCACTGATCTCATGTTTGGGCCTTACACCTTGGCTGCAGCTGGTGTTGTAGCTGGTGGTGTCACACAGGTATGTTGCATCATGCATATACAGCACTGTGCCCCATGCATGTATAGCACTGTGCATCATGCATATACAGCACTTTGCCCCATGCATGTATAGCACTGTGCATCATGCATATACAGCACTTTGCCCCATGCATGTATAGCACTGTGCATCATGCATATACAGCACTGTGCATCATGCGTATACAATACTGTGCACCATGCATGCACAGCACTGTGCACCATGCATGCAGAGCACTGCCAGCTGTCTGGGCTGCCACCCAAGCACCAGCCTCAAAAACACAGCTCTGATCCCTCCCTCCCAAAGCCTATGCAACATTGTGGTATGCATGGTTAGCATTCCTGATCGGTAGGTGTACATGTTCCTTGCTGATGCAATCTGGGTGCTGTTTGTTGCAAGATGCAGTGTGCTTGAGTGTGTTGATAGGCAGCCAGCTTTGCTGCTAGTGTTTGCACTAGCGGCACCTTGTGTTTGACAGCCTATACAGCAGGTACGACAATAGGCGCTGAAACAGGCAGACTTTGTGGACAGGTGTTTGCTCGTTCAGCAAAGTTCAGCTTGTTTGACCCAGCAAAGGAGATGGTGTACATAGAAATGAGCAAGGAGGAGAAGTCCAAGGGGAAGGCTGCTGTTGACCTGCTGGGCTCCCAAATTGGCAAATCAGGTCAAATTCACATCCTGCACCTGTCCACAACATTCACACACGTCAACATGAAGCAAACAAGTAGCACCACAGTTTGCTTGCCAAGTTTGTTGTTTGTCAAGTAATAGTAGCAGTGGGGGCCACGTGATGGGCAAATGACAGAAGAATGCATCTGCTTCAATGATTGGCATCTTGCAATGGTACTTGTCAAGGACCTAAGACTGCACAAAGTTGTGGACTAGATTTGAGAGTCACGCAGGTGCAAGCTGGATCACACAGGCTCTGTTGCTGTGTCTGGGCTCAATACAGCGCTCCATGCCCATCATTGCTGCCACCTTCTTGGCTGTCATCACTGCCTGGATCACCTCTGTGCGCCTCCTCAACAGACAGCTCCAGGTGTGTCAGTCACCACCAGTGCTCATACACTAAAGCTGCTGCATGTTTGGTGTGACACTTCCATGCAACAGGGCTCTGACCTTTGCTCATGATGCTGCTTTTGGTTCAAAGCAGATGATAGAAATGCAGATGGCGTTTTGTAAAGCATCTGCATTGCTATGATCATTTGGTGGTCAAGCTGTTGCCAGTGATTGTAACAATATTTCAAGCCCTAGGTTTGCTGCTGTTTCCTCCCATGAAAAGCTTGGGCTGGATTGTCACATGCAACATGGTTGCCTGACTTGTTACACAAGTACAGCTTGCAGTTTCTGTCAATACAACGGTCCAATTAGAAGAGCGTGGCATGAGTGCAGGAAGCTGATGCACAGTTGACAGGATCGTCCAAGGACTCCAGCAAGAAAGCTCAGAGCTCTCCTGATCTTCACCAACAGCCGCCATCACCATCTGCAGCCACTGCTGATGCAGAGGCAGCAAAGCAGAACGGTGCTTCTCTGCCCAGTCACTCCACAGATGGTGATGGCAGTTCTCCCAATGGTGCTGGCAGGCACACTGCAAGACCAAAGAGGTAACATGGCTGTTTTTATGCTTCACCATGCAGATATGTTTTCGAGAGCAGCAACTGCAAGATGATCTGGTCTGTTGACTGCAACTGCAAGATGACCTAGTCTGTTGACTGCAATCTGTGGGTTAGGCATTTGAATAACTTGTTTTCATGTACAGATCATCCTTTTTGCTTTCATGTGCGTCGGTGTCAAATCTGGACGCATGCATCGTACCAAATGCATATGCCAGACAAGACAAAATGGGCAAACAGCCAGTGCATATGGGGCCCTCATGTCATGTCATGTGCTGATGCTGTGCTGAGTCTAATGCTTTGCTGAGTGCAGGTGGCCCGGCAGTGTGACTGACGGATTTGGTGATGACAATGATGGGGAGGGTGGTGAAGTTTCAAATGGCTTTGAGCCCGTACGGGCTGATAATCATGACAATGGTGAAGGCTCAACAGCAGCAATCGATTTCAGGAGAACAGGCTCAGCCTGAAAATGATGTAGAAGTCTTTGACTGGGCCATAGACACAAATTCACCTGACAGCACTGAGTTTTTGACGCCTAGTGTTTCATTCATGATGCTGAGAGACACTGCACAAGTGTGCTGCCAAGTGTGGTGAGAATAAAGTTGCAGCAGCTTTTGCTATCTGGACCATCATTACAAGGACAATCTGTGACACGCTTGATTAACAATGTTGAATAGCATTGAGCACATGTCTTTGACATTTATTGCAGTGCGAGTCAGTTTGCATATTCATCAGTCAGCAAAGACTGATGTATAAAGATGGTCACGCAGCAAATCCCAGGTCGCGAAGTAGATGTTCAGAGTGTATCTGGTGTGAGGCAAACCTTCAGACCTTTGCACTGCTTGTGAAATCTTCATTGGCTCTGACGCTGTTGCTGTGTGCATAAACACTATATAGCACCTGCTGCATGCATATGACCACAACTGGACAGCGGAATTTGCGCCCACATCAGGACTGAGAACGGACTCCATCTGCTTCACCTTTGGCCATCAAAGTTGTTTTACAGATGTGAGATTATAAATGACACTACAGCAGCATTATTGCTGCCTTGGAAACAATGTTGCTTACTTGAACCAAGAATAATTGAAAAAATATTAGCAAGTTCAGCAAGTTTTTGAGGCAGCATGACAATCAGCAATGTTCAAAAAGGTGGGGGGGGGGCAAACATGAAATGAAAATGAAATACACAACTGCATGCACTGATGGGCCTGACACACTGCTACACAATGCGATGCCACCCAAGCTGTCTACTCAACTACACATGATGCTTGCTTTCAGCATCTTGACAATGTTGCCTCGCTTTCTGTTGCTGATTTGCACCATCAAGCATCTTGTTCTTTGGCCTTTTCCGTAAAAGCCAGCACTGCGCTCTTTACATCTGCAGCACTGTGTGCACATTCCAGCTGCTTGTCCAAACGTTTTCCTGGAAGTGTTTCATCTGCTTTCCAGTGCACCAGTGTGGGAATGCTGGTCAAATGCAGCTGAGGATCTTGTCTAAAAGGATGCTCTTTGCTTTTCCAGGCAGCCCTATCTCCCACCTGAAGCATTCCTTGGTCTCAGGCAATAAGTGTCAAAGCAATATCAGCAACAAGTTTATGACGCTGTCAATGCACTGCATTTTGTGCTATGTACTTTGTCGCACTCAAAGAGAACTTGCCTTGACTTTCAGTAATGTGCCGCCAGTCTGCTTGATGATCTGTTCAACTATTGGGTCAGCATGCTTGCAGTCGGGACACCACGGCTGTTGTGTTTGTTCGTCTAAGTCAGATGTATACAGGACGTAATGCGGCTCCTGCAGTGTCGGCAGATTGGCAACGAAGGAGGGATATTCCGTTACGTTGCACTCGAACTCTACCCCTGCAACTGCACTAAGATCGACGGTTAGCCTGGCAGCGCATCAAGCTGGTTTTCAAGCCGTGCCGCAAGCAAAGGGGTCACACCTGTCATTATGGAGGCTTGTGGCAATGATGCTTACGAGTCAGGAACTGGATTCAGCAGTTACCAGGTTTGGCTGCCTGAAATGTTCAAATTTTTCGAAGGGGTCAACATGCATTGCTTGCCATTTCTGGGACAGTTGCCATCCCTCTCTGAAGGTACAGTATCACAATATCTCCAGTATAAGTCAGAATAAGCTCTTTTCAATCCCAAACGTCTGTTTCATTTCAGAAACGCCAGCAGGTTCATGATGATGTTGAATGGAGCGTTCAGTGTCTGATCTCAGACAGCCTTGCTCATTTCATGCTACATCACATGCCACCAAATCTGAACAGGGCACTATGTAGCTCAAGCTTGGCAACAATGCTGCAGATTGCCAACACCAAATAATGCACAATGCCAAGCAGCATTATGTGCAGAAGCACGTCATTCGATATCCCGAGATGTGGGAATGCTCACAATCTTCAAACACACTGCAGTCCCCGAGAAACACGATGGCTTCTGCACACAACTGGAAGTGGTCATATGACTGTCATGATGCCTGCACTGGCTGACTAAATCTGCTTGGTCTTCTCTGGCAAGAACCTGTTGCGCCTCTTCCTGAAAGTCAGAAACCTTCCCAGCACCCCCAGGGGGGTGAGATACCTGCATTTGCACATCCAAATTTGTTGGCACATTTTATGTTTTGGCTGTCACGCTTGACCACTGGTATCAGACAGGGACAGTCATACAGGCTTCAACAATGCGGCTCATACGCAGCATCCAAAGCATACAAACAGGACAATGCAGCTGCTGCTGCTGTTAAGGCAGCACACAGAGCAAGCTGCACAACTAGGGCTGACCACAAACAGCTTTACAATCAGAACCAGCTTGATTGTACTGGACAGAATGCTGCTGCACTCACTTGAAGTACTTTCCATTGCCTGTGACGCCTCGCATACGAGGTACCAGCCAAGCAGCAACCACTTTTGGGTCCTCAGCCAGAATGTTGACAATCTTGGCTGCTGCGGGGCTTGATACGCCTTTCAGTAGCAGGTCTGTTGCAACCATGCCTGGGCTGACTAGATGGACAGATACTTTGGTTTTCTTGACTTCTGCAGCTAGGCTACGCAGCAGCTGAGGCATGGCTGCCTTTGTGCTGCCATAGGAAGCTGTGTTTGCTGTTGCAGTGCCTCGTGAGCCAGCACCATCAACTAGAAAAAGCTTGCCTCCTGCATATTATACAATTCAGCATCAGCCTAAAGCAGCTTTGCTTTTACATTGTGGTCACATTTGCCGCCAGTGTGCACTGGCTGATTGGCATCACAATGACAGTGCAAGATGTTGATGCACGGTTTGCCATTGATGATCTGAGCATGTGGTCACGTTGTTGTGCATGTTGATACGCCAAGTAGGTTCCAGTCATCTTCCATGGTCAAGAAATGCATCAAAAACCTGCTAGATGCTGCAGCGCTGGTCATCTCTCATGGCTGGGAAAGGTGGGAAAAAGAGATGCTTCCAAGGTTGACTTGTAGTCTGTGGACATCACTCTTGGCATGAGCATTGCCACTAGCCATGCCTTGACTGCATGAGCAATACTCAGCAGATGATGTATCACCTGAAGCCTGTGTGCGCATGGTTTGGATGGCAGCCTGGCTGCCAAGCAGGGTGCCAAGCAAGTTTGTGCCCACAATTAGCTGTATCTGCTCACTTGCAGTATCTGCCAGGGGTGCCTTTGGGATCTGTGAAGAACCTGCGTTGTTGACCCAGATGTCAACCTGCCCAAACTTTTCCTTAGCAAATGCTGCCAGATGCTGCAACTGGTCTGGCTGAGTAACATCACAAGTAGTCTGATGCACCTGACTCTGAGGATGGTGCTGCTGCAACTGTCTCACTGCTGCTGCGCACGCTGCCTCGTCTCTTGCTGCAATGACGACTTGATCACCCAGACTCACAAACTCGTTTGCCAAGGCAAGCCCCAGTCCTCTCGAGCCTCCTGTAATCACCACCTAACAGCAATCTGGATATTCGTGACATCTTTTTGATCACCTTGTGGCTATTGCAAAGCCTTGTGCGAACGGTACCTTGTTTTCGCCCCTACGTCTGCTTGTCTTCACAGAGTTAGTCCTTGCTTGCCACAGCTGTGATGCCAGCCAAGAAAGCGGCAGCAGGGCTGCTCCGCAGGCGACTGATGCCCAATCAACTTGCTGCATCACCTTAATAGTTTGCTCGTGAACGTATGTCCAAGCAACCGCTTCTCAAGCACGGTCTGTTTGACGCTAGCATACGCGATCGATCTGCAGTGCTTCAATGCATTTCTGAGTGTTGTCTTCCACACACTTGGACAGTCTTGCGTTGACCAGATGATAGACAATTTGTGAATTGTTGCCAGCCTTCCCTTGCAACCTCTCAAATGCGTGTAACTATGTCTGCAGAGCTTTGCCGGTTTGGTGTGTGGATGCATTGCTTCAAGACCTAACATGAGGAGTAGGATCAAGCTAGCTCTGTCATGAAGATATAGTCGTGCAGGAGGTCCAAGCCTGAGAGAAGTGGAGCATGCACATGCAGGCCCTAGTGCTCTTTCAGATGTGATTTATTTCAGCACTGGGGCCTATGGTTCCAGCATAGGGTAAGGGCCATACATGTCTACAAACGGGTCTCACAAAGTCTGCGATTTGTATTGTTGTAGCAGATGCGGGCATGTGGCAAGTACTGTTTCAGCAAATGCTCCCCCTTAAGACACCCTTCATGCACTTTGTAATGGTCCTCATACAGCTCAAATACTGCAGAGCACAGCCTAAACAATCTAGCAAAGTGCTTCATCTCCTTTGCAACATACACATCTTGTTGTTGCCTTCAAGTTGCAAGCTTTGGATTGTTGTCACCTGGCCTATGTGATGAAACACCCTGAACGTCAGCTCACGCGGCTGGTGTAGCTCAAGATGCTGAAGACTGCACAAAAGCGGAAAATGGGAGCAGACGTCATCACTCAGCTTGCAATCCACCAACACAAATGATCTTAATCCCTTGATGTTGCATAAGTCCTTCATCTGATGGTCTGTCAGAGCCCCATCCGTGTCACTACATGAGCGTAGAGTCAACTTATGCAACCAGCTCAACCGATGTAAAGCAGACAAACCAGGAGGAAATGTAGCGTCTGAAAGTCTCAGATCTGTGAGCTGTTGCAACAGTGCTACCATCTCAATACAGTGATCGGTCAACTGACCATAGCAATACCAGTGTAGCACAGACAGGTTGCTGAGACTGGACAAGGCAGAGGCACTGTGGTCAAAGCGTTTGTTCATAGAGATTATGCCACCCATATCAAGGTATGTCAAGCAAGTCATGACAGAGACTGTGCTAAAGCCACAAGGCAAAGGGCTAAGACTACCAAGATGCAGACTGACCAGGTTTGTCAAAGGCTCCAAGAAAGTCAAATTTGTTTGCATATCTTGGTCACATGCCCAGAGATTCAGGCGTGTCAGCTGAGTCATCTGACTGAGACCATGCAAGCCATCGTCATACTCAACTGTCAGGTCAAGCAACCATGTCATTCGAGTTACAGAAGCAAGCACGCTCCTGGGTACCTGTACCATCTTCAAGGAAGTCACACATGTCAGGGACTCCAGCCAGTTCAAGGGGAGGGTGTCTTTATCCAGGCCGCCTGTATTGGGTCGCGATGGCCCTATTGGGGTTATGTAGCCCTGCAGTGTCAAGGCTTGCAAGCATGGCATTTGATCCAGCGCCAATAAGGTGACAAGCCCTTGGCTCTGACAGGGCACATCCAGCTCCAGGTACACCATATTTGGCATAGCTGCCAACACCGATACAAAGTGCTCGTCGTCTTCTTCCAAGCAGCACTTGAGGCTCAGCTCTGGGACTGACTTCAGCAGGCTGGTGTCAGACCAGGCAGGCCCAATGCTTCTGCTTCTGCTTCTGCTTCAGGTCCAGGTGAAGGCGATGAAGCTTGCTGAAATTGACTGCCCTGATGACTGATGCAGGACTGGCAGTGGCGAAATCCAGGCTGCCAGGACCAAGCTTCAAGGAAGACAGCAAGCTGAGCTGTGTCAGGCGGTGTAGCTGCAAGGTACCCTTTACTGCAGTGAGGTCCAGCACTTGTAAGTTTGAAAGCGTGCTGAGCTGATTCAGTCCCTGCTGTGTGATGTGTTTGCTGCTGCTCAGAGTCAAGCTGGTGAGGGATCTGAAGGCAGTGATGGCCTTCATGTGCTGCCTTGTGAGCTGCTCAGAGCCTGCAAGAATGGTCAGCTGAAGCACGCTTCACTCAGGGTTGCGAGCTCAGATACTCTTTGTGGCAAGCCATTTATCTGGACATTTAACAGGTCTTCATGAATGAGGTCCCGCCAAGCTCTGCAGGTTGCTCGTACGTTGACAATATCCCTGGGATGACAGCCCTTCAGCACGCAGCTGAACAAGCTGCCGGACAAGCCCTCGGCCCAAGAAGCTCCGGATCTCAAAGGCATCCTCGTGCTTGTTGCTTGAGGTCTGCGTGACAGCTTTGGATCATCCACACTAACAGTGTCGAGTGGAAACCCGCACTTGGATCAGACTCGCGCAATTCACAAGCGTACCTGATCAGCAAGTTTTCACACGCTCGAACTCCGACAAGTTGGGCTGGGGTAGCCTTGCAGCAATATCAGCACATCCAGCTCATCAGGCCGGTCAAGTGCTGTTGGATGACCTGACTTGGGTCAATTTACTCTTGTCAAAGGTCTCAACTCCCGTCACCCAGACCCAAGACCCACATGCTGGACATGCTTTACTCCGCCGCGGATTTAAAATGGGCCCAGTAAAGGCATCACATCTTCATGCGAGAAGTGGTCGTTGCGAACGGTGCCTGCCAGATGGTTTGGACTGTCTGCTATGGAAGATGTGGACCTTGCTATCACACATACACACAATTATTTAAAATCTTCTTCAGTTCTGATTGATAATTGCAGCAAACATTCTTATTCTTGGACGTGTACCACAATGAAAGCTGTGGGTAGCCCAGCATGACCACAACATCCATATCACACCATAATTGACCATAAGTAGTGAATCTGGAGTGAGCACATCAGGCTTCAAAACTGGCTGCGATGGCTATCAACACAGCTGCAAACTGGGCCCACCAGAATGCTCAACAACTTCAAACCACACAGAAAAGATTGTCGCTTTACAGGTCCTTCTTTTGCCACGAGACAGTGCATGATGTACAGAATTGTGTGTCCAATCAGCTCTCGGCCACACAGTCACTCTTGATGTGCCCGGTCAGCCTTCAGCCTTCAATGCCAGTGTTCAGCAAAATCTCCTCCAAGGCCATCAGCTTCTGTTTACGCTCTGACAGCGAGGCAAACCTGGGATCATCCATGCAGATCAGTTCCTCCTCATCATCATGTTCTTCCTGCTCGTGACGATCACCTTGTCTCCAGCCTTGCACTTGCTCTGCTGACACAGCATGCCGACTGGCATCCATTTGCTCTGCTGTGACCTGTTGCTGTGGCAGCAAATGCTGAGCTGCAGCCGAGTCTGGGTTTGACTGCAAGTCAGCTGGCTGTTGAACATCAGCATGTGTGTGCTGCTGCTGCTGATGCTGCTCTGGTTGTAAGTGCTGCAGCGAAGGCAGCTGCAGCTGCAGTTGTAGAGCCTCTGTCTGAGGCTGCTGGTTTGTCTGTTGGTCAGCATATACCATTGCCAGCTGAGCAGGGTCTAGCACTTCTGTATCCTCATCATCATCTGCAGCACCACAGCATATGACTGCATGAGTGCATTGCAATAAAACAGTGCACCAGCAGCATCAATGGGCAGGTGAACATCATATGCAATTACACAGCTTTAGTCATTAGGTAAATGCATCTTTCGGGCCAGGTGTAAGTCAAGCAACCGCTGACATCCATGCTGACTCTGCAGCAGCCAAAAGGCCAGGACAGGCAACATGACTTTGGCTGCCTGCATGTGCACATACACTGAGGCTTGCACCAGCCTGTAAACAACAAGCCTGCATGTGCACATACACTGAGGCTTGTACTGGCCGGTGAACAACAAGCTTCTGAAGGCGCATCAGCGTGCGCATCAACACGTGCATTGTTTCTTGCCTGATAGCTCCCCATCTCCATGCAGTAGAGTGACGTGGTACCGGATGTCATCTATGATTGGCACAGAGTCCACATCCTCCCTGTTCTGTACTGACTCTGCACTGTCCCTCACCAGCTGGTTGAAGAGAGGGTCTCTGGCCAGCGACAGCAGGTGCTGAGCTATGCATCTCACACAGGTGTCAGCCAGCCTGCAAGCATAAAGTCTTGAGCCTAAACCCATCAGCAGGTTGGCCTGTTTGCAGCATAATGCTCTGCAAACGCCTTGCCTATGCTGCTGAGTTTGCACAGCTTTGTAGCAAACATGACTATGGAACGGCAGAACAGACTGTGCTGAGTGCTGAGAAGTCACTGACTGATGACATGCACAGCTGAAACCTGCATGCCATCATGCAAGGGTATCATTGCGGCCTTCAACAGCCTGCAGTCCCAAAGTTGCTACTCCATGTACCACAGGTCACAGTCTCAAGCAGACTGCACCGTCAGAACAGCATGTTGATAACCCAAGGGTTTCCTTACATTTGGAAAATAGTGCAACATGCTGAGCAGAGGTGCACCTGTCACTATCCATAGCCAGTGCTTGCTGCAGCAGCAGCAGTGCTGAGTCCTGGGTGACATGGGGGTGCAGCAGCATGGCACACCGGCCCTTCAACCCCTCCATCAGCGCCCTGTCAGCGTACTGCATCACCTGCATCACACAGCAGGCAGACTGCTTGAGCCAGACCTGTAATGCGCCAGTGGCAGCACTGGCAGACCTCACACTGCACATGCCTTGATCTTACAACAACTCCCACCTATGTCAGAAGGTGGGGTGGAGGCAGGAGCTCACCATCATGAGCTGAGCACAATGGTGTTGACTTTTGCAGTTCAACATGTGACAACCTACGCTGCGCTGGTGAACCAAAATGATGTATTGGTGTGCTCAGCACCATGTGGCAGCAGTCAGCATGAAAGATTTATTAAAGTGCAAGTCCTAGTGGCTGCACACCTGTAAGGGTGCAGCTCTCAAAGAGCAATCTTCTGCACACATGCTTGCTGTGTACTGAGTCAGCAACATGCTGGAAAAAGTAAATGACTCACCTGTAACAGTTGCTCTGCTGGCATGTGCGCATCTACTCGGTCAGTGTACAACCACCGCAGAGCTGCATACAGCACCTCAGGCTGCACGTCCGCCACCTGGATCTCCAGAATGTCTCCTGAAGCAGTGGACCCTTCCTGGAAGTTGCTGCCCAGCATTGCGCTGAAGTAGTCAGAGCGGCGTGACATGAAGGACCTGCACACACACAACCCTCGCATGCACATGTAGCTGCCACCAAGCTAGCTGAAGCTTGATATAAGCGCACCCACTCAGAAGAGCACCAGCTTCTGGCTTTGCTGGCAGTAGGATGCTGTACTAATGAAGACAGTTTTTCCACGCATGCTGTCTGTAAGGTTAAGTGAACAGAATAATCAGACAATACCCTGTTGTTGCGAAGTTCAATACATGAAAGCATCAGACAAGATGCTGTTATCCAGAGGACTCATAGATGCTCGCAACATGTTACTAGAGTACAGGCAGGTGCGCAAGGTGTGCTATAAGATACAAGCACATGAGTAAACCAGCTCCCACCTATGGCAAAGGCAAGATCTGCTGCCAAGGACAAGCTGCAGGTCAAAGAAAAGATCTTGACGAGCATCGGCTGATGCTTGACTAGCAGAGCTGTCCACAAGGCCACTGCAGGCAGCTATGACCACGCTTTCCAAGCAATCCTGCAGCTGCTGCTTTGCTACCTCTCTTGGCGGCTCAACCACTAAGGAACTGCCTCTGAAGGGCAGATGCTGCAGCGTGTTACCAGCTGCAACACAACAGGAAAAGACACCCTGAAAGCAATTTGCAGGGAAAGAGGTTGTGCCCCTCAGACAAATCATATGTCAAAATGGCAGATTGTGGCATAAATTCAGTGAACAGTCAGGCAACCTGTCCCCAATGTGCTCTATGTCTGACACTCTAGTCTGCACTGCATTGACAGTTGTGATGGTGGGAACTGTCAGTTACCTTCGCTATTCCGAGCCAAGTTTGCTTCTTCAACCAGCTCTGTAAGCTGGACCTGCTGACACAGCTCCAAGCACGCTGACACTGCATCAAAGGCGACGTCCAGACGGCAGGTATAGAACCAGCGCAGCAGGGCCTGCAGAGCCAAGGGGTTGCTACTGCTTGCCACTGTATGGTATGTATGCTGTTGCTTCCAGCCATCCCCAAACAGGCTGCCTGCAAGCCCAGTCCCCTGTCTGTATGTCTACCAGCCATTTGCAGATGTTGGATGAGCATCTGGGATCGGCAGGCCTCACCAATAGCTGGCGCTCTGACAGCCAGTAGGAACTTGTGTGCATACACTGTCTCTTCTTCAAAGCTGACACTGAGATCTGGGTATGCCTCTGGGACATTGAAGGCTTTGCCCACAAAGTCTAGAAACAGGTCATGGCCACGTGCACCTGCAAGGGGCAAGGTTGCTGGTTTATCCTGTGTGCTGTCTGGAGCAACAGAGTGATGTGAGTTTGCTGCAAGGTCTGAGTACCTGCTCTTTTGAAGCCCTCATCCAGCAATGTATGACGTACATCATCGTTCAGCGCTGCGTACAGGCATCTTTCGCCATCAAAGGTCTGCAAAGACAGGTGTGGTCACTTGTGATGGAATGTCTTAAATACGAAGCACCCGCTGAAATGCAGATGAGGGTCAGAAAAGCAACTCGCTGGCCTTGAGAGTGGGATAGACTACATAGCAAGTCTTGCTGCAAGTTGTCAACCTTTTCCTCGCATCTAGCACCAGCTGACAAAAGATACTTCACAAGTTCCTTGTTCCCAGCATATGATGCGTAATACAACGGGGTGGCGTCCCACTCGTCGTGTTGCTGCAACGCTTCTACTTGTACTTCGACCTGCAAAAAGTCAACGCAGGTCCCTCACATGAGCAGAACTACGCAGAGGAACTGATGAATAAGGCCAGCAGTCAAAAGCAAGTCACGTCGGCATATTTGCCGGTTGCGAAGGTGGCACGACAGCGTTCAACGCCAACAACAACTGATCGTGAAAAGTGCTGTCATGTGTCCATAGTCAGCTCACCAAATATCTCACAGTCTCGATGTCGCCCTGCCTGACAGCTTGAAACACGTTCAAAATCGTCGGAGAATGCATGCCTCTTCCAAACAAGCTTCCGGCGTTTTGCATGCAGGTGCTCTTTAGCGTTACAGCGGTCGTCGTGCGTGCGTGCGTAGCCTAAGATTCAAACTTTGCGCGCCAAGGCATTCGTTCAACGTTTGCAAGGACCGCTGCAGTTGAGTCCAAGTTGAGCGTTTTACAGTACAGCGAGCGTGCCTGCACGTCCACGCGGAACTTCCGGTGCACCTATGGACTCGGCATATCGGGTAAGTGCCTTACCCTCACTAATCTTTGCCCGTCTGTCCATCTGCACAAGGACCGTCGGTCACAAACTCTGCACCTGCAGGTGAGAAAGAGAGGTGCGTATACAGACCCATCACCCAATGTGAAACGAACCAAGAGATGTGCATCCCCAGGTCAGTCCTACCTCTTGCTCAAGGCATCCTAGCATCAGTGCGTGAGTACCATGACACAGTGGCCACAAGCAGCTAGGCTGTATCTTCGCGCGTGATTGACAGTGTGTGCCACATGTAGGGTTAGCATCGCCCTGTGTGACAGCCCAGGCTCAGTGCACACCATCTACAGGGGCCAGAGGACTAGGCCTGTCAGCAGATACCTTGACACCTTCCAAGCCTCCTCGGCCACGGAATGGTAAGGCCATCCAGCGCCTTTACATCTACACCATGATGTCAAGGCGCTGACATACTTGTGGCGCATGACTCATGTGCTCAATACTGATATGGAAGCCATGCAGGTCTGCAAACAGAAGGGTGCAAACGTCCACCCAAGGAGGTTTTGGGCTCCCGCAAATCTGTCAGGCGCAACAAGCTTCCCCTGCCTGCCAAGTTTGACGCGCTTCTGCAGCTGTTTGGTGAGGGTCTATGCTCAATTGCACACCCATGTTACATGAGATAGGTTCAGAACCCTGGATCCCAACACTAGTATCAACTCCTGGGCCAACTGCACAGCCAAGACGCATGGCTCAGACATCAGGCCATGACATGCATGTCACAAAATCTGTGTTAAAATGCAGGAGCCCTGCAGCTTGTGTACAGGGTGAACAAGATGCGAGGCCACCAATGTGTCTTTCAGTCGGCAAAGCTTTCTGTTGAGCAGCAGTGCGGCAGGCGCTTCCTGGTACAGATCCTTGACATTCTCACATTTGACACATGTTTGAACTTGCCTGCTCCCTTTACAGGTGCTGCTGGTCATTGCATTGAGGCATAATGTTGCCTGCATAAGCAGAGTCAGTGGCATATTGGCTCACTGAACACTTAGCAACTGGCAGTTCAATGGCCTTGACAAATTGCACAGACTTTTGGCATTCACTGACGTGAGTGCTGTTAGGTCCGCAGTAGGCGTCAACAGAAACATGCCACTCTGCCATAAACATGTACACTACACAGCATGACATGCCTGTTTTATTACTACGACAGGTGAGTCACTTGGCCCAGATGAAGTCCGTGTATCCAGAGGTGATCAGCCTGCGCTACGCCAACATAGCCAAGACCACCATAGAAGGGCAGTGCAGCGGAATCCAGCTCATCATCGACCTGTCCTTGTCAGACAACGCTGCAGAGCCTGTACAGTCTGCAGCCAAGGCTGCAGCTGACAGCCCCCGCAATTCTGGCTCAGATCTGCTTGCTCATCAGGCTGCTCCTTCCAGCACCCAGGCTGCCTTCAAGGCTGGCAGCACAGCCATTGCTGGCTCAAGCAGCAGTGACCCATCAGTATGCAAAGCAAGCCGCAGCAATAGCGCTGAAGTAGATTGTGAGGAGGGCCAGCTGGGTCAGAGCCCAAGTGAGCCTCTGCGAATGATGGCTGTGAAGGTTGAGTTTGAGAGGCGCCTCGAGAAGCAGGTTAGCTTTGATCACATCTGGAAGATGCCCTTCAAGGGCGACAGCCACTATGCTATTTGACTGATGTCCCCACGTTTTGAGCACCGCCGCGACATTTTTGCTTTTGTTAAAGCCTGAGCAAGGAGCAGCCTTGATCAGACAACTGCATGTATTGCTTGGTCATGGAGTGCTGTCGTGTGAGCCTTGTTTCAGAAGTTGCTTGTGGTAATTGTGCACCCAAACCTGCTTCACATGTGCTTGTTCAAAGCTGCTCAACACCTCCGCTCCTTTCTTCAACTGCACAACAGTTTTGCTGATAGCTTCTCATGGTGTGGCTTCTCCAGGTGATGGAGCATTACAAGGAGTTTGCTGAGACACATGGGCAGGGTGACATGGCGGCTGTGGCAGCAGCAAGTGAGCAGTGGGCCGCTGACTTTGATTTGGAAGCTGTGCCTGACATCCCCCAGGCTGACCTGCCACCCCAGCCCCCTAAGGTAAAACCTGTTGGGGTAGATAGAAGTCTGCACGGCTTGTAGTTCCACTGGATACTTGGTAGCAGCCATTTGGGGCAAGGCGTTGTTGAGCAACTTGTGCTTTGCAATGGTCAGGAAAGAGTACAGACAAGATCTGATGCCAGGGGTCATTTTGTGATTGCTGTGAAATCTGTTCAATCAGCACTCATGTGTGTTGAGGCTGGGCAAAGAATGTAAAACGCTTCTCTCTCTGTTGGCAACAACAGCAACAGAGCTGTGCAGAAGAGAATGCTATGTATGCAATGCATCTAATGCAGCTCAATGCTGTGAAGGTTGGTAAGTGCACATGACAGGATCAGATCAGATCTTGGCTAGCAGTACTGACAAGCAGGCAACACAACACCTGACAAACAAGCTATGACATTTGCACAGGCGGCGCTTGGAGTAAGCACCCCAGGGTCGATAGGGCCCGCCCCAATGACTGGGGGCAAGCCTCCAACTGCCCCTAGGGCTTCAGCCCCAGGAGCTCGCCGCCTTTCCTTTGATCACATGGCAGGTCTGCATCTCTTCCCACCTTGCTCACCTTTGCAGCCTAGCGTTCTCCATACCACTGATCTGATGATGGTAGATAACGGCACAGCAGCAAACTGCTCAGTCAGAAAGCAAATTGTATACTCGGACTGACTGCTTACTGTAGGAATGCAGAAAGTAGGCCTGTGCATGATGTACGCTTGGCTGACAGGGTCAGATGTGCCTGGCAACTTGATAGATGTCCCTGCAAGCCTCTGAACCTTGATGTTCTTATTTCACTTGCACATCCATGGTTTGGTTTGCCTGACTTGGTGTATGCATTGCTTTGCTACAAGGTGGCCAAGCCAATCTGGACCCTGCCAGGGAGTCACAGTCCCAACAGCTGACTGATGAGCAGGTTGTGCAGAAGCTGCCTGAGGAGCTGAGGAGGCAGTCCCTGTCTGGCTCATTGCCAGTGTCCTTGCAAGCTCTCAGAGTGGGTCTTACTTGCTGTATCTTGTTCCCCAAGTAGAGTTAGCTTTCGTGCACAGTGTGTCTGCCTGTTTGTTCATGTGTTGACATGTGTTTTGAGAGCAACAAAACTGTAGGCATGTTTCTGATAAACAGAAACACTTGTCTTGCAATAAACACAAGATGTGCAATGCCTATGGTACACTTCACATGCATGTATGGGAGGCAAAAGGCTTGTGTGTATCTCAATAAACAATTAGTCTGTGCCGCAATTGTACCATCTACAAGTTTGGGTCATACTAAGCCCATTTAGATTGCGTAATGCACGCCAAAAACCCCAAATACACGACTTCCAATCACTTTGTCATTATAGAAGTAGTTTACATTTCCCTAGGACAGTCACCACCCATGCCTACAACACATCTGCACACTACGTGAACTGCATGACAACTGGCCTGCAGGCTGTGACTGAGCAGCAAGCGCAGCGTGAGGCAATGTTCAGTGTGGACGCCAAGGCAGCCAGGCGAAAGAGTGCAGCCAATGCCATGCTGCCGCGCGTCTTTGACACACTTCGTGCTGTCTTTGGCGCCGCCGGGCCTGCAGTCAGGTTGTATGATGAGGTGAAATGCGTCTTTGCCAGATGCTGTTGGGCTGCTGTTGCATGTCACTGGGTGTCAGTAATGCTGCATGCGGCAGCGTGGGGTATGTGGTATGTGCAGTGGTATGCGCAGTGGTATGTGCAGAGGTATGTGCAGTGCTTGAATTGCGTTGGCCAAATGTTCTGCAGCAGGTGTTGGCCATAGTGTGATGCCTGGTGCTGTCAAAACTGTCTTTCAGCTATTTGCTACAACACTTCAGAGGATCTGTGCACATCACGATTGTTCTTTTGCAAATCTTGCTTGATTCAGAATGAGCTTGAGCAAAGCAGAACATGGTTACTTGTGTCGCAACAAGCCCTCTCAACAATGCCCTTGCCTGCAAAACACCAGCAAACTCTCCTGTGCTGTTCACTGCAGGTAGTTCAGCAGTTGACCCACAGTAACAAAGGTGCATCTGGCTCCACAGAGGTGGAGGATCAGCTGGCCTTGTTGGCTGAAGCTGTTCCAGAGTGGCTGACACTCGACACTAATGCAGCAGGCAAAATGATTGTCAGGCTGCGACGCAAAGTTGACAGCAAGGCTATCAGGCAAAGGCTGGTCCACATGAGTGGTGTGAAGCTGTGAACAGTGACTAGCCTACGACCAGTGCATCAGTTGATAGGCATCACCGTGACACTGCTGTTCATCTTCACTGTGAAAGTTGAATAACTCATGAGGTATCACAATCGATCTGCTCTTTGCTAACTTCCATATGTTCACCAAGCAGTGAGCATTTGGGTGACAGCTTGCATATAGACCTGTCCAGGATATTATGCACAGTGCATCTGCTGTGACTTGCTTGCCATTTTGCAGCATGCAAGACAGTTGTGTTGCTATCAAATTACTTTCAAATTGATTCTCTGAGCCATATGACCACTCTAAGCCAAAGGATGGTTCTGACAGGTGACAGTTTCAATTGTACATACACTACCAACAAATGAAACAAATCAAGAGATGCAAAGTTGTAAAGAATCAGTTCAAGCACAGACACGTCATGGTACATGCAGTAACATCCATGCTTCAGCAGATCAGTACAAGGCTCAGGATTGCAGTAATGAAGCTGCTAGTCAGGACCAGCAGTAGGTGGCTGCTTGTCAGCTTCTCCTTCTGTTCCTGTAGCTGCTGGTGCAAAAGCTCCTTGCAGTGCAAACCTAGCCGACAGATACTTGAGGGTATTTCCTAGCACCTCCTTCTCTATTTCGAGCCGCTCTACAGTACTATCCAAAGACAGCAAGGCCTGCTGTTGCATGTAGTTGTCTAATAGCAAAGATGCAACAAAGAATGAGAGCCTGCTGGGATGAAGATCAGTCAATTCAGGGGGGTTCAGCTCTGTTTCGGTGGCCTGCATGCATTTAAGCAAATGTCAGGCGTCCCTGCAGGTAGGAACAAAGCCACAAATGGAAAGCATGCATCAACATGCATTTGCATGTGGTTATCATGACACCCATCAAGTGTTTGAACAGCCAGATCCTGAGTCAGTTAGTGCTCACCAAACTCATGCAACAATAACCACAAGAACAGATGAGTAGTTACCTTGATCTTCCGCATCTTGACATTCAACTCAATCAGTTGCTTGACGATTGTCACAAGATCGGCTGCTAGCTGGCGGGCCTGCAAAGCCGCACCAGATTCAGACACAGATGGTCTTGTGATAGTGTCGAAGTGATGCAGCAGCAAGCTGATTTGCAATAGGTGAAGGCAGTGATCAACTACCAGCATGCACAGCCTTCATGACGGCTTTTGCTCAGTACAGCAAGCTGTATTGCACAAACAAGTGATGAATGACCTGTGGGCTAGTGTCATCCTCCTCTGGCATCATTTCAACTTCAGCTATCAACACTGGCTGCTTCTGAATGACCTTCATGATCTTGTACCTTTCAAGACCTGCATGGACCAAGCAGCATCAGAGTGTGCTAGATGAAAGCTGGTTTCACATGCGTCGAATGCAGGATTGCGCACAGCAGCTGCATACCTCTGTTGAATGTTGTGATTTGGCCATCCGGCAACTGTTGGTGACCCTCTATTTTGAGAAGAGTGCCAACCTGGGAAACACCGCCTTCAGAATTCACATGACTAATCCCAAACTTTTTGGAGCCACAGAATGGGCTTTCATGATTGATCAGGCCGTCTTCAACCCTGCATGCGCAATCGATTTGATGTTCCTGTGTGTCTGACGTGTCATAAGCTAAAGCGTGCGCGCACCCATCATCGCCTGCCAGTAGGGTACTGAACAGTACTCTGTACCTGTGCAGTCAATCAAGTGTCAGCAACAGAAGTTCTTCTGATGGTCTGACAATACGCAGAAGTTCAGATGCAAACCTGGCCTCAAAGATGTTGAGAGGTGTCACAGCACCAGGTAGAGCGACCATTCCGAGTGGAAAGATTGGAATTTGCTGAATGTTGCGCTGCCGGCTTGAGCTGCTAGCTTGCGCTACCACTCTGAGTCGACTACAGGTGTTGTGTCTTTGCTTGCTTGCGAAGTGCGAACTCCATACCATACTTTTTTGTATGGTATGGCAGGCCTCACGACCAGGCAGACTGTGCTGGCAGGATCTTGGCACACGGTTGGCGTGCATTGTACCTCTACGGTGACTTTGACCAAGATCGCTAGCAACCGAGGGTTGTGCTGGAAGACCAGATGTTTGCATGTTCAGTTGTGGTAGGTGACCTCAGTCACGGGACGCGCGCTGCATCCGCAAACGGTGATGATGTTTAAAAGCACCTTGCCAACTTTCAATGGTTGAGTGCCAGACCGCGAGATCATATGGTGCGTGGGCAGTGTCAGCTTTCAAGACCGGTGTTTATGCAATGCATAATTTGCCATGCTGCATGCAAACTGAGTGTTGCTTGTGCTGACTCTGCACTCAGCTGTGTCAGTGACACAGGCATGTCATCATGATTATGCTGAATTGGTAGGCTGTTCATGACCCTTGAGTTCATCAGAGCATGTAATACTTCAATCACTGCTTCATGAACAGTGCAACATCTGGATCAAGAATGCGGAACTTGACCTGCACGCACAGAATGGACATCAGGACATTGCATCACACACATTTCATCTCATAGCACAATCGATATATGCCAGCCTGCAGTTTGCAGCAAGAGTTTCCCTCAAGACTTCCTTTGAAATGGTCAACGCAGTCAGCACCAGACAGATTTGTTTATGCTGGTGATGGTCTGAGTGCTGGTGCTGGCCTGAGTGCTGCCTTGGTGCCACCAGCGTTGCTGTTATTGCTACATGTGTCACAGCTGATGAAAGGCTTTGCATGTATCTGCTGTGCTTGCGAAGAGAGGGAGCATCACCATTTGAAGACATTGCTCTAAAATGGCGTCAATGGGCGCAGCAAAATCTATTCATGCACTTAGTGATAGAGTTCCTCAGCAGTATAGGGCATTATCACCGAAGTAATCACCATTTCTTTTCCATCTATCCCCACGCCACCATCAAGTACAATTACTCTGATGACACCCCCATTTGAAGACATGATACCAGCATTGGTCACTACAGCTCTGAATTCCTCATCTTGCTCAACAAGCTCATCTTCTTCAGTCACCCAACTTAGGTCAGACAAGCCTGGAAGAGTATGCCCAAGAAACAAAGCCTCCAGTGCATTTGCTTTACGCAAAGCCTTGACTGCTCGTTCGCCGCCAAGCCAGCCATCCGGTGGAGGTCCTTGAAGTTTGAGCGCTGTGTAGTCTTTGGCATGTCTGATAACCCACTCGGTTGCCTTGGTGACAGCGCTAGTATCGACAAATCTCATGACGATCGCACCTTCAAGTCTGTGGTCCATGCATTGCCAATTTGCAATTCGTTGCACTTCGGCACCGCACGTCCTTGCCAAAGTGCTCGTCAGCTATTTAGCTGCCTTTGCGGCTCTGCATTGGTCAGAAGGCGCAGTGGCGGAGACAAAATGAACTGCGCTCATTCCGCGAGGGTCTGCTGGCTTAGCAAGCTACAGGTCTGCTAGACAGTGCGAAAAATGATGAACACCCAGACATCTGTGCCATGCTGCGCTGCTGAGCACAGCACGGGGGCGTGAAGAAGACTAACCGAGAAGCCGTGCCGGAAGTTTTACGTCTGCAGTCTCAGCGTGAAGCTGAACCACAGCGAACACAGTAGCCGCAATGCCACCCCGCAGACAGATCGCTGACAGACCAGACCGAAATCAAGATGTCAAGTCCTTCCTAAAGAGCGAGTACTATGACGAGAGGAAGTACGCCGCTAATTTGGTAAGAACAGATTGTCCCTGCTTTGCTGTGTCAGGTCTCCTCGCCTAGCCGTCTCAGTGTGCTTGCAGTCTCTCCTGAAGGCCGTTGCACTCTTTGCGGGGTCTGTCGTCGTGATGCGGAACTTCGGAGACGTATTTGCGATCTAGGTCAGCGTTTGTGAATAACCTGCAAGACCTAGGAGTGTACTTCACAGCAAAACGACAGCAGCGCATCAAATGGTATCACATCAAGATACCGGCGCAGGCGAGGTACCGCGAACAGACAGCGCACTGGCTGGTGATGAGTCCAAAGAGAGCCTGAAAACACTTTTGTAATAGAGCGTCTGCCTGTGTCTATGTGTCAAACATGAGAAGTAACATTTGTCCGCACATTGCAAACGTCGTTTCAGGTCATCCTGCTGAGAATCAGTGTTGCTGCGAGTGTTGATGCTCAGCTGCAGGCAGGTTGAAATTTAGCATGTACGGCGAGGTGCGCATGTACAGTCACTGTTGAAGCCATCTGGTCCACAACAACTGCTAAATGTAATATTCTGGCCTTGCTTGCTGGCAGTCCAGTCCCACACATTGCTCTCGGAAGCAAACTTGCCAGTGGGGTCAAGCTCCTGCACACACAACATGTTGTCAGCGCACTGCTTGACCATTGTCTGCAGTGTTTTATGTGACACTTCTCTAGTAGCTCACCAGATGATGCAGAGATGGGACATGACGTGCTTTGGCTGCACCCTATACGCTTTTCATACTGCATACTGACAGCAACTAACACCTGTCATACTGCTACACCAGTTACACCATGTTTCTGCAGATGACAGTATACTGTAGTAGCTCAGGCAAGTTAGACAATGATGCCGCATACCTGAACTGCACAACCAAAGTGGCACCAGGTTTCTGGCAAGTGCACACTGCCATCATAGCAAGGCTCATGCTCTGGCCATCCTGCCTTGCCCCAGTGCATACGAGCCTGACACTTGTCATGAAACAGGCTGATCACCGTCTGCACCATGCAACACGCCTTGTCAGCAGAGTTTACAGTGCAAGAAGCATCATGCGCAGCATGTTGAGCCTGGCAGCTGTTGAGCAAAACACTTGCAGCACTGGATAACGTACATTATGCCCTTGTGTGGCACGCATTGCAGCATGAGCAAAGAGTGTGGTGCACGCCTTACCTGAAACTGTGTGTTTGGCTGGCCAGTGGTGTGAGACAGGTAGTCTTCCAGGTTGACAAACATGCGTGGTCCGTCAGATGTAGGTGACAGGTACCCTGTCTCCTGAGATACAAACCTGATGAGGCCAGGTGTGCGGAACCCTTGCCCCAGCTGCTTGCTGTCAATCTCCCCAAGCACCTGCATCAATTTGCAACGTTAGCCTGACCAGCCTCACCATTTTGACAGCATGTGCTGTAGAGTGCAATGACACAGTGATTGAGCATGCACAAACATTGCTATTGCAAAGCATGAGTTCATGAGACAACTCCATAGGAGAATGTAGGACGAGTCAGCTTATATGCACATGTCTGCCATCTGCAACTTGTAAAATGAAGGGTTGATGGCAACGAACCATCTGTAAGCAGTCCCCAGCAATGTCCATGGGGATGGACACTTCGTATTGGTCATAAGGTGCAAAGTTGGAGCTGGCCATATTCATCTGTTCACTCTGGCTTAGATACGCACTGCATGACATAGGCATAGACTTTGGGTTGACATGACGTGAAGTCTACCAGTTTGAGCCAACACTTGGTGGAAAGACAGCGGGTGAGACAAAAGCATCTGCTGGCAAGAAGGGTCCATGCAAGTCTTACAAAGGCTGTGTATAGATGATTGAGACACTATGACTTGTACACTATAAAAAAAACCAGCCAATGTGCTGCATGCATAAGCCAAAGCACAGGCGTGCAAACAGATCCAGATTCTATGAATGCAGAACATCTTATGACAATGCCGGAAAAAAAATGCTGTGAATTGGTTGTTTACAAATGGTTGTTTTGTCCTGACTTACTTGCGAGCCTCATATGTCCCCGAGGCCACAACTGACCGCAAGCCTGTGGCAAAAGTGTTGCTCCATGTCCTGCGGCACAAACACTGTCATCACCAAACAGACATAGCAAGGTTGCAGGTCGTGCATAGAGACAGTCAATCTATTTACAGACAGTCAATCCATTTACAGACAATCACTCCATTTACAGACAGTCACTCCATTTACAGACAGTCAGTACAGACAGTCGATACAGACGAGTCAAGCAATGTACCCAAATTGAGGCATTATCTGTTTCCAGGTATAATCGACATGGCATACTTGAATGCATAAATCCACGTGTCAAAGTGGATCAGCATTACCTGATATGCAGCACAAGGTCGAGATCAAACATACATACTACATGCATGACGTGCATATCATTTTGCCACAAGCCAACTGGCAACTTCTGGTAATACAGTATGCACAACAGAGTTGGCTTACTGTGCATTGGCATTGATGAGGCCATTGGGAGAGACTGGCTGCTGCTCTTGTTGAGCATATGTGCCAACATCAGAGTCCGGGCCTGCACTCACAACAGGCTGTTGGACAATGTAATGCAAAGTTACAACTGCGCAGATTGAAGGGCAACTGAACACAAAACAGGGTCACTGAGTTGCAGGTGAGGGGCAGATTCGGCCCCACCCAAGAGATGGCATTGCTGCCGAAAGGCAAACACAGCACCCCAAGGGCATCAGAGACTCCACCAATAGCAGCTGAAAGACAACAATCGTTGCTGAAAGGCAGATGTGGCAGTCAGAAAGCCAGTGAGGATCCTCAGGGTCCAGTGAGGCAGCAGCTGAACAACTACACTAGAGAGCCTGACTGAAGCAGTCTGGCTGGCCATCTGTAAAACACACACAGTGCATGGGCTCATATGCAGGTATGGCTGAAGTGGCTGGCTGTACCATCCTGAGCAGTGACTTCAGTTAAAAAGTGTTGGAGGTTGCATTCTGGGGCTGCTCCTCCAGCCGCTGATAGTCCACTCGCCACAGATCTCCAGTTGGCACAAACCAGAAGCACTGCATCAGAAACACAATGATCTGATGTAGTGTAATATCACACCATTCAGATGCAACTGATGAGAGATCAATGTGTGACCAATTCAGATCACAAAGCAACCCAAATCTCATGGGGTCAGGCTTGTCAGATGGTGTCAGTGTGTCAGAGCAGACAGGGACATTCAGCTGCCAAGCATACAGTGCACATGCTGTAATTTATGAGGGAACTCAATGACATGACACGACAAGAGCAAGACATGCCCTCTAGTAGCAAAGCCAGGCGCCCTCTACCTGTGTCTCGTTCAGGCTATGCAGTGCAGTCCAGATGGCGTCTGAAGAGCCTGTCTGCTTGGCTTGGGTGTAGGCATCTTGCACCTGCTTCACCTGCTGGGCAAACTGGGCCACTGTCATATCCTGCTCAGCACGCCGCACTGCCTGCTGGGGCACGATGCTGAGGCTGAGCTGCGTGATGACTCCTAGGCGGCCCACACTGACCTGCAACAGCATGCAGCTTGTCTCGGAGTGTGATGGCCTGTTGCCAGTGCAATTTGAAAGTCTCCCAAGAACAGCGCTTTCAAACATAAATCCTGCTTAGCCCTGGGACTGCTGTGCATCTCCTGCAGAAAAACATGTCAAATACATATGTCTTGTGCCAATCAAAGTGCAGGCAGGTCACGACTTGATTGCCTTTGGCAAATTTTAATGCACTTTGGCTGACAAGCTAAGCAAGAAGTATGTACACCAATGCAGCAGCTGATGCTGTGTTAGTAACAAACTGCAATGGCAGGGCACCATTAATTTTGTGTGTGCACACCTGCATTGCTCTCCACAGGTGCTGGTTGCTGTGGGGCGAGAAATTGGCAAGTGTACCATTGGCCAAGACAGCTTGTATGGAGGTGACCTGCAGGACAAAGGGGATGAAAGCATGTCTAATGATGCCAATACATGAGCTTACGTGATGTGTCTGTATATATGTGTATGTATGTAATGACTATATATGGTGCACAGTCAGTGTGAGACAGGTGACACTGACATGCACTGATGCAGTCAGCAGCACATAGAGCAGCATGGCCAACATAACTTTCCTTTTGGTGCAGCTTCCAGATGTAAGTTGGGGCTTGCATGATGCAGAGCTAAGCAGAGCTAAGCAGCTGCTTGATGGTGAGAAACAGTATGGTAGTCAAGGCTTGCCTGGTTTGATAGGCTGCCATGCAAGAAGGAGCTGCCATGCGTAGCAGTGGCCACTGCTCCACCAATGGTCTGGTCAATGAACCAGCTGAAGGCTGGCAGGGTGTACCCCTGGGGTGCCTTCTTGCTCCTGACAACAAAACACACCTTTTTTTGCGCACAGAACAATGTCAGGCAAGATTGCATACAGTATAAAGGGTAGTGCAGTGTGCTGAAGCTCACAGCAAGATGTACAAATCAGCTTTATCAATGAGATGTGCAGAGAATTGTAAAGAAGTAAGACCTAGGATGAGGTAAGTGAGCATTGAAGCTCAAACAGGTAGGTTGACTATGGCAGTGTAAAGCAAAAGGTGTTCACAAGTAATTTGCGAGATAGTCTAGCAGATCACGCTGTGGGACGCCAGCCTGCACTGTCACGATGCCAGCATCCTCATTGACGATCATTGTGGCTTTCCCTGCAGCATCTTGGCTAGGGTCTTCAATCCTGCAGGACAGGGCAGTACACTCACGGCGTGCAACATGATGAAGTAGTGCTGGCTGTCAAGCATCAGCAGCAACGACATTATGTGAAGAAAAAGCTCACTCAGTAAGGGTGCTGTTCATTTGGGTCAGCACGATATTGACCGAGTTGCTGTCCGCGCCGCTGCAGAACTGTTGTTGCCACCAAGAATGGCCAACACCGACCGCTTTGACGTGGTCATATGCTTGAATTTGCGCTTGCAACTCCGAGAGAGTGCTCGGCTTTCCAACCACCACGTTGTTGTTGCACTCGAAGTACCCTACAGCGCGCTTGAAATTTTGTACAACAGGAGACCGCCGCACGTGCAAATGACAAATGTAACATGAAGCCGCCAAGAAAGAGCTTGTTGCCAGGAGTGCTTGCATGTCGGTCGGCACTGATCAAAACTCGGTCCGAGATCTACCTTGAAAGTTTGCAAGTTTGCCGGGTAATCCGCATCCATCTGGGGCTGCTTGGTCTGCGTTCACTTCGCAGGAACGCACGACAGTGATTGAGAGCATGCATAAAGTGCAGATGACACAGGTTGCGGTGACTGGAGACATGGTGCTTGCAGACCAAAGTTGCAAAGCCGTTTAGCCGCGTAAAGTGCGGCATATCGACCAGATTTGCGGTGCTTGTAGGCTGCACAGAGAGGCACAACTCCAGCTGTCGTGAGCGCATGCTCTTGGACCCTTTAGAGGGAATGGCTAGACGATTGCAGGTCCGAGCAAAGCGGCCAAGTGATTGCCGTGTGACTAACACATTAGTCATTTCAAGCCTTTCTTCTGCTCATTAAGGCAACTGCATTGACAGAGTGCGCATAGCACATCTGCCGTTGTGGGCTGCAGATACCATATCATCCGTTTGTTTGCACGAGTCTGACACTCTGCCTGGAGCTGCTTAGGCAGTATCTGCTTGGATCAGCAGCATGGATTCAAATAAAGATTTCGCCAAAAGTAAGCGAAGAGCAACGCAGAGGCACAAGCCTGGTCGTGGCGGATATGGTGCTCGCAGAAGCACAGCTAAAGCTGAGCTAGGTACGAACGAAGAGCGGTATGTATTGCTCGCTGAGCATACCGTCTGCGTTTCATCTTTTCAGCAGCTCCCCCTTATGTGGCTTGTTTTGCGCGCAGATATCAAGAAGACAGCCAGCCTTCCATTGCAGCTGGTGATAATATGGCTGTCCCACGGTCGCAGGGTGCAGACATGACGTCTTTGCTCCAGGAAAACCTGACTGAATTCAGGCAAAGGTATTCACTATTGGTGCCGAGCAATGTGCTCATTGTGGAGCCTTAATTTTGCATTGTGGTCTTGTGTCAAGTCTGTGTATCCAAGGATGATTTGACACAGTTGCTGCTGTTGCAGGGGAACCTTCTATGATGATATTGAATCGTTGCCAACACCCACCGGTCAAGACATAAGCACAATGGTCAGTGTACTGTCACCTGCTGGGTGTCATGCTCAACATGAATGCACGCACCTCTTTGCCACAGCTACACCGTGTAGCCTACACAAACAGCAACAACAGCCAGTGCATCATGTTCAATTGCAAATCACCTCCATGTACATTGAGCCATTTCTTTCCTGCAGGACCTAAACATTGACATGCAGGGTCTTGCAGACAGTCTCGTCAACCTGCCTATCTGGAATGTGCTAGATCTGGAGGCTGCTTTGTGCCAGTCGTTCCTGCCTTCTGCAACTCAGGAAGCAGCACCAGAAACAAGCAATCAACCCCTTGACCATTCCACTGGAAATGCTGATCTGGCCAAGACAAACACTAGCGCGCATTCAAAACCACAAAACGCTTCAGGCCTGGGTTCTGCTGCTGTCAGCAGAACGACCCCTGCTCAGACAGAAGCTACAGCTACATCATCTGATGCTCATGCTCTGAAGGGCCATGCTGCCATAACACCAGCGGTGCAGAATCAAGGCTTTCCTTCTGCAGCTGCTGTGCAACAGACCTTTGTAGATCACAAGGGCGGACATGATCCATCTGAAGATGATGATGCTTTGGATCTCGATGATTTGCTGAACACAGCAAGCTCTATACCACAGCCGGCATCAACGGCCACTGCCAAAGCCGGGCCACAAGATCAGGATAACTTGGAAGATTGGTTGAACAGCCTCTAACACGCAGCATGTCTGTCATGGCTCTTGCTGCACAACATTGACTCATCTAAATTTCACACTATCACGCCTATTACATTGATGTCTGGTACTCAAATGACACTGAGTTCTTGGCATGCCTGATGCAAGAATGCTGATCAGTTCTGTCTTGAACGCCATGCAGCTTCTTTCATCTGTGGTGGCAGGAAACCCCAACGTATAACGCACATTTCCTGCTCAATGCAATGTCGCCTGCCTGACAACTTTTGACCTCCACGTGACCAATGAATGACTGTGGTGTTCATCAGATGGCTTGCACAGGTCGTTCTGGTGTCACTAGAACCACTGCACCTGCAAGAGGCATCGAGTGTAAGGTTTGAGTAATAGGCAAACGGGCCATTGTGGCTCAAACATATCATGTTGTTGTACACTTACCTTGAAGGCATGCTGTCAGAACTATGCTGCCTGCTGAATGCCTAGCAGCTGGCACCCATGGAAGCACTGTGGGGCTGACATACTCCACGGAAGATGTTTTGCCTGCACCAGCCCCACCACAGCAACATTAAAACGGCAAAATCACACACCAAGTCACTTCAATAAAACCGCAAAACAGCTCAGGTTGACATGCCAGCTGTGCTATACAGTACTATCAGCTACAGCACAGCATGAATGATGACAAGCATCCTGCTGCATACCAGTCAAGCTCCTTAAAGACGGTAGTTCACCTGGGGCAAGCTGACTATTCACAGCACAGCCCTCCAGACTGACGCTGCCCTGCATGACCAGTACATGTGAAGTCTGCTGTACAGTCTGCTGTGGCTGCAGCACCACCAGGTGGCCATGCCTTGCATCCTGACTAATCTGCTGCTGCAAATGCCCTGCCTGGGCCCTCACTGATGCAATGGACCTTGGTGTCTCCTGACCAGTAGTCACCCCAGGTGGAGATGTGCCCTCAACCATCAGGTCAACAGAGGGCCCCATCAACAGAATAGTAGGCAGCTGAGGGGGTCTTGAGGGGCGCACAGTGGGAAAGTGGGCACTGGAAAAGGAGGCAGGGGATGCCATGTCTGAGAAGCTGACTTGACTTCGTCTTGGCTGAGCAACGGCTGCAATGGGTTCAAACTCCATTTGGCTGAGTGCTGCAGGAGACAGCAGGCCAGATGCGCCAAGACCTGAGTCACCAAGGGCAGAAGCTTGTGCTGCAGCTGCCAAGTCAACTGTCATTCCCCTTACTGGTAGAGCCTGTCCCATGCTTGCTGTTGCCACTGCTGGGGACTGGAAGGGCTCTGCACTCTGAAAACTTGTATGCTTGCCAGTCACAGGGTCAAAGGAAGAAGCTGCTACAGCGCTGCCAGCATGCCTGGCTGCAAGACCCACAGCCAGCTGAGGGATGTCTGACGAGGCTGGCAGCCTGGCATGTGCTCTGAAGATGGCCAGCAGCTGTGCTGTTAGGTCTGGAGCCAGGCGCGCCAGCAGGTCCTGGGCTGCTGAGCGGTACAGCTCCAGCTGTACATGCTTGAAGCCTGTCACATCACCTGCAACTAAAAGGCTGTCAACTGGCAGCCTATGCATTCCGTTGCGTAGCCCTTATGGTGCTTGAGACACCCAATGAGCGTAGACTTGATGCAAGACTGCTTTCCATGCAAGAGGCCTCTGCATTGTACATGCAAGCACAGGCTAGCTCGACAAAGCCAGATCTGTGTGACTTCCAAAATGTACCGTGTGGTGCTTGACACATGGCAGATGGGTGCATGCAGCAGTAGAGGCATCATGTCCTTGCTTTGCTTACATGTGCACGCAAGCTGCAACCAGGCTTCACTGTGCGGGCACAGTACCAGATGCAATGTGCAGAAAAGTGGTCACATGCACTGTGCAGGAATGTGACTAGATGTCCTGCGCAGGACGGTTACCAGATGCACGAGCTTGGATGGTCTGCAGGGCTGACGGGAAGAGGTGGTACACCAAAGCGCCCTTGCCCAGGGCGTTCCCCTCAGCCACAGCTGTGGCCTGCCCTGGCAACTTGACACCTGTCAAAGCTGTGAACAGGCCAAAGGTAGCACCTGCAACCGTCAGAACAGCTCATAGTTGCAAATAGATAGCACACTGGCTGGTAATGAGTCGATACCGAGACCAACAACACTTTTACGATATACTGTCTGCCTGTACAATACCTTCAAACAACTGAATGGATCTGCACACAACAAACTTGCAGCTTGTACCCATCATAGCAAGTATGGCAGGCAAGACAAAACAGACCTAGCTCCGGGCTGCCGCCTTAGGAGGCTCCCGTTATGATCGCTGAAAAGCGTAAACTTTTTTTCCCCATTTCAAAACAGACCTGCTCCCAGGAAGGCATCCTCAAAGGCAGCTCCATCCCCACTCTCACAGGCCACTCTGACAATGCCACTGATGACTACAAACGCTCCCCCTGCCTCCCCCTTAGAGCGCAGGGGCTGCTGCTTATGCCCCATTTTCAAGCGCCCATGCTGCAACAAGACCTGCAGAATCAAGAGCACTACATTTTCATGTTGTCAACGTTGTGACTGCCGACAAGTCTGTCGTCTGACGACTGAACTGCTTGCAGCTTTGTGAACAGCTTTGTGATGCACACTTGGCAGTCCATGTTGTGACATAGCAGACAAAATCTGGCACAACGCAACAGCTGAAGACGCATTAGGCTTAGGTGACATGCAAATGTGACGCCTTGTTGATCTTATAGTATATGAGCTGGGAAGTCTGGCAAAGGTCAGGGGGGGTGGGTTCACCTCCAGGACTTGGGGTGGGGAATGCTTCATGAAGGACAAGTTGCGTAGCACCCCAGCCACACTGGGGGTCCTCCAGGTGGGCCCCATGTCCACCAACTGCCGCTCCCGTTGCTGGATGGGCCTGCATTATAATATAAATGAAAGATTAAACAAGGAAATAATAATAAACATAATATCAATAATGACAACACTTTCCAGCTCATGATGAGCTACGTACGCACACATGTCACATGCTCACGCAACACAGACAGAATACTGTGAGAACTGTCCATAATTCAGAAAAGTCATGGGACTATGAGGCAGCTGCAGCCCTTCCCTTTCAGAGTGTACTGCTTGACCACCAGAGGCAAGGCATGTTTTCCTTCAGCTGTCATGCATTGAAAGCAAGTTATAGCTGATATGGTGTGGGACTGTCATGCCCTTCTCAGGCAAAACAAGCAACGGGCTGTTGGCCACTTGAGGGCAGCAATGCCAGAACATATATTCTGCACAGTTGTATCAAACCCATCTCAGCAAAGTATAACCACTTTTGTTTTGTCTGCTCGGCATCAGCAGATGAGCTGCAACGGCTTTTGGTGCAGCACAAAGCAGTGGCAGAAGCTGAAAGAAAAAGGAAAAGACTACACCTTTCGGCATCGATGTAATGAGCAACCAAAGCATTGAATGAATGTGACCTGAGCAGGTGGCGACCGTCATCCTCAGCCACAACAGCAGTCTCAAGCAGGTGGCTGACATACTGGGTCTGCTGGTGCAGGATGGCCTGGGCAGCCCTGTGGCTCTGGATGGCCTGGAACCTCTGAGGAGCCTCCACCTCCCTGGCTATGATGAACGCCCAAGCCTGTACACACACAGCTTGCTCAAAATGCAAGCAGACGAGCTGTACGCTGCAGTGCCACACATGTTGCGCTTTGCATGATGTGTTAGTGGTGGAATGAGACAGCGCTGCTGCATGTTAGATGCTGGCGCTCACAGCTCAGGACCAGCGGGAAAGGCTGTGGATCTGCTATTGGATTTCATTTCATTTTTCACATAATAGAAGCTTTCATTTCAATGCTCCTAGGGTGGAGTTGTTTGGCAGACACAGCAAGCAGCTGTTGGGACAAAAATGGCTTGCTGTAGCTGTAGCAACCTTGTTGGGCTTGTAAAGAAAGTGCTGCTCACCTCACAAGCTCACAAGAATTAAAAGTACACTGTACACATTGGAGCGTGTAACTGTGGACTCCCTACAAACTGTTCTGCACTGAACTGCACAACAGACAGTCCAACTGCACCATGAGAGGTGTGTGTGTGGTGTACCTTTTGACTCTGCTCATGCACCTCAGTCAGCAGCTGGTGTGAGGGCCTGTGGCGCTGCAGCCACTGCACCTGGTGGGCGTAGGTCAGGCTCAGCATCAGCTCCATAGCCACTTCACAGGCCAGCAGCAGGCGCTTGCTCAGCTGCTGGGAGCCCAGGGCAATGCAGCGTGACAGGGGCCACAGCAGGCGGGGGTGGGGCCCTACTGCCCTGCGCAGCTTCTGGTGCAGGCGATGCAGCTGGTACACTGCCCTGGCCAGCAGCTTCACCCCCCAAGACCCCCTGCAGTCCCTGCAAGGCCGAGGGTCAGCGTCAGAATAGCTGTGTTTCAGCATTATGGCAAAAGGCAATTTCACCCCTTAAGACCCTCTGCACTCTCTGCAAGGCCGAGGGTTGATGTCAGGATAGCTGTCAATATCCCACTCTCATGCCTGGCGTTATAGCGAAGCCAGCGTGCTTGTGATGATTGCACTTGGCAAGCAGAGTGGACAAGCAGGTTGCAATCCGCAACCCCAGCATAGGGGCGCGGCTGTACCTCTCAACAAGCCTCCACACATCCAGTGGCTCCTCAGGATGCTCTGCAGCGTGCTCAGCTGCTGTCTCACATGCATTGTCCAGCACCCTCAGCCCCTGCAAACAGGTGAAAAGGGCTTTGACAAAACCTGCTGTAGATTGGCTGCGACACCCAGACTGTCATCCATCGTCCAACATGGTAGTGGCTCTGTCAAGACACAATGCTACATCAAGATGACAAGCCTGTATCTCAGAATGTCAAGGATTCAAGTCATGTGAAAATCTGGCTACTTGCTTGTATCACACAAGCAGAAATGTAGCAGGTACCAGAACCAACAGCATATGATGCAAGACACAGCAAGCTGGGGCACGACGACTAGCAAGCACTACAGTGGTACAAAAGCAACCTGGTGAGCCAAGCAGGTATGAGGGGGAAATGACAACCTCACTAGACAGCAGACCATTGAGGCGCTTGCCATGAAGGTAGCGTTTGAGGCCGGCCAGCAGGCGCACACGCATGTCTGCCACCGCCAAGTCATCCCCCTCGGACCCATGATGGCTTGATGGACCCTGCACCATATTGTACAAATGAGGATGAACATGTCAGAGAGAGCAGGCAGCGCTGTATATAAGCCACATGAAGACATGGCACTATGTGTCACACTGCTGTAGCAGATCACAATTTTGCATCTGGACACTGCATTCACAGACTCAGCATGTGATGCAGCCGGTCTTGAGGTGCTGGTGGTTAGGCAAGACTACAATAGCATCCTCAAGCACTTACATGGTGGCCAAAGGTTGATCCAGCCTCTGAAGGCGCAGCGGCATGGGGGTGAGGGGTCACTGAAGGTGGGTGGTGCATGTCATGCTGGCTGCTGTGGCCTGGCCTCAAGCCCTTCAGCTGATCCAGCAGCTGCGCTGCAACACTGCCTGCACTGCCATGCACTGTGACCGAAGCACTAGACCGTTCCACATGCTGTGAGATCTGAGACCGGGCTGCCTTGTGGAAAGGGCTCTCTCGACTGACAGAGGCAGCAGTTGGGCTGACTCTGCCTTCTGCACTGCTGGCAAGCGCCTTTGAGCCAGCTGAGAATGACTTGGACCTCAAAGGTGAAACAGGGACTTGAGCATCACTCCCTTTGGAGGTCACGCTTGCACGCCGCAAGCTTCCGGCTGACAAGGCATCAGCCGAAGGTGCAACTGCCATCTTGGCTGAAGCCTGTGACTCCATGACTGGTTGCTCAGCAGGATCAGCAGCTGCAGGAGCAGCTTTGAACCTGACAAAGGCCTCAGAGCCCTTGCGTGTGTGCTTGGCAGGCATGGTGGATGCAGGGACAGGCTTCAGGCTGTCTGCAATGAGCTGCTTATCATCCTGCAGGAGTGTGGCAGCTGGCTGTTGCTGATTCATCAAAGGCATTGGCATGAACAAGCCATTGGCCAGCAGCAACAGCCTGGGCCGCTTCTCACTCTTGCTCTTCTGCCGAAGGCTGCTTGTCCCCAGCGGCTTGCCCTGAGCTCCTGTAGGGATTTCCATGTCCTCTTCTTTTCTTGGACTGGCAGAACCATCTGCCACCACAGAGACTTCCAGCAAGCCTGGATCACTGCGGGCCTGATTAGGACCAAACAGGCCCTTAATTGCGCCGGTAAAGGTGTCAATACCTGCTTGTACAGCTGCAACAGTAGAACTGGGCTCTGCCTGTGTTTGGTCAACACCCATGGCAGTCGCATCTGCATCCACTACTGCAGTGTCTGGAAGGTATGGTAGCTCATCAATGGCATCATCAGCTTCTATTGCAGCTTCTGCTGCCACAGCTACCGCTGCAACTGCTGCAGCCAGATTGGCCTCATCTACGGTCCCTTGGAAAGAAGTGCCTTGCTGACTAAGGGCAGCACTGTTGCTGCCACTGCTTTTGCTGCTGCCACTGCTGCTGCTACTCATGTTTGAGGCGTCCACAGAGCTGCCTGCTGCACTGTTAGAGGCCTTGCTCCAATATGCATTTGGATCATATCCTTGCCCTACAAGTCAAATCATTCGTAAAGAAATAGTCCATTCAACGGCTGAGCTCGGGTAACACAGAATAATGCAATAAGCTGACATGTGTATGGACCACTGCTGTGTTTTGCACAACAGTTGTAATGGTAACAATTGGGTGCCTATCAAACATGGCATACTCTGACGCTCTGATTCACGCTCTGACTTTTGTCACAGATCAGCTTTCATATTGACAGGACCAAAGAACCCTTTAACGTTTTTTGCTGCTTGAATGAAACCCTAAATCCTAAATAAATATAGGTTTTGCAGCTTGCATGAAACGACACATGACATGTCTTTCTGCATCATGAATACTATATTGCCGGACTTGTCCAAAATGTAATTGCAGCAATCATCCTGCAATTAGAGATTGCAAATGTTGACAAACACACTGGGACAAATTCAGGGCACAGCGCAGCTACAGTGAGTCATGCTCCAGCTTGTCTGATAGGGAGCATGGATACAGAATCAAAGCTTCAGGTTTTCAGTATCACCTGGGGCTCCCCTGTGACTGTGGGGGGTAACGGTGCCAGGGGTCTGGGGTGCAGACCGATCCTCCCTCAAAGGCTTCCGGCTCCACACCCATCCCTTCAACTTTTGCATCCAGCCCTGCTGCTGCGACTGGGATGCCTCAGGGTCCAGGAACTGCTCATACGCATTGTCCATGCTCACATGCTCGGCCACCAGACTCCAGTCAACCCCTGAAATGGAATGTAGTGCATTCAGCACATGAAGTGCGATCTGACATGCAGTAGATGTTTCCTGTGACACAGACATATCAATGGTGCAAGCATCAGAGGCAGGACAGCTCAGTGTTGCTCACGTGAAGCTAAGCAGCTGAGCTGATGTGACTTGTCGGTGAACAGTGGCAAGATGGTAAGGCATGCAGCAATGTTAAAAAGATAGTGCAGCCTGTCATCTTGGCAAGTGTATAGTATGGTCAACACAGCAATAGTCCACAAAGTTGATGTGATCGTGACTCGTCATGTACTCCTATGGCGCAGCAGTTGATTGTACAGAGATAAGACTCCTTGCATACTTGTGATACTCCCAACAAAAGTTATGTTGATACCACTACCAAAAGAGTGGGTTGCACATTGCCTGACCTCTGAGCATCTCATCTGGGTCATCTTTGAGCTGCTGCAGGCCCTCCTGCTTGTGAGCAGCCAGAGCTATGACTGCCTTGCGCCGCATGCGCAGCTTCCCCTCAGGAACTGCATGCACACTCACCTTGAACCTGGGCGAGCAAACCTTTGTCACATCCAGATGGCCACACTTGCAGTCTGCTGCACTTGCATGAGTCAAACAAGACACACATTGCATACATCACTCAGACAGCGTTATCGCGCCCAAGAAGCACATGACGGTGCCTTGTCAGTAGCGGGCAATGGAGGTCTTGATGAAACAGCAGCTTGCATGCACCAGCTTGGAACATGAGCACTCTCTGCAGATGTCAGCTGACGTTGCAGGCTAACCTGTGTTGAGACGTGTGATACGCATAATCCATGGCAGCATGGGAGCATTGATGATGAGTGAGAGCAGCACAAAGCCTGCCACCCAAAGCACCAGCTCTGCTTTTATCATCTGCATGGCATCACACCTAGTGTCAAAATAACACCTAGTGTCAAAACACTAGGATTAATGGATACCGCGCCAAACTTCTGCTGACACAATCGATGACTGGTAGGGTTCAGTCAGTCGAGACGCAATCAAGACTGGCGCACCATGCTATACAAACCAGGTGGCATGCACAGACATGATAGAGGAGACATGTCATATGGTAGAAGAGTGGTCAATACTCGAGCATCGGGTGTAGTTGTACTGCTCTCTGTGACGAAGGCCTGCGCCATGATGAGGCTGACAGACCCCCTCAAGCCTGCTATGGATGCAAAGACTACCTCCTTGGTGGACAAATCCCTGAACCACCAACATTCAGCTTACTTGTGGTTCTGTCGATGGACGAGCAGCATGTGACATCTGATTGCAATCATGTTGAGGACAACACAAAGCACACACCTTGCTCTAGAACATGCCAAGCATACGTTAAGCAGGGTGCAGCTCAAGTCTTGGTTGTCAGCAGCAAACACACTTTGTATGTGTTTGAGCAATTGGCTGGCAGTACGCCTCACCTGTGCAGCAGCTTGAACAAAGGCCGCAGAGAAAAGATGACTATGAATCTGATGCAGTTGAAGACAATGTAGATGAGAGGGAGGCGCCACAATGCTGCTGCGGCTTCTGATATGGGTGAATTTAGATACAGGTCCTCGGTAGACCTGCATGAGTTCAGATTGCAGGCCATCACACCTTCATATTTCATACGCTGAAGACAAGAATGGTGAGTCACACAATACTTGCAAGCGACAGAACAGCATGCAATACTGGTACATTGCTGAGGAATAGCTTGCTATTGCAATTTGTCCAGGTTGACAGCCTAGTGAAAGAAGCATGCCAATGATTGAGAGGATGCTGTCGATTCCTGTTGCAGCTGTGGATAGTGCCATGAATACATGCAGCAGCACTGATAAGGCAAATGGCAAGCATTCAATGTTCACCTGACTACAAAGTTTACACACGACACACCAGAGTAGAAGAAGACAATGCCATTCACCAGGAAGGCAAGTGACTCATAGAAGGAGTCAAACGCTCCTGACTCCAGAATGTGAACATCCATGTCCCAGTATGTTGTGTAGGCTCCATATAGTCCATATGTCACAACAGCGATGACGCCTGCAGCACAACATTTGTCAAGCACACAGGCAGGTTTTGGCTGCTTCCAGCTGCTTCCAGCGAACACTAGCAGGCCTGTCCACAGCACTCAAACATCCTAGAATTGTTGTCTATCACACCAGGCAGGCACACCAGGCAGGGGAAAATGTCAAAACCATATGAAGTCAGAACTTTAAAGCTGTTGAAGCTTTGATCACAAACGATTAGAGACTGCCAACAGAGCAGCCGGGAAGGGCTGACCTGATACATTTGCTGGGCTGTTTGCTACATAGAAGGACAGGTAAGCGACAGCCAGAGTGAGGCAGATTTGTTGATCCCTGCCAGCATCTCTCTGACGCATCCAGCTCAGCAGCCAGCGCACAGTTACACCAAATGCAAGGCCAATCAACATGCCGCCTGCGCTCACACATGGCAAACTTGCAGTGTTTGATTGTCAATGACGCTCATGATTGTCATCACGGCGCTTAAACCTACACACAAGGCTTTGCTGGATGGACGCAACAGAAAACAATTTGTGAGGAAGAGCTGACTAATGCTTTAGGACAAGTGCTGCAAATTCTTTTGTTTGTCAATTCATACAGAATAGAAGCTTTACAGTTTGGGCGCAAGACAAAGCAGGATGTGAAATGCAGCATGACTGAGTTCAGCTTTTACAGTGCACAAAGTGATGTTTGGCAATTGAGCGCACGCAAAAATACAGCGCTCACCGACAGACAACCAAATGATGTTGCCCACAATGACCCCAAATTCATGTGCGCCGACTTTGGGTGGGTTGGCCTGTGACTGTAGGTCCTGAACTTCTTTCAGAAAGACCAGAAAGAGGGTGATTGATGTGGCATCATTCAGCAGCGACTCGCCCTCCAGAACCACTTGCAAGTGGTGTGGTCCTCCAGCTGCATGGTCAACTTGTTGTTGGTTTCATACTTCCACTGTCAGGGGCATTGCCACTGTAAAGCTTGTATGTGTACGAGTTATGCTTGTTGGCCAGGTGACAAGCAGAGTGGACGGTCTGCAGCACAGTCTGTGAGTGCAATGATTCAGCTTGCTGCTTCTGCAGCACTGACCCTGGATAGTGACAGATATAGGTCCTTTGGCTGGTCAGAACCTCAACATTGAGAAGACTTGCCTGTCTTCATGGTGGCGACAATGGCTACAGCATCTGTGCTGGCAAGCATTGAGCCAAACAGGGCTGCATGGGGCCACTGCCAGCCGTGTGTATGAAGCTGAAAGACGTACAGCATGACAGGTATTAGCAGCGCACAGCTTCCTGCGACCACCAAAAATGCGAGGGCAATGCAATGCACTGCCACCTGCAAACAGTCAGCTGAAGGTTGTCACTTGCCGTGATGATGCTGTGCAATGATGAGTAAGGTCATTTGGACGGTGCAGCTGTACCTTTTTGAAAAGGAAGAAGTCAAGCTTGACAGCAGCATCCAGCAGCAGAGGTGGCAGAAATACATAGAAGAATAGCTCATATGGCTCTATATTCAGCCAAAGAGACACAGAGTTGCCTAGGCGCCCCAGGTTCCATGGAAACAATATGCCTTGCAGAGCTCCTCCTATGTAAATAGTTACACAATGTCAGAAATGAACAGAAACAAAGCAACAGTGGCCTCCTCAAGCCCTGACCTGCCACAAGCACCATGAGATTGGAAAGACGGCCCTGACATATGCAGGCCACAACCACCGCAATGCCGGCTAATAAAATGACATCATAGCCAGTATCTGGTACGATACACCAGTCATAGTTGTCTGCAGTGCACAAGACAAGCTATTCTTGAATGCAGCTGACTGCATTCTGTGCAGCATCAAGCGGCATCAAAGTTGTGCCCGCACCAGCGTCATACACCCTGTGTGAATAGGACACGGTCTGATTGTCGCAGACCCCACTGTCTGATGACATAGCGTTTAGTCCCGATCAACGGGCAGGTCATCCTATCCCAGCGCCATGCGGTCTCATTATGCAATGCCAGACGGAACCCTGTTATCTCAATCTGCCAATGTGCACTGCATTGCGATCGGGTCTTCGTCGTCAACTTCGTCGTTGAATCTAAATGAGTACACGCATGCATTCCTCTTCTTCCTTTCCTTTGAGGTTCAACGCAAAGTTGCTTCCAAAGTTGGACTCGGCAGCGAAGTTAATCACTCGCGTGTGGTCGACCAGCTACCATGCAGCAGATTCGACATAGCCCAAGACGGGCCTGTCGCAATGTCAGCAATCCCGCTCGAGAGTGAGATCGAGCCCAACATGAACGAGACTTCCACGACATATCCTTTCAAGCTATGGTTCGCAGCCACGTGTGCTTGGCTTGGGTCCCTGCAGTTTGGTTTTCACTTGGTAAGGGTCACTAAATCCATACTCAGTAACGCTTTTCTATTGCAAGCAGCGCTAAAAGATCAAGCTCGCACGCGCAGGGCGTCTTGAACACCTGCTTGTCCTACACCAGCACAGATCTTGGCATCACTGAGGCCAAGGGCGGCGCGGTTGTGACTTCAGTGTTATTGATCAGCGCTGCGGTTGGCGGATTTTTTGCTGGCCAAGTCGCGGATGCCATAGGCCCTCGCAGAGCGTTAGTTTGGAATACCGTCCCCTTTTTTGCCGGGAGTCTCATGAGCGCAATCGCTCCAGACGGCAGCACAGGCTTCTGGGCAATGCTTTTGGGTGCGCATACCTTGGATGACAGACTGCCTTGTGTAGCTTTGTTTCCAGCTGTGACTGGTCAACTAGGTTGACTAATCATGGCCTACCACAGCGTACTAGCCAATTTGGCAATGGACAAAGCACACTGCCCCTGTTGTGTGGTGTGATGTCGTCTGATTGCAGATCACAAGCTTTCCTTGTGTGCAATGCAGGCAGGTTTCTGGCTGGGTTGGGTGTTGGTACAGCGTCATTGGTTGTGCCGCGCTACCTGGTCGAGATAGCCCCAACTCCTATTCGTGGTGCTCTTGGAACTTTCAGTCAGGTGACACTTTGCACATATGCATGTCAACCTGTTCTGCAGGAGGCACCAGCTGATATCGATTGCATCATTGCATGCAAGCATATCTGACCTGCATCAGAGCACTGGAGCAACTCCAGCTTTTGGTCCACACCTGAGTGCTGCACAAATGATGTTTGTTTGTGGCCTGCAGCTGTTTGTTTGCGTCGGCATTTTGATAGCATTTGCTATTGGGCTACCATATGATGGCAAGGAGGCCTTCTTGAACCTAGCTCAGCACCAAATAGCATGGTGGCGGGTCATGTTTGCAATTGGCCTCGCCCCAGCAACTCTGCAGGTGAGGTGTTGCAAACATATTGTGCAACACTGAGCTGTCCTGTACAGATGACACAAACAAGCTAGCAGGCACCATGCTGCTGAGACACAGGCTCTCTTGCTTGTGTCAGGATTCACAACAATTGCATTGATGTTCAGACTTCCTACACACTCCACATAGCATTGGAAAGCCGCTGTCTCTCAACCTTTTGGTCTGATTGCACTCACACCTGCATTGGTACACCTTTTTGTACACTGCATGTGCTGGAAATTGTCTGTCTTGTACTACAGCAAAACCTGCTGTAATGCCATTCTGATTTTGGCAGCAATGGCTGATCATCTGCTACTTTTGACAATCCAATCCTGCATGGACTGCAAGCTGTTGCTGCAACAGCTTCTGCTAGGTGCACTACAACAAACGGGCTTCCTTGACAGCTGTGTGATCAGCATTCTTGCCGCCGCTCTTGGCACCACCAGCTGGTGCTTGGCTTACTGCGTGTTCACCACCAGACAACAGCTTTGGCCTTCCAGTTCAGGCCATTGGGATGAGCACTTGCCCTGAGTCCCCCATTTGGCTGGAATGGAAAGGCCACACCGAGGCTGCCTGGAGGGCCAAAGGCCAGCTTCAAGGGCAGAACCCACCTGCCCTGCCCCAAGTCACTAATTTGGGAGCGACCCACTTTGGCGATGTGGAGAAACAGGAGACAATCACCTTCGTTGAAGAAGGAGATGGGGCTTCTGTGCCTCTCAGGGGAGCGGCAGAAGAAGTATTCAGCAGCAGTGAAGCAGGGTCAAGTCACCTGGTAAGGCCACCTTGGCGTTCCTAAACAGCTGTACAGCCTTTTGACTGCACTGTTGCGCTCTGAACCTGCCACCTTACACAATGCCAGTACCACCGCCACATGTGCAATCTCAAATGCCAAGCTTCACTCCACCTTACTTGCTGAGCCTGGTCAGTCAGTCCCTCTTGATCAGCATCAGTGACTTCAATGTTACATGCTGCCAGGTTGTTGTTGCTGCAAACGCTGCTGCTACTGGCATGGCTTGCTGAATCCAGGCTGTAAAGTGGCTTGCTGGAACACTGCGCAGCCATCTGGCCTGTGGGCTTCCTATGTATCTCTGTATGTCCTTGATGTAGCTATTCCACACTGCCCAAAGCATGATTCAGCTTGACACACAGATTGCTTACGCCTTGTTGAGTCATTCTACTTGCAGCTGTGGCAGAGGTCTGCATGCATGTCACTTGAGTTTATCAGGTACGCAGAAGGCACATGCGTAGCATGAGCTCACATGCAGTGGCTGCAGTGCAGGATGATGAGGAGTTGAGTGGGGAGGGGGAGTGGAGTGATCTGGTGCAGCGGCGGTACAGGCGCATGATGGTGCTGGCTGTCAGCCTGCCCTTGCTGCAACAGGCCTCTGGCATCAACAGCATTACCTTCTATTCCTCTTCTGTAAGCCGCCCTGACATGCTACCATCAAGTCTTTGCTCTGCTGAAAGGCCTTCACAGGCTTGCAACATGTTTGTCTGCTGTGGCTACCTCCTACGTCTTCTATGTGCGACACATGCACTACGCAGTCAAGACTTGATTGCCTGTTGATACAGGGCCTCTGGTCTGGTTACACCACTAGGATGGAATGTTTCTCTAGCGTTCATTCAGTCCTTGTGTATTGCAATCCACATGGTGGCATGTAGTGCACGTGTGACACTGCAACCGTCACGCTGCTTTGTTGCAGTGCTGTATGGACACAGTTGTGCATTGCCATGCAGGTGTTTACAAGGGCAGGGCTGAGCTCTCCAATCATAGGCAGCATCATTGTTGGGTGTGTGAATGTGGCGGGAACCGGGGTAGCTGCTTACCTGATGGACAAGACTGGAAGACGGCCATTGCTCATTGCCAGTCACGCTGGCATGGCGATTTCCCTGATCAGCATCTCTCTGGCAAAGTTCCTTCCTTGTGAGTTGCTTCTGGACACTGTTGCCTGCGTGTGTTTTATTTCAGGACCTTTTGCTCTTAATCCTGCTACTCAGACCTCAAGGGAGGGTAGTGGTGGCAGCGCTGCCACATGATGTACAGCAGCAAATGCTGCCTGGTGTTGTGCTTGTTGTTGAGCAAAGACTGCTGATGGCAATTTGTACAATCAACCTCCAGGATATTTGAGGGCAGTCATGTTCTGCAGTGTCCAAGACGCTGGAAGGGTACATCTCGCTGGTGGCGATACTGGGGTCTGTGATGCTGTTTTCACTGGGTGTTGGACCCATACCTTGGTTGTACCTCTCAGAGATCTTGCCAGAGCGCATCAAAGGGCGTGCAGCGGCGTTATGTACTTGCCTGAACTGGCTTGCTTCACTAGTAATTGGATTGATCTTCCCAGTGATGCTTGAATTGCTCGACATCAATGGCAGCTACCTTGTCTTTGCAGCTTTGAATGCTGCTGCTGTTCTGTTTGCATATAGCTTTATGGTAGAGACAAAAGGGCGGTCGTTGCAGCGTATTATGCACCTGCTTTTAGACAGCCATACGGACTAACCAATGGTTTTAAGGAACCTGATATAGTGGTGATGTTCATTTGTTGACTTTGAGTATTCAGCTGTACAGTGACAGCACGCCTATGTGAGCTTGCAGTGTTCACACTTCACCTGTCAATAAGTGTCATGAATCGTTGCACGTAACATGTTCACCAAGCTTGTAACCGTGATGCTCAAACATGCAACTTGCAGCCTTGTAGGCAATGCAAACCGTAAGTGCATTATGTGTTGAGCATCAACGACATCAGAAAGTAATATCTGGCGGGGTTTTAGGCTTGTCTCTAAGAGCTACCATCTTGTCCTGCATCAGCTGCAGCTCCTCTTTCAGCTTCTCCCTTTGACTCTTCAGTGCTGCTACCTCTCCTTGCAAGAACTTTCGAGCTGACTCAGCTTTCTTCCAGCTCTCCGTCAGGGTCTGCCTGTCCTCCTCCAAGAAGCTGTAACACATAAGGTTTAGCCCACAGCACAGCACAGCACAGCACAGCACAGCACAGCACAGCACAGCACAGCACAGCACAGCACCCAACAGCTACAAACTGCATGGCACAGTCGAAGATACTACTGCACAAATCACCAACAGCCACAACATGCAATCTCCATTGACTTTGTCTCATCTGTTTGCCAGAGTCTCAAGCAATTAAGCGTGTTTGAGACTATGAAGTATTATGGCGTGAGTCACCTGATCTGCTCCTGCAGGTGCTGCTGAGCCTCAGCCGCCTGCAACAGCTCCTTGTGTTCTGCCTCACTCTCAGCCTTGTACTTGTCCCTGTCGGCCTGAATGACCTGCAGCTGGCTTGCCAACCTCTGTTTGGCGTCATGCAGCGATTGAACAGCCTTCACTTGCTCTCTCTGGTACAGCTGCTCTAGAGCAGTCAGGCTGGAAGCTGCGTCCTCCACTTGAAGCCGGCTGGCAGCTAGGCTGCTGCGTTCTGTGACGCCTCTCAGCTGCCGAACAATCGTGCCACGTTCCCTGGTGAGAGTCTGAGCTGCCTCTGGCTCTAGAGCCTCTTGTGCCTGTGAGCAAAATGGGAAGTGAAGCATTGAGGGGCGGTCCACAAACTGGAGCTACACTAGTCGGCATCAAGTTACAACCTATGTGCTGTGCAATGAAACTCGAATGGGCAGCACCAGACCGCAACATCAACCAAGAAACAGAGTGTTTTTGCTTGCAAACATGGAAAGGTTGGCAGTGAGGAGCCTGCCAACAACAGTCTTTCAGACTTGAAAGGGCCCGATGCGTGGGTCCATGCTGTTGGAAGTTGAGTGCAAGCAAGTGCCCAGCACACTGACCTGCCAGCATACGTCACAGCATAACAGACTGTGTGAACCATCATAAACGCCAGACCCAAGCCAAATTGACACACTTTGGATTGGAAGCAGGATCTAGAGCAATTTGATGTCATACATGGCAAGGTCAGTGCATGCTTGACACCTGTTTTGCACGTGGTGACTGAGCGTTGATCCCCAACATGACCTGGAAAGCGTTTAAATTATTTTTTAATTACTATTATCATTATTATCAATATTGTTCATTAGTATTGTTACTTAGCCCCACCATGCACGACGCCGCACCTGTTCTGCATATTGTAACTGGGCATCAATCTCCAGCATGCGCTGCTGCAGTTGGGCTTCCTCTTGCTTCAGCTGCTCCACCAGCTCCTGTGCCTGTGATGCTGCACTGGTGGTCATTACTGCCTCCAAGGGGCTGTCTGTCGCAGCCCCGCCCCTGGGCCCTTGTTGGATGTCATGCAAGCTCACCACCGACTGCTTCAGCTGCAACATGCCATAAAGGTTGATTGAGCAAGCCAGAGCTCTGACTTCCGCGTTGCTTGGAGTGTGATCCTTTATGACATGCCTCCATGAAGAGCTGCACGCCTATATGGGGAGGAAGCGCATGCTGGAAGCCTATGTGCCAGTTTCCCCCAGCTGAAAGATAGAAAGCCTTTTCAACATGGTGCAAAAGATGAAAGGAGATGTGACCAGCAAGGGGATTGCCACAAAAACATGTGATTGATGTCAACGAGAAACAGAAAGGACCAGAAACAGCTTGCAAAGAGAACGATACAAACACTATCTGGATTCATGAGGAAGCTGCTGGGACCAAAACAGTCCAGCAGAGATCTGGGCCAAGACTGGCTTTCAAGTCAAGCCTGGGGCTAGGACTAACATATACAAAGGGCAAAAGCTGCAGTCAATTGCTGACTAGACTGCCTTATGCTTACTCTGTCAAAACAGAGAGAGAGGGTCTACAATGCTTTAGCCAGCCAGCAAGTCTGATCACGCTCACGATCTTGCCTTGTCAATCATTAGTCTTGATGGGCCTATTGTACAAGGCTACCCCGATGGTTGCCAGCATAGATTACAAATCCTGCTGAGGCTAAGGCCCTACCCCATGAGGGGGCATCGGCTCTTGTGAATGTACCTTGCCTTGCCTCTTACCTTGTCAATGCGGTGGTTGAGCTCAGCAATGCGCTCATCCTTGTGCAGCAGGGCAGCCTGCAGCTGCTCTGTCTCCTCCAGCAGGGCCACCTTGTAGTGCCTCTTCTTCTCCCTCTTGCGCTGCAGGTTCCCCAGGCTTGTGTCCAGCTGCCCTTGCAGAGACAGCCCTTCCTGGCGACTCACGCGCAGCTCCTTGTGGAGCTGGCTGACCTGGCGGCTGCAGCTGTCACTGCTGTTGTTCATCAAGATCTGTGCCTGCTCTGCCTTGGCCTTCTCCTGCATTGCACCATTTCATTCTAGTCACAGCAATGCAGCTTTGACTGGAATGCCCGTGGTGCATGAACTCAAAGCTTCCCTGCATCGCATCATCCCATTCCAGGGGGGGGGGGGTTAGGCAATGCAGCATTTCCGGTGGTGCATGGAATCATAGCTGCAGCACTCTGAAAAGCTTTCCTGCATCGCATAATCCCATTCCAGTCACAGCAATGCAGCCTCTCCAGTGGTGCATGGAATCAGAGCCGCAGCACTCTGAAAAGCTTTCCTGCATCGCATCATTCCATTCCAGTCTAGTCAAAGCAGCTTCTCCGGTGATGCTTAGAGTCAGAGATGCAGCACTCTGAGAGCTTTCCTCATTGCCAGTACCTGAAAGTGCTGTGTTTTGAGGTGCAAACGTTCGGGCTGCAGGATATCTCCTGAGATTGCCCGTGCTGCTTTCCGTTCGCGTTGCTACTGCTCTTTGTATGACCCTGTGTGTATCTACAGAACGAAAGCCTCTACCTTTTTTTTATAGACACCCACAGGGTCATACGAAGAGCGGTAGCAACGGGGATGGAAAGCAGCACGGGCAATCCCAGGAGATATCCTGCAGCCTGAACATACGCACTCCACACAGCGCGATTAATAGTATGGAAGGTGACAATGCTCGTATGAATACTAATGAATACCTTCTTCCTCTGCATGACTGACAACCACACATGATTGCTGATGGCAGCGTCACAAGCCTCGCCACACATTTAATGCACAGGCACATCAGCGCCCCTTTGACTAAAAAGGAAGACATTTTGAAATGCACAACAGCTTGCTGACACACCAGACTGCTCTTTAGTCATTCAAGCACAGCTAAAAGATGCCAATGTGTTTCCCAACCCCTTGGCTGTTTTGCCAATAGTAATATCAATTGCAAATCATGTAAGACTTGCAGAGTGTTGCGTCTTGGGTCTCACGTACTGTGCCTCACTGCAATGAACAAGATGCGCGAGGAGATGTCCTGGTTGTTTTGTCTTGATGTGTGGACTTGTATGTGCACCGCACTCACAGTCAACAGGCCACTTGTATGCTGAATGTCAGCTTTGTGACAGCGCTGCTGTTTCATCACACGAATGGTTCAGGCCAGGCTTGGAATGAGCAACAGCAGGATGACTGATCTAGCAATTTGAGATGCACGTGAGTAGGCAAATGGAGGTGTTGACACACATCAGAGCCACAAGTGGCTAGCGATGCAGAAGAGCCTTTCGTCCACCTTGCACGGCACTCAAGACCAACAATCTGTGCCGCATTGAGCTGCAAAGGAGCTTCTGGCAGCATGCTTTGCAGTTCAGGTGCAAAAGATCATGACACGGTCAAGCTGTGATGGTAGACAGCCAAGTTATGCGAGCCAGCAAGGCAGACAACCACAGGCTCCAGTGAGCAAGGTCAGCCTGTGTTTCTAACAGTAAGAATCTTCTGCTTTGCCCTACAAAAACATTATTTTTGCTTTTCATGCGATGTCTTATGCGATGCAACAGGGAGTCTGACCTCCAAGATCTGGATCTCCAGAGCTGTGTTGGCTGCCGAGCTGAGCTCCAGCTTGGCAGTCAGGCTGGCCTTGGCTTGCTCCAGGTCATACCTCAGGCTGTCCAGGGCCTGAATCTGAGCCTCCAGCTGCGCTGTCTGCTGCTCATGTTGCTTCTGCTCTGCAGCTTTCTCTGCTGCCAGCTGACTTGCAGATCCCTGCAGAATTTGCATGGCAGAAAGTCCTGTGAGGTATCCAAAAGGGTGTTGTGCTAGCTGACTGGTATGTGGCGAGTTTGGCAGCGACAGGTCTCTTTTGGGATGTGGGGGTCTCCAAGGCTGGAAAGATGTCCAGATCAAATGGGATGGTATCAAGGCAGAGCAAGCTTTGAATGCGCAGCAAGCACAGCAGACTGGGCAAAATGAGCAGGTACAAGCAGCCGTGGCAAGCATCGAGCACATGCAGCAAAGACAGCAGCAAGTGGCACACCAGATCTGCATATGGAGCAGGCATAGCCGGCATAGCAGGCATAGCAGGCACAGCAGGCACAGCAGGCACAGCAGCAATGTGCTTAGGCATAGCTTGCACGGCAAACTTGACAAGGAGCACAGCATAGGCATCATTGCTGGCACAGCATGCACAGCAGGCACAGATACAGAGAAGGGAATCAAACCTGTCCCTCTTTGAGTTGCTGCTGCAGTTCAGAGATCTCCTTGAGTGCAGCAGTCTTGTCTGCCAGCAGCTGCCTTGCCTCTTCCTTCTTGGTGGCCAGGGCATCTTGCAGGGAGGCCTGCACCTGTCGGTGCTTCTGCTCATTGGCAATGGCTGACGCAGTCTGCGTGCAGGCACCAAAATCGTGACACTTGCTTGTGTTTGTATTACATGTTTGCGTCATGTGTTTGTGTTACGTGTTTGTGTCACGTGTTTGTGCATGTGCGCCTTCACAGCCAGGGCCAGGTCTTATCAAAAAGGGGTGGACAACAGGATGAACACAAAATCCATTTATGTAATTGTTTTGGGGGATTTTCTATTCGGGAACACAAAAAAATAGGAAACTAGGGCATCATCAGCCCTAGACATATGTGTAGGTCTAGGGCTGCCCCAGCCTGTTCATTTGTGACAGGTTTGTGTACAATCATTGCTATTCCCTTTTGAAAAGCAGAACCGCATGACACCAGCATACCCAAGGCCTTTCTGATAGGTGTGGATTTCCAGTTTGGAATGAGCATTGCTCCACAAGTGTAACAGCTCTGAATCCTCAAGGGATGTCAGATTCAGCCACTCATGCTAAACTAGAACCAGCCATTCATGACAGGTAACACACCCAGCAAGTGGTTCTCACCTGATGCTTCAGCAGTTCCAAGTCATGCTGGAGTCCAGCGGCCACAGCTTCAGCTTTTGCGTGCTCCCTCTCAGCACGCAGCTTGCCAGCTCGTGCCTCCTGCAGCCTCTCATTCAGCATCTTCCTTGCTGCACGATTCTGCTGTAGACTGCGCTGCAGTATCAGCATCCCTGCACACAGCATTTGCACAGCTGTTTTACATGCTGCAGCATCAGCGTAGATCATCTTTGATGGCTGAACACTTGCGCAGCTGCACAGTGCTGGAATGGATGCGCAGCAACATGAGTGCTTCTGCATAAAACATCACCAGCACGGCTTCTGCTGCAATATGACTGTTTGTGCCTCAGCCGATGTCCCGATACGTTTATTCTGCTGCAGAGTGCAGGGAAATTGAGAATGCTTGAGGCGGTACAGCAGATGGTGTATGTGCAGAGTGTTGGTGGTGATGGTATACCTAGAACCAGAGCGTCCATGGGCAAAAGTGCGTTTGAAGACTAGCACAGGAGGTCAGCAGACCACAAGCTGAGACAGTTGGTTGCTTCACAAGCAGAATGGAAATGACATCAGTTCTGGAGATAAAGCATGCAGAGCTGAAGTGCTGGTAGCGTGTACGGCAAATCAAGGGGTGTGTGGCTGTACAGTATAAAAAGACTACGCCACTTATGCAGTGGCGCTGTATATGGGGGACGAGCGTGTGAGACACTGCCCCCCTGGGTGCACGGTGACTACTGTACAAGCCAAATAGTAGTGATAACATGACTGGCGCCAGAGCAGTCTGCATGGCAAAAGTGTTGGTAGTATACAAGGAAACTCACAGAGTGAGTAGTGACTATACAGAAGCTGGTGTACAAGGCAGGTAGTGGTGAGGGCATACCGGGGGCTAGGGCATGCATGGCCACAGTGTGTTGCTGCAGACGTTCCAGCTGCCTGCCTTGGTGGCTGCTGTGCTCATCAACCTCCAGCAGCTGCCGCCTCAGCTCCTTCTCAATCTCAACCTGCACGCTTGCATTGTCACCTATTATGACATACCAGGTATGGTTGTATGCGCATCCTTTGCAAAGTACAGCAGCACTTGGCAGAAAGTTCTGGCGCAGGCTTGGCCTTCCTAACAGCTGGGTTGCTTATGGACGTTTTGCACAGAAAGGTGTCTGACAATGATACCCTCTATTCTTATCTGGCCATAGATGAAACTCGTAGATGAACCACAGCTGTGCTTACACTTAGAAACTCATGTTGCACGTCACGCTGCCTTGACTTTGGTTAAGCTGAATGGACATGCAACATCTCAACAGGCATGCATCAGCGCAGGCGCCCATGAGCATGTGGGACCAAGCTCTCAAAGATACCTTGCCATTGAAAGCAATTTTGTAGGCTTGCTTCTTGCCACGCTTGACGTCCAATGCTGCCTCCAAGCGGCCAATCTGAGCCTGCAAGGCTGCAATGCTGCTCTGGTGTGCCAGTATGCTGTCGTCTCTGGCTGCAATGTCTGCAGTCAGGCTGTCTATGGACTTGTACAGGGGCACAATCCTGAGGGCTTCTATATCTGCCAACTGAGCCTGCAGATTGTCCTTGTCTGCGCTCAAAATGCTGCATGCACCACAGAAAACCAGTCACTTCTGGTTTTGTGCGTGTCATATCTGCATGAGGGCCATGCTGATTCCTGTATCATTCCACCTTAAACAGATGTAACTGAAGTTGTAGCACCACGGCCAAAGCTTGCAGCCCACACGCATTTGCTGAGCACAGCATGGGCAAAAGGGCATCTGCATCAAGGCAGATTTTGCTTCGCTGAGGCTTTGCAGGTATGGGCAGTCACATCATTGCTTTGAGTGACGCTACAACTAACCAGCACAGTCCTGCATGCTGGATATTATGTAAGCTAAGCAGATGAAAATGTGCATTTGAGCAACGAGCACCTGATCCTGTTTGCATTGGCCTCATTGAGCATGATCTGATCAGACAGCCGAGCTGATTGTTTGACCAAGCGCTCAGTGAGCTGGATGCGCTGAGCCTTCTCACTCACCCATTCTTCGTGCAATGATGTAGCCTGCAATCACATGCAGGTTGCAGCCTTGTCTTGGCGCACAAAAGTATTGAACTCTTGCTACGGCAGGCAGTGTTTGTACATTAAACATCATTGCATAGACGCAAGTCGCCTGCCGACTAGTGCCGCACAAGAGACGCAGTCTGCTGTAAGCATGCTGCAACAACATACAGCAAAATGCAGGTCATTGCTACACAATCGGGACGCTGAGGCATTGCACCCGGGCCTCATCAGCAACCTATTTAGGCCAGACCCATTGCAGGGACAGTGTGAGTTGAGCCAAGCACAGCAAAACTTCCAAGCATGTACTCAGCAACAAAAGGGCCCGATGTCTGACTAGAGAGTGCCCGATCTTCTTACAACACGCTGAGTGGGCTTGTCGAAAGAAATGGACGGGCTTCTGTGAATGAAACCCAAACGTGATGAGGCTACAGAGCAGCAAAATAGCTACCTGGGCTTGCATGCTGTCCAGCTTGAAGAGCAGATATTTGGCGGCAGCCTCAGAGCCAGGGGCTGCATGGATGACCACGGCAGCTGCCACTGACTCAGGGTCAGGCGGCCTCATCCTGGTGGCAGCTTGAGTGGCTACCAGGCCAGCCCCCACATGCTGCATCATCTTCTCCTGACTGTAAACAAACAACATGAACATGTGAAGTTCTTGAGCCAGCAGGGCCATGCTCATACGCCTTACTGTTTGTGTCGCATTTCTCCTGGTCAAACTTTGTCAGAAAGTGTTGACGTGTTTGCCTACAACGCAACATGTTTCCTCTACTTTGCGCTCAGGACGTGCAAGCACAAAGTAAAGCAGATTGTCTTGTGAGGCTTGCCCATGAGGCTTGCCTAAGATACTTCCCCATAAGGCTTGCTGATGAGGCTTGCAATCCTTTCTTTGCATGCTGCAATGCATCCTCTCAGCTAGACATGCCACATGTACTGTTGACAATGAAGCCGCTGACTCATGTGCTAAGGCTGCAAGATTAACACAGCCACGCAACTTCATGAGTGCATGCGCTTAAGTGCTTGTCTGCAATTTGCTCATGCCCACTGAAAACAAGTTCTGAACATGCATCTCTGTGCAGGTAGGTAAGCATGCACTCAAGACATGACCAGTTGCCAATAGATTTTCCCAGACTCATTATCAAACGTCATGTTGTGCCAGGCATGCCACTCACTGCTAATGTCAGTTGATTGCTGTCATACCTGTTACATGTAGATTTCCAGTCCTCTTTTTCTTGGCAAGCAACATCCCTGGCTTTGGCCATGATGGCCAGCTGTCGCTTTACCAGCCGCACTTCGTCTTCCATGGCCTTCACATTCTGCGCAGCACTGCTGCACTGCTGCACCAGCTCCTGATTGGTTGCTTTCTCCTTGTTCAGATGCTCCTTCAGGCCTGTTGCCTGCTCACAACACAGGGAGCTTCTCTTTGAAGTCTGCATTTAGTCGTGATTGGCCTATTTCATCACTGGTTGCCAACATAAATTTCATGCCTGTTGAGGCTAGAGCCCTAGCCCAAGGGGGCATCGGCTTTTGTGGGGAGCTTCTCATCAGCAGGCACACACACACACTCATGGACAAATCTCGGCATCATCAATCAATGATCGCTACACTGTTTGTGATCAAGCTATCCAGGCTTTGCGCACGTTGAGCATCTAAGCAATTGTGCATGCAGTGCCTCAGCCCCAGTCACAGTACACAGGTTTATGTTTGTCTGCATGGGACAACTATGGGTCATGCGCATGATGATGCCTTCTCCTCAGCAGCATTCAACAGCCTAAGCAGCTTCAAGCATCAGAGCAAGATTGGTGGCATCTGCACACCCTGGTGACTGCTGCAGCTCTGCATACAGTATCTGCTGTAGTACTGCATGAGGCTGGGTATCATTATGGCAACTGTCATAACATCTGCATGCACCAGTTCTACATGCCATTCCAGGTTTTTCCATTCCAGATTCCTAGGTTATGAGCTGCATGGCTGCAATTGCCGCTGTTTGACTGCTTTGTATTGCTCTGTTGTAGCTGCCTTTGGCTGGGATCTGGCTTTTCCAGAAGCTGCAGTCATGTCTAGCCAGAATTTACAGTCCTGCCTCCTGGCTGAAAATGCTGTCAGAACTGGCAGTTGCCCAAAACACTGCATGCTGAGCGACTGCATCCCTGCTTGTCATCTGTCTTTCTGCGGAAGAGGTCAACTACTGACAAAGGGTCAATCGCTGAAGAGGGGCAAAGATTGGCTGGCGATACTGGCAAGTGGGGAGCAGTTTTTGCAATGTTTGCAGGTTTTTATTATTGTGTCAGCTGTGCAGAGGCTGCCCCACCAAGCTGCTATATTCTGCGCAGCTGTGAGCTGCAAAAATGTACCAGTTCAACTTGCGCATATGCACTTCAATCTTGCCGCTTCATTTGCAAAAGTTATGCTAGCAGCAGCCTTTTGCTGTTGTGATCTTGATGCGGTGTAAATGCTTTTCTGTTGAGTCTCAGCTTGGAAGCAAGAGGCCTAGGATGCCTCACAGCAGACTGCCCAAAATGATCCATGGACATTTATCAGGTCAAAATTATTGTGGCAAACCTAGAACTCTCAACAATACTGTATTGTTTGACGATCACAAGGTAAATTCTAACCGCTACACCCGTGATACTCTGAACAAGCTTGTCTGCAGGCAGCTGACTTGCGTCGCAGGCACCTGATGCTTGCTGGCTAAGCATGCGTTTTAAGAATGATAGTTTGCTTTTGTGTCGTAAGCTGCATGATGTAGTGCTGCAAACTTGTCCTATGCCCAGCAGCGCTGTTTTTGGCCATGTGATGTGCTTGGAACTGAGCATGTTGAGGGTGCTGGTGGCATCTCTGGTAAGGTCTCACCTCTGCTTTGAATGTTCTGTGCATAGCGGCTTCCTCAGCATGTGCTCCTGTCAGCCATGTCAGCATGTGCTCCAGCTCCCCTCGCTCCCCCACAGCTTCCCTGGCA